>ERZ761574.723-NODE-723-length-23194-cov-124.562946_pt1 | contig 23194 bp, 16 predicted proteins | sample MGYA00374950_ERZ761574 | MGnify/ENA primary metagenome ERZ761574 (study PRJEB28895, sample SAMN07631631) | mixed culture metagenome | isolation source: Freshwater growth medium | place: USA: Seattle, Washington | collected 2016-10-03 ... | reverse complement strand
CCGTAAGTGCTGCCACAGCTTTCCAAGAAGGCGGCGGGCGTGGCTCATGACTCCCCAGTTGTTTTGGTAGATGATGTGGAGCAGGAGCCCCGTGGTTAGGGCAGTGTGCAATGAGGGCAGGAGCGCGCGCATCGTGAGCAAATTACTGCGAACGCCGCCGCGCGCGCGAATGAAGCGCTCGCAAGTCAAGTCAAGACGCTCGCAAAGATGTATCAAAAACCTTGCGAGCACCCAGGTCCTGAAAGAGGTCATGTTTCCATTCACTGGGCCGGTGCGCGTTCCGACCATGGACGAGCTACAGCAGCGATTGGCGGCTGCGAGGGCGCGCGCGGAGGCGGCGGCGTCACGATCGTCGCCTTTGGCGCCAGCGTCCGCTGCAAGTGGTGCTGGGCCACCTTCCAGCCAGGCCGACAGCGCTGACGCCTCGAAGGCGCAGCAGCCGCGCGCGTCATGGCAGAAAGAGCTGGACGCACGTCGGCAAAGAAAGTCAGCCAACTCAGTGCCGCAAATAGCGAGTGCCACTGAGGACGCGAGTGCCGAGAGTGACGCCGCTCCCACGAGCGGCCACCACGCGGCGCCAGCCACGCCGTTCACGAATGGCGCACAAGATGAGAGCCGCGCGACCGTGTCACCTCCGAGTGTCGCATTGGGCACGCCTGGCGCACCCAGTGCGTCTCCGCCGCCGCGAGCGATGCACCCGCCTTCTGCTGCGGAGCGTACGCATGACGCGAACGCCGCCGCGGCAGCAGCTGTCGTGACGCTAGCGGAGGCACATGGCGGCGGCGGGAGGGAGCCATCCCCGATGACGGCGGTGCCGCCCGAGGGCGGTGGCCAGAAGAACTACACCCTCTGGAATGAGCTCGTGGCCGTGCGCGGCGAGAACGACGCGCTCGGACAGGAGCTGAGCACCGCGCGCGCGGCCAATGAGCGCCTGAGCCTCATTCTGAGCGGCATGAGCGAGCGATTGCGCGCGCAGCTCGAGGCGCTGCTCCGGCGCGGCTTGCACACGGAGGAGAGGATCCAAATGTTTGGCGAGCTCAAAGAGCTCCTGTCCTTCGAGGAGCAGTTTGAGCAGGTGCAGGCGATCGCACCCTCGCCGCGCAGCGCACGCAACGCCGCCGCCGATGTGGCCGGAGGGCGATTGGGCGCCGTAATGGGCGCCGATTGGCCGTGCGCGAGTGCGAGCTCAACGGCTGGTGCTGCCGGGGCCTCGGCGAGCACCGCGGAGCTGTACCGGAACCCTCTGGCCCCGGCATTCATCCAAAAGGGTTCCTCGGCGAGCACGGCGGAGCTCGTGGCGGCTGGTGAGGCAGCCCTCGTGGCGTGGAAGCCGAAACTGGCTGCGTCTCCGCCGCCCACGCTGCCGCCGCCCACGCCATCGCCGCCCACGCGAGCGCCGCCCACGACGGCGCCGAGCACGGCAGCGCCACCCACGTCGCCGCCGCCTCGTGCGGTCGCGCGTGGGTTGCCGCCACTGCAGGCGCACGAGGAGCGCGAGCCGTCGCCGTTCGCGCCGCCGCCGTCGGCGTTTGCGGACGCGGAGCCGTCGCTTGCCGCGACGGCGCTCGCCGGACTCACGCACGGGAGTCCGGTGAGACGGGTGGAGGCGGCGACGGCCAGGGAGGCGATGGCGGCAAAGGAGGCGCTGGCGGCAAAGGAGGCGATGGCGGCCAAGGAGGTGCTGGCGGCAAAGGAGGCGATGGCGGCAAAGGAGGCGGCCCTCGACTTGGCGAACGCGGCGCTCGCGAAGGCGTCTGCCGCTGAGGCGGCCGAAGCCGAGGCGACCGCCATGGCAGCGAATGCGTCGGCGGCCGCCAAGGATCTCGCCAAAGAGCTCGCGATTTCCAGAGGATCTCGCCAGGATCTCGCCAACGAGCTCGCGATCCTGAGAATGGAGGCCTCGGTCGCCGCGGCCACGGCGGCGCGAGCCCTTGCAGAGATGGAGCAGCAAGCGGCGCTGACGGCCGCGCAGGCCGCGCAGGCTCTGGAAGAGGCGCGTGCCGAGGCATTGAGCGCACGCCTACGCTCCGATTCCACCGTCTTCGCGGCGAACCGACGGTGCGAGGCCGAGATCGCAGAGGCGCGGATGCGTGCTCGGGCGGCGGTGCACGCCACGGAGGAGCAATCTGAGGCGGCGGTGCGCGAGGCGCAAGACATCGCGAAAGCGGCAGCGGCCAGCGCGGCCCTCGCCGAGGAGGAGCTGCGACGCGAGAGGGCGCGCGGGCAGGTGGAGCGCGCCACACACGCTTCCGAGGCCGAGCGCTGGCGTGCTGCTCTCGAGGAGGCGCGCGCCGAGGCCGAGCGTTGCCGCCGCAGTAGCGCCGTGTTGGGCGCGGATGCCGAGCGCTACCGGCGCAGCTCGCTGGGCGAGGCGCATGCACGTCAGCCGGCACCCTCGCCGCCGCTCGCAGCGACGCTCTCGGCGAGCGCGCAGGCCGAGCGGGTGCGGGCACAGCACAAGAGGCCGCCGCCGCCGTTGGCCTCGCAGCACACGCCGACGAGCGTGCCCAAGCGCCCCGTTGAGATTCGACGAGATTCCACAGAGGCCGAAGTCGACATGCCGAGCGGCGCGGGCGGTGGCGATGCGGCTCTCATGGACGCTCTCATGGACCGCATCGTGCTCACACGCCACTGGGAGTACATCATGCAGGGTGCGGGCAGCCCAGGGGACGCCACGCCTGGAAGTCGTGCCGCAGCGGTGGTCGCTCTTGAGCTGCAGTAGCTGCGGTCACGCCATCATACACCGGCTGCGCGACGCGCGCGTCAGGTCACACCGGCACACTCGGCTTCGCCTCGGGAGATTGCGCGTGCTACCTGCTTAGCAGAAGTGTATTAGGTCCGGTCCCGTATCTAGCTTCATAGTTCATCACTTTGAAAGAGCTCTTTTAAGTGACAAATAAAGTACTGCGTGCACCACATTGTATAGATTCGCACTGTCATTGGTCATTACTAGTATGTGGCGACATGTATGTGGCTCAGACGTCGGGCATGCCCATGGCATCATAGAGGAACCAGTGCTTGTTAACCGTTTCCAGCACGTGCCATCGACACGCGAACTCATCCGGAAACGTGACAAAATCTGAGAGAGTAGGCATTCCAAAGCGCGCATTTTGAACAGAGGGATGCATGGGTGACCGAACGGGGGCGCGCAGGCAGCACGCACCGCCAGCCTGGACGAGTACCGGCTTGCCAGTCTCTTCTGGGATGATCTCCATTTTGCCACTGATGATGTACGAGAGCTCATTGGTGTCGTACACCTTCAGGGCGCTGATTTCACCCGTCTTATATTTCGCGCTCCCTTCGGTTGACCATGTTGGCCAGGACTTGACCCCGAGCTCCGCAAGCTGCTTCTCCGTGGCCTTCTCAACCTTGAAGACTGACTTCATCGGGTTGCTGGGATCCGTGTGGATCGGCTTCGCCTTTGCGAAATTCATGGCGGCATCGACTGCTCGCAAACCGCCGACGGGAGCAAGGCCGCGATTCGGCAGCTGGAACGCGAGCAGGGCGACGAGATGCGACAGCATCCCCACTGCTCGAAGAATTCCGCAACACCTAGAAGTTCGGGTTTATGTGCAGGGTTTATGGGCTTTCGGGTTTATTAGTTTTTCTCTTGAAGCGTAATTCACGAGGGCGGTCAATCCATTCATGTGAACCCTGAACAAATCATCCCACACCACCACCTCTCTCACTCTCTCTGCTCTACAAGCCATCTTCCTCGTTTTGGCTTCTGACCGCCGCGTCCGCTGGCGCCTAACGCGTCTCTACCTAGGCTCGGACTCCATCTTTGAGACGTCCGCCATCGGTGTGTCGACGAGGCACTCCTCGCCCATGCACTCGGCCACGCATGCGACGATCTTCATCCGGTTCTCGCGCACCCACTTCATGCGCTTCGCATAGGTAGCGGCGCGCGTCGTCAGCTCTTTGATGTCTGAGCGAGGCGAGGAGAGCCGAGCCGGCTGTCAGAGACGCAGGGCTGGGCAGATGGAGGGCAGATGGAGGGGAGATGGAGGGGAGATGGAGGGAGATCGCGGCGAGATCGCACCGTCCTCGCCCGAGATCGCCCGGCCGACAAAGTAGACGACGTTCGACATGACGCGCAGGTTGATCATGTCGGGCAGCGCGTAGATCTCCGCCTGCGTCAGCTTGCTGTGCTCAGAGAAGCCCTCGATGAAGCTCTTCACAAGTGGAAAAGGATCCGCCTCGCCGACATACTTAGACAGAGTCACTGCAGGGTCCATGGCGCGCCAATCGACGGCGCAGAACTCGAAGTCCAAAAGGCCCGTCACGGCGCCCGTGTTCGCGTCGCACAGCACGTTGTCGTAGTGGAGGTCGCCGTGGATGGGCTGCATTGGCAGCTTCTTCGCATTCTCGTCGGCAAACTTGTCACACGGCTTGAACTCCTCGATGAGCGCATTCATGGCTTCGCGGCAGACGTCAAGCTCCGTGCCAGAGACATACTTGTAAAACTTGTCTCGATCGCACGCCGGATGCGCGCGGTAGATGTCGGCGTACGGCGGGGCGGACTTGCCCTGAAACTTCTTGACGTCGAGCTTTCCCATCACACCCAGCAGCTGCCCGACAGCAGCGCCGAGCAGGCGCGGGTCGTTGTTCTTCGGAAGCGTGCCAGGGATGTTCAAACAGACGCACGCCTGGTTGCCCGACGGCAGCTCGATCATCGTCGAGCCTGTCTTGAATGACGGCACGTAAGTCGGCACCTTGAATGGGAGCGAATCGACTCCTGTCTTGTGGAGCTGGTCAAGGACAGAATGTTCATACTTGACGCGGTCGGTGTTGCCGCCGTTATTGTACATCCGCAGCACGAATCTCTCGCCCTTGGTCGTGTCCACGTACTGCACGTAGTTGTTCACTCCACCTTTGGTCGGAGTGATCTTCGCATTGGGGTCGTCAATGAAGTACGAGAGCGCGAGCTTCGCCTCAGCCTGATCGAGATTGGCCTGGTCTACAGCCACAATATGAGCTCGCTTGAGCTGCGAATAAGCCGGCTGCATGCCGACCATGTAAGCATCTGCCGGAGCGAGCAGCAGCGAGGCTGCGAGGAGGAGCTGGTAGAGCATCGGGTCGTCGGAGGTGGATCTCGCGAGTTGAGTTGCGGAATCTCGCGATTTCTTGACATAAATGACGCACACCTCCCATGTCTGGAAAGCTCGCATCTTACCCGTCGCAGAATATACATGACTTTCGAGAGAGTTTCGAAACGTGCGAAAAAACCGGCGACCGAAATGGTCGCTGACGCTGGCCGCATTCGCGAAGCTGAATGGAGTACGTGACAGGAGCAGGTTGGCGCCGACAGGAGGAGGCTGCCAACGTCAGGGGTTACCAGTTGTCGGCGGCAGGCAACTTCGGGGGAGGAGCGCCGACAGGAGGAGGCCCTCGTACGGAGTACGTGACCCGCGCACGGCGCCGACGGGAGGCGGAGGCGCAAGAACTGGCGACGCAGGAGCGTGAAGAGGGGCCGGCCAAAAAAAATTATGGCGGTGAGCATATCGGCAACCAGCGCGAGCAGGCGGCCAACGTGGTCCGCAAGCATATTCTTAACGGCGGAGTGGCTGAGGGTGAGCGCCATTGGGCATATCCAGAAAAGCGATGGCCGCTTAAGCTGGAAGGTATTATACAGCAGAAGCAACAGGGAGCCAAGGCGTCGCAAGCTGGCTTTCAAGGTGCCTTCATGGCGAGCTCCTTCCGGCTGCAAGAGTTCGTCGGGAGCCCGGAATCTTCCAGACTTCGTGATCATCAGCACCGCTTAGACCGGGCGGCTGAGCTCTCTGCAAAGCTCGGCGTGGATAAGGTCAAGTTGTCCACACCATCCATCATCGATACGACGCCGCAGGCGGGGCACCACACGGCCGCCGCTCCTGCGGAAAGCGTACGCCAATCGCATCGACATCAGCTCTCCATGCGCCGCGATGCTCAATGGCCGACATCGATGGACTATTACGAGTACGAGGGCAGGGTCTCGCAACGGGGGGCTGCGGAATCGTCCCCCCCAAAGCGATGGCGGGATCGGTCGCCAATGACGCCGGATTTGGTGGCATAGCTCAACCACCGAGGATTCGTAGATTTGGGTGCCGATTCCGGCGAGGAACCCTCGATCGTACAGGTGGGTGCCGACTACTTGGTAGTTGCCCACTGCCGATTCCAGGGCCCTTTGGCACGGCACATTTTCTCTACACGCACTACCATGGTCATCTTAGCGGGCTCGACTTGAGGATGTGCTTTTGAATTGACGAGCCTTTTGAACGATGAGTCGGACTGCGAAGCGACAGGGCGATGAACCGTCGCAGCTCACGAGCGGAGCGACTCGCCGAAATGAGCAGTAGCGCCGTGATGAGCGCTTACAGGCTCCTAGGATGATGCAGACTTCACTGAAATCAAAAGAAAAATGGTGGGCTCGCGGAGCACCGGTTGCTCTAACTCTCACCGCTTAAGCTCCTGAGTTTCCAAGAGATTTGGTTGCAGTTCTTCTCTGTGTCTCGTTTCACTGTTAACAAGTAAGCCCAAAAGAGCCCAAAATAGTCCATTGTAGGAACCTAGACGTCATTTGCATGTTGCCCATCCTGGTAAATGCTCACGTCGAGACCGTCCTCGCGACGACCTTGGAGGAGCTCCTCCATCCACCCTCGGTCGATGAGAGCGTCCTCGCTACCGAGGAGCACCTCGATCCACCCTCAGCCGTCCAGCGCCTGCGCCTGCCGTCCGGCGCAGCGGCGCCTCCGCCTCTGCCCATTCATGCGAGTGCAGCCGAGCAGCGCCGCGGCCGAAGCCCAGAGCCGAAGCCCAAACCCATGCAGCCCGATGCGACCGATACACACGAGCTCGTGCGGGCAATGATTGACCTCGCCGCCGAGGGCGATACGACGCCCGCGCCCGTGCCCGGGCATCAAGCATCACGGGACTTTGGCAGCACAGAAGCATCAACCTTGACGAACAAGCGCGGATCCAGAGAGTTTGAGGATGTCGACCTCCGCCGTCGCAGCCACATAGCATCGGCGCCATGGGCAGCTGCGCCTAGAGCGCGCATGCTCTCGCCCGACCGCGGATGGAGTAACCCCGATGAAGTAGGCCGTCCCATCTATGGGGCCGCCTACGCCATCGGCGAGCAGCCGAACTTGAGCAGCTCACGGCTGGTGGACATTCAGATGCTGAAGGACGCGATGCGCCTCGATACCTTGCACGCCAAGGGCGACATGCTGGAGAAACAGCTTTGGGAAGCGATGCGCCTCGAAGCACTGCACGCCAAGGGCGACATGCTGGAGAAGGCGGTGCGCGCCAAGGCCGACATTCTGAGGGACGAGGTACGCGCCAAGGCCGAGCAGCTGCGTGATAAGGCGGACATTCTTCTCGACAAGGCGCGGGATCTTGGGCCGCAGCTGAGGGATAAGGCTGACATTCTGCTCGATGAAGCACGGGCCAAGGGCGATGCTGTGCTCGCCGCGTCTCGTGCCAGGGCAACCAAGGTGATCGCGCGCACTCGCTCTTTCGTGCCACAGCGCGAATCTCGTGCGGGCTTCATTGACGAGAGCGCGGTGCCCGACCCCGATGTGGTGCTGTTCGCGGATCTGGTGCTTGCGAGGCGAGGCCTCCCGCCACGTCCCGGACATGACTCGAGCCGGCATGAGCGCGCGTCCGTGGACAGCATGGACGACTGTGACGAGGAGCCGCAGAGCGACGCGAGTGATGCTGCGCATGGCGCCGAAGGAGCCCGACACGGCGCCGATGGTGCCGACTGGCTCCACCACGCCACCCACGGCTCCACTGAGGCCGGCGCCGAGGGCGCGGCGTCAGTAGGAGCGGCGATGGGCGGCCCGGGGGGTTCAGGACACGCCCACAGCTCGGCCTCGGGAAGCTTCTGTGTGGAGCCATCGCCCGATGGTGCGCTCGTGCAGCAGCTGCGCAGGCAATTCGCGACGCTCGCTGCGCAGCTCAGTGCCACCGAGGAGGAGCTGCGCTCAGCCCGAGAGATCTCAAGCGAGTGGAGCCAGTGCGTGCGCGCTATGTTCCAGGCGCTCTTGCTCAACCCGCGCATGCTCCTCAAATATGAGCTCAAGATGGGCAAGATGATGGAGAAGGCCATTGGAAAGCTCGAGCAGATCCAGGCTGTGCGGTGCGTACAGAGATGCTACGATGGCACGCGGATGGCCTGCAGATTGCATGCCACGGTGGCATGCAGATTACCGTGATTGAATGTGATTGTCCCCGATTGCATCTCGAGCTGATCTCTTCTGGGCGGTGCGCGCGCGCATTCCGTGTCACAGGTACGTCAAGTGCTCATTCCCGAGCATCCCGTCGGACGCCCCCCAGCTGCAGCTGCTCAGCTGGACAAGCTTGGAGGCCTCCCAGTGGACAGTGTCCTTCGCCCCGTCGTGGCGCATGGAGATGTGCCTCGAGGGGCGTGCCGCCCTCGTCCCCTTCAAGCTACTCGTACGGGTGAGCACCATGACGATCCAGGGCGAGATGTCGCTCTCCTTCCCGAGCGACATGGGGCACGTGCTCCTCTCCTTTGCCGCCATGCCGAAACTCGAGATGGCGATCGACTCGGAGATCTCCCTCGACGTCGGCGTCTCCCTCGGGCTGCCTGTCGGGAGGGCGGCCGCATCGCGCATCCGGCACGAAATCCACAAGTGGATCGCGAGCCACGCGGTCGCGCCGCACGCGATGAAGATCAAACGGACGCCGCCCACCAACCCCGCCGCTGCGGCCGCCGCTGCGGCCGCCACTGCGGACGCCGCCGCACCGGCGGCGGCGCAGGAGGCCTCGAAGCCCGAAGAGACGTGGTCGTCGTGGCTCCTCGGCGGTACGACGGAGAGCGCCGCCGCCGAGCCGTCGGCCGCCGGCGCTGACGCAGCCGACAGCAAGGCCGACAGCAGGGGTGCCGCCGGGACTCACGCCGATGCGGCGCATGCAGCCGGCGGCACCGAGAACGGCGAGTCGCCCAGCATGAGCGGCGTGAGCGATGAAGACTTGCGGCGCGCCATCCTCGCCGCCCTCGTCAAGCACGACAACCCAAGCGTCGGCGCACGCGATGTCGGCGCGCGTGCCCGGGAGGTCCGGAAATTCAGAGTTGGCGGGGTTTTCTCGTCCGCGGTCCGGTAGGAATCCTAGTTCTTAAGATAGTCCCTGCCGGTGGGCAGGGGGCGAAAGTACTGTAGACCGGGGAAGCAGCCCCTCTTTTCTCATTGTGAATGGCAGGCTCGCCTCGGAAGTTCGACGAAGCCTGCGCAAAGCGACAAGAGCAACTCCGGACCGCCTGTGCGACTGCAGTCAATGGAAGCTCCCCGAGCAGCGCGAGCAGCCTTCTTACGGGCAGCTGACAAAGTATACCCCATTGAAGCAGCTGAGGTTGGCGATGCTCACGGCGATGCTGCTTCGACGATTGCTGGCGACGAAGAGGAGGATCTCTCGCGCGAGCAGCTGCAGATGATAAAGGCAAGGACCATGTGTACGTCATCCCCCACTCCTTGCGTTGCGACTTTGAGCCATCTGCTGACCCTTGCTGATCCAACGGCCCTCTGATCGAGTCTGACCGTCAACTGAGTTCGCAGTTAATATGACCGAGGAGGTTCCTGACGACGGTGGCGGCGGTCGCAAGCGGCTGCTCTTCCTTACCAACTCTCAGGCTGAACTGATCTCGGGCAGCAGTGCGAGCCTGCAGAAGATGCTCGACGCACTTGAGATCCCGCGACCAAAGCTGGTCATCAACTTGCTCGTTTCACAAGGGTCAACCGACTACGTCACCAATGAAATCTTAGGCGCGGACTTGGGGAAAGCCGATGCGGGCCTGATGCCTCGTCGAGGTCCATTTGCAGGACCTGATGAAGAGCGGCAGATGATCGAAATGCTAGACCACTTTATGGAGACCGTCATCCTGCCACTCGCTGCGCAGACCAATGCGTTCATCTTGTGCAGCGCATGCCCGAATACCTGCATGCTCTCCAGCTCGCTCACGCGAATGCTCTCCGTCCACCGCTCAACCTGGGGCAGAGAGCCACCCTTCACGATCCTCTCCACGACGGCAAGTGTTACAAAGTTATATCAAAACCCGGATGAGGCATCAGTCTGGCGAGGCGTGCGGCGGGCTTCACGTGCATGGCGCCAGCGTGACCGCAAGATCCTTGAGCTTGTTCATGCCAAGTTCGACGATGAAGTTCCTATTTATCACACCGACCTGGATCCTAATGCAATGATCTATCTTGTGGTGGACACGATCCATCCTAAAAGAGAGCGCTTGGGCGATAAAAAACCATTCAACAGATTGATGAACGAGCTTCTTCGCTACCTGGCAGAGACTCTGCCTTGCCTCACAATCAAAACGGGGCATTCTGACAAACCTAGTCTCGACAAGGCGACACAGCACGCGTCCAGCCTTGGCGTTGCGATGGAAACCATGCTCAGCGGCTCGCCACTACTCTTCCTCGACATGCGTGATCGCCCCCTGATTGAGGCGACCGACCGCGAGATGCTCATTTCCGCGGCTAAGGTGGCATACGAGAAGCATTGCATGAGTCTGCTTGAGGCGGGTGTTGCGGAAACATTTGACTCGATGAGCATCTCCTACTTTCACGATGTGCTCTTTGGCGACGGCGACATTCGCAATACGGAGACGCACCAAGGCGCCAAAGGGCGCAAACTCGTGCATCTCCACGAGGCGATCCGTAGAGCCGAGGAGGGTCGAGGTGCGACGCACGACGGCAAATTTGCGCCGGCTACGGTGCAGCAAATCAATCAAACTGCACTATGGCTCGCCACCCGATTCTTTTCAGACGCTTGGGAGCTTCTCCCTGCGAGCGTCAAAGAAGAGGCCGCTGCTGCTGGGGTGACTTCCATGATGAGCTATTATGCCGACAACATAACCGCTTTATCCGTACACATTCGTACTATCCTCAATGGGCGTAACTTTCATCACGTGAACTTGTACGATATTGATGGCGCTGTTCGACTGGTTGGCGAGCTCGTGAAGCTGGACCGTCTTCCGAATGAGACGAGTTACCAAGGGCTCCTCCTACTGCGCAGCGCATGGTGCGAGTTCGATGGGGCGATGATGAACGCAAACAAGTACAAATTGCGCTCCAAGTTGATCTTTTTCATGCATCTCGTCATCAGCGTGACCATCATCATAATTGGCAACCTTTTGCTCGTGTTCCCCAGCACCCAATTGCAACATGCACTCTATGGGCTTGCCACTTTCATCACTGTCCTCTCTGGGCTTGACTCCCTCCTTAATCCTACGAGGCGATGGCACCAGCTGCGTTCGATGGCCTGCTCAATGGAGGCAACTATATGGATGTACCGGGCGCGTGTCGGCCGCTTCCAACAGGTGAGCTCAGTCTGACGTTCAGCTATTCCAACTTCGAATTCCAACTCCCCTGAATTTTGGAAGAGATTGAACTCTGCTTGAAGGCTGAAGAATTGTACTCCACTTATGTTGTGCTCGCAGTCCATCTCTGACAATGCCCGGCCCGAGATCGAGCTCTGCGCGGCGATTAATGCATGGCGCGAAGAGTTAGTCAGCGCCGCCGACTTGCAAACAACCGACCTGGAGCGGCGGTGGGCACCGAGTGTGTACAAGCACCACCAATTTCAAGTGAAGAAAGCAAAGACGGTGCCCATCAGCGACGATCACCACTCCCCGCTCAAGCCCGAAGCATACCTTCAACTCCGCTTGCAGCACATGATGACGTTCTATCAGAAGCGTCTGCCAGTGTACACTCGCATACGTTTCTGGACGAGGGTTGTGGAGCTTTCCCTTACCGCGAGCGGGGCGTTGCTTGCCTACTTGAGCCTAACTATTGGGGTGGTCATCGTCATCATCATCTGCAGTGCGCTAATCTCCTGGACTGAATTTTCAGACATCTCCAAGAAGGTTGAGCGGTACACACGAGCCGTGCGTTCCATGAAGAAGTTGCTCTCGTGGTGGGATGTGCTCACGGACGTCGAGAGGGCAGGCATCGACAATATCTCGACTCTCATCGAGACCGGAGAGTCGATCATCTCCGACGAACGGCAAGCGTGGAACTCGACTGCTAACCGGCTTTCTCTAGCAGCAAAACAGCCCGGTGGTCTAGTAGATCCGAAGGCGCCCGGGGGCATCCTCGGATCACAAGGAGGCTCTCTTCAGGGTAAGGAGTCGTTGACCGAGTTGAGCGCCACGTCCCATCGCGCTCCCTCCATGAATTAGCCGTGGCAGCAGACGCCGTTCTTGGGCTGCCTCTCAATCCCGGCCAAGGACTCGACCTTCCAGCCGCCCATCGGAAGCCAAGCACGCAAGCAGTAAGCACCTCCGAGTCAGCTGCTCCGATTGCACACGCATCGCGTTGATGCATCCTGCATACATGCATGTGTCACCGACGGCAGCTAAAACGGCAGCGAGTCCTAAAGACCTAAACCAACATGATGTGAGCATGAGTGACAGGGAGTCGAAGAGCCCCTCCCGCTCAAGGCGGTCCGGGTTGTAAGAGGCAGCTCGATGGAGCTGGGACGCAGGGACGGGCGCGCGGTACAGCCGGGCCCGGGGCCTCCACAGGCCCCCCCACGTTACCGCCTTACGGTGTAACGAGGCCCGGCGGATCGACCGCGTAATGTAAGGTTACGACGTTAGTGCTCGGAGCGACCGAGTGGCGACGAGCGTGAAAGGCGGGGACAGGGGGTTTCTTTTCACTTTCGTGGAGGTGTCTTTCGGTTTCGCGCCGCTTTTCGTCTACCGCACGGTCGAGAGAGTAGAGCGGTGCCCACGACTCTCGGACTGCGGAAAGTGGTGGCACCGGAGGTCGAAAGAGTCGGCAGCGCGAACAGAGGCAATTCATCGCACACGGTGTCCACAGGTACATCGTGTTCTCCCACATGAACTCCCACAGCGCATCGGCTGTGGGTTGCACAGCGCCTCCACACTCACAGATAAGGCCGGGGAAAGTGCACACCCATGTGCATGCCACGCTCGGCTCATATCGCTCGTTCTCGTTCTGGCTGGTCTACGCTCTGATTCTATCTGTCGACGCGCAACGAGAGGTCGTCATGAGAGGTCGCCTACGACGTACGGCAGCCAAAGGCCTGCTCGACCTTCGCCTCGTTGGCCGACGATGGGTCGGACGTCGGCCGCGCCGCCCTGAGCTTCGCAGATTGCTTCCGGTCGGCGTTGCCGCGCATCACTGACTGCAGCTTGACCGCGGCTACCTCGAACACGCGCGCCGTGTTGGGCGACGCCTGATAGGTCTGAAGCAGCGTGCGTGCTTCCGCGGGCGTGGACGAGTCCGTCGGGGCCTCCTCGGCAGGCGCGGCGGGCGGCTCCCTGAGGGGACTTTGCACCTCCCACTTGGACGGTGAGATTGGATCTGCGGACTTGGACGGTGAGATTGGATCTGCGGACTTGGACGGTGAGATTGGATCTGCGGGTGCGCCCGCTATGGCGCCGGTGGCGCGTGCGTCAGCCTTGAGCGTGGTCGACTGCTTTCGGTCTGACCTGCCGCGGACGTGAGCCTGGATATGGACAGCGGCCTTCCCCTCTACCTCGGCCGCCCTGTTGGCCGCCTCGATTCTGCTCCCGGCCGTTGCTTCGGGGGGCAGCTCGAATGTTAACGTGGAGCCCGGCACGGCGCCGTCGGGTACTGTGAGGATTGTCGAGATCCCTGTCGGTAGCGTCATCTTAAGCTGATCGCCCTCGCGCGCACCCTCAGGCACAGTAACTTCATACGACTGCTGCGGCGATGCCGGCGCGGAGTTGCGCGGTGTGTCGAGCGTCGACTCATCAGCAAGCTCCGCCGCCGACACCGACAAGCGTGGGCTGAGGAGCCCTGCGCCTGCGAGTTGCTTGCTGAACAAGCTGCGCGTCGAGCCGATGCCTCGCTGCGCAGCGAAGATCGCGTTGAAGCGCTCGGCCGTCGACGGCGTGATGTACGAATGTAGCGCCGCGTCCACGAGCGTGTGGTCGTTGACCGCCGAGCACCATGCAAGGAGCCACTGCACGCGCGCAGCCGGGTCGTCGGAAAAGGAGACGACCAACGTCTTCTTGATGCGCGTGGCTGATCCCTCGGCGATCTGCAGGGTGACTGCGTCGGGCGCCTCCGCGGGCGGAGTCGGTGCGATTGAGACCACGTTGCGCAGGTCAAAGTAGCCCTTGATCGTCTTGCGCCTGTCGTCAGCGTAGTACTTCACGTGGAAGCCCTCCGACGTGAAGAAGCGGGTCCTCGCGCCGCTGCCGAAGGCATTTCCGACATGGTTCTTCCGGAGCCAGCCCACGACACAGGTAGGGTCCATGGCCACTTGGCTGCAGAACAGTGGGCCTCCATCCTGGTTTTCGAGTGAATTCACAGTCAATGTTTATACTCGACACCCAAGAAAAGGGCCGGCGTACATACGTGAACATACGTGAATTCACACCGACAACAAAAAAAGACCAAATGAGAAAGTGCGGCGATATTTCACACACGAGAAGGGGTCTCGGTCGAACAGTATGTACCGCATGGTACCGGTACCCCAGCCCTCAGCGCTCAGCCTCAGGTATACTCAGGATGGGTCGGTCGAATATCCCCGTCGGTCCGCATGTAGCCATAGTGGCGCCGTGACGAGCTGTTTCTGTGAAGAGCTGTTTACGTAAGGTTTGTAAGGTGTGATTTCCTACCGGTAATGAAGAGCAGCAGCCAGCAGGAGCGTCGACTCACGATTTCTCACGATCTAAGTCACGATCGCGCATCGCGGAGCAACTACCGGTACCATACTACATTTACTATACTACATCGCGGAGCAACTACCGCACCCGCCATGATTAACCATGAGCTTCAAGCTCGGTGCCCGCCATGGTGTTAATGTGTTTGTGTGAATGTGTATGTGTCCTTGTAAATCTTGGGAAATCTTGGCTCTTGGGGTTCGGTACATGTATTCCTGTTCACTGCCTCGCTGTTTACTTGTGTGTGTATTCGTAATCGTAATTCATAATGTCGCGCGAACATCCTTGGCACACTGCCCGCCTGTGCGCGGTCCCTGGCCCCCCGCCCGCCTGAGCCTGAGTCGACATGCGACTTTCCATGGAGGACGACTAGTCGACTACATGTATCAACGTAATCAACGGATCTTGGAATCGAGGGAGCGCCGGCCGTGCCCCACCACTTCGGGAGGGTGGGCTCGCGGAGCACCGGTTGCTCTAACTCTGACCGCTTTACAGCTGCTAGCTAGTATGTGACCAAATTCCAGAGCGGCCGCCGTTGTTAGTCGATAAAAAAGGAAAGAATCCATTCGTTTACTCTGAGCGCTCGTCTCCGGGTCTCGCACGTCTTCGTTGGCGCACTCGCAGGCATTTTGCATGCTGTCGCTCCGTCCGCCTGCTCCTCGTCGCGATGCTCGCCACCCAGCACACCGACTTCGAATCCTTCGCCAATGCGCTCGGTGCCCTTCCGAATCAGCCGCCCGTACCGATGGCGTGCGAGCCGTCGCCGAGTCCCATCGATGTGGACACCAAAGCCATCGTGCAGCAAGTGGTCGATGTGCTGCTCAAGCACAGCCCTTCGCCCGCGGTGCACCTCGAGGTGCTCGGCCGCCGATGGCTCGCGCTCGCTCGCAACGAATCCGTGACCAACCTCACGAGCACGCTCTTGCCTGCCAAGGTCCCTGCCATGAAGAAGCGAGACAAACGAGCCCGCGAGGTGCTCGAGCTCATGCCAGTGACGCCAGACTGCCCCCAGGCGATCATCGCGCTGCTCATGAGCCAGGCGAGCACCCATCGCTCGGCCGCGGACATCAGAGTCCTGCGGCGCTGCGGCAACCGGGCGGTGCAGCTCTCCGAGGACGGCCTAAAGCAGCCTACGTCGGCCACGAGCAAGGTCGTGTCAGCGGAAACAATAAAGGCGCTCGACGCGCATCGCGCTGCTGAGGCAAACGCTGGCAAAACACGTGCGTGGATGCGTGCCGAAGACGTCGCACTTCTGGAGCTGCACGCGGGAGACTTGCCGATGTCGACCCATCATCCTGCCCTCGTCAACCGATCTCGCAGTGCACGCCAAAATCGGATGCTCCTATTGCAAAAGCAAGTGGGTGGGCTCGTGCGAGCCACGTTCTCAAAGTCGATCACCAACCAAGCAGGCCCGCTCCTCGAGCTGCACTACGACCGATGGACGCGTCTCGCGCCGGACCTCGCCCTGCCTGAGAATGCTCAGGTGGACTGGCTGAATGGCGTCGCTCGCGCCCCTGCCGCGTGGGACTTGCAGCTCAACCCAGATTCCATCGTGCTCTTCGATGCCGCGCGTGATGAATGGATCGATCTCGACGCGTCCGACCTCTTCATGCTGCCCGACGTTCGGCGAACCATGACGCTCCACCAGATCATGAATCACGTCGAAAACTGGATGCAAACCAAAGCGTCACCCGGGCTGCCCGAGCGCATCAAGTTCAAGGATCTGCGCTTCGCATTCCTTCCATCAGACCTGAACCCGCCATTGCCGTTCGAGGAAGCTGTGGCCGCAGCTGCTCCTACTGAAGGCCAGTCTGTACTCTATCATCGCGCCGACGGGAGCACCGCCCGTGCCAGTGTCAAGACCGTCAACGTGCCTTCGCCACCACCGCCGCCCGTGGCCACGCCTGACGCACGGCAGGGACTGCCGATTCGGCACGAAGAGAGCCCGGCGGTCCAGCCGACGACGTTCACCATCGTGGTCGAGGATGGCACAGAAGTCTGCACAGTGCGCGAGCGCCTGTCGCGTGACGTCTCGGCACGGGCTCAAGGCCAAGGTGCGACCTCGTCCTCGAGCTTGCTGCCGTACGACAATGTGACGTTCCCAGATCCACATAGCACCGTCGAAGCTGTCGACCTCTACAACCAAAAACGCCGTCTCATCGTCACCAACGTGCGCAACTTCAATTCCGGAGACCGAGACGTGCGCAACTACTGGGCGGAGCGACGGCGCAATGCAGAGCACGTCCACAACGCCCGGCCTCGTGCTGTCGAGCACCTCACGATGCTCAACAACCTCACGGCTCAGGCTCACAATCACGGGGTCGACACGCATCTTCCAAATGAGGCCTCTGTCTGGGCAAAGCTCTCGAGGTACGCAACCTCGATCGCGGAGCCCATGACGTGTGTGTGCTTCCAGTGCGGCATGGTCAACCACCGCTCCAACACGCACGTCATCACGGTCCGAAACGTGACGAGGCCACGCGACTGCCGAGCGTATCGCGTCTTTCTTAAGGCTAATCGGGAAGAGCGCACGGGCTCGCCGGGCCGCATCATTAGAGGCAATGGTCGCGGCTGCATTGGCAGCGAGGCGGTTCGCGGGCACGAGCACGCGCCGCGGGCCGTCGCCGTACTGGCGCTGTGGCGGAGAGGCCGCATCCTCTGACGAGGAGGGCGACGAGAACGGCATTGGCGGCATATGCAAAAGGCTCGAGCCGCGACGCGGAGTGGTTCGCGCCGGACGCGAGCGCGCGAAGAGAGCGCTCGTCTCGCGCCAAATGAGAGAACTTGTAATGGGGTGGAAAGGTCGTTGTCATTTTTCTCATCTTCAGATTGTGCCTCTGTTTCGAGATGCTTGCGATGGGCGCCGATATGATACCTCGTTGGACGTTTGGCGGCCCTCTATTGTCTTGGAATCGAGGGAGCGCCGGCCGTGCCCCACCACTTCGGGAGGGTGGGCTCGCGGAGCACCGGTTGCTCTAACTCTGACCGCTTTAGCTCCTGAGTTTCCGAGATTTGGTTGCAATTCTTCTCTGTGTCTCGTTTCACTGTTAACAAGTACGAGTACGCCCATAATGAAAGTGTCGCATGGCTCGCTCCGAAATGTCCCGCCGCGCCCAAGCCCCTGTCCTTCCCAGCGCACTCACGTCGATCGACCCAGTCCCTCCTGCAACCGAGCGAATGCCTGCCGCCAAGGAGACAAAACGTCGAACGCCCTCTGGAAAGTGGCCCGACAAGACCCGGCAGACCTTCGTACTATTTCGCCTGTTTCTGGCCCTGCCCGCGCCCATGTTCTTATTGTTCACCGGCACTCAATACTCACGACGTGATCAAGTCGCCGGTTGGACCGGGTCCTTTACAGAGCTCTCCGCAGGGCAGACCCTTGGAATCCTAGTCTGGGCCGCTTCAACTCCTCCTCTCTTTTTATCGCTCCTCCTCGCCCAGGTCAATGATTCTGACGATGCCAGTAAACAAAACGCCCTTACCGAGCGCGTCTGGACGTGGCCCATGTCGTTGGAGTTTGCTTTGTATCTCGTCTCCATCTATGGATACTTCGCGTTTTACTTTCGCGAGCAATTGGATTTTTACGTATTCGGTTGGTTCTTCGGCAATATCTGGGCTGTTGTCGTATTCTACTCTTTTACGATTGTGCTGCGTTCCATCAAGAAATACCAAGAGAAGTACAAGTCATTCGTCCTCTCGCAAGCAGTGCGGGTCGGCATCATCACCATGATAATGGCGTGCGTGGCCACCTATGCTCTGACGGCGATGCAGCGGGTGCCAATTGAAGCGACTCTGCTGAATGTCTTCGTTGAGTTATCACTCAACGGCATCGCTTGTGAGGACCAGGCTGCGTTTGTATCGGCGTTCGAGGCATCTGCCGCCAATGCCAGCTGCCCTGCCGTGCCCAATTGCGGCTACGTGACTTACGAGGACCTGTGCCAGGCCGTGCAGTACGCGCCGATGGTGCAAGTCCTAGGGAGCGACGTAATTGACGTGAACGTCTTCATTTTTGCATCCTGGTTTCTCATCTCACTTTTCATTTTCGGCACTGGCCGTGCAAGCGCTGACGACGGCTATGAGCACTTGCTCGCTCCACACATACTCGTTGCCATGGTGCTGGGCCTCGCGTCACTGATACTGACACTCTTCTCATTCATGCGCCTCCTCATCATTGTGCAACGACTTTCTGTACCGCGCCCGGCCGCTTACTTTGACCGAACGGACCTGATGAACAAGTACGAGCTGCCTTTGACCTGCTACGGCGAGTGTGCTCCGTTCTTGTTATATGGCAAATTTGCTCTGTACTTTCTTTTCGTCTTGGCATGCAACTTCGACTTCCTCAAAAAGTATGCATCACGCCTGCGTATCTCCGACGAAGCCCAAAAGGAGCTGGTGGAGCAGGCCATCAAAGAGCTCAAAAGCCAAGGGTGGGACGACGACGCACCCTCCTTCTACTTCATCCCCGCCGAAAGGGTGCGCGAGTGCGACACCAAGTCGCTGCCTCGCATGCAGACGCTGCGCAAGGACGGCCACCTAACGAAGATAAGAATACCCCTCGCATCCGCGTTCCACGAACCCGCATTTTGTGGCGGTGGCATCATGGCGAACATCCTCTTCGTGAGCCATCGGTGGGAAGACAAAAGCCAGCCTGATGTCGACGGCGAGCAACTCAAGGCCATCAAGGCGTATCTGGAAGCGCACACAGATATCAAGTGGGTCTGGTTTGATTACTCGTCAATGCCCCAGAAAGTGGATGGCGTTGACACTCGGACTCCCGACGATAAGGCCGAGTTCCAGCTGATGCTTGCCGCCATGGCCGACCTTTACCTGACTGCGCGCGTCCTCATTCTCCTCGACGGGTCGTACGCATCCAGATTCTGGCCGCTGACGGAGGCATGGTGCTCGATGCAGACGGTCACGTCCAATGGGCTCCGCCCCGCAACGGAGGCTGAGCTTCGCTACACGATTGAATGTATCCACACTGCTGACGAAACGCATGATAAGGAGGGGCTCGTTAAAAAGGTGTCCAAGAAGACGCCCAAGGAAATGTTCGATCACCTCAAGAATCCGGACGTGATCGTTACCAATGCAAAGGACAAGGAGACCATGTTGCCCAAGATCCTGGAGATCGATAGGCATGTCATTGAGATGTTTCGAAAGCAAGCGTCACCGCCAGCAAGTGAGCATGTGATTGATGCGCCTATGTTGAAGCCTGAGACTGTTGGTGTTGCCGTCTCGGAGAAGGTGGCCGACTTAATTCTGAAGCGCTACGCCATCGGCAGCTGCGTGTACCTGAAGCGCAGCAACGGAGAGGAGACTCTCGCCTATGTGAACGCGTACGATGCAGAGGAGGATGCAGAGGAGGCGCTCTACACCGTGGAGATCGAAACGCTTGGCTCAGGGCAGACAGAGAAGTGCCACGAGAAAGATCTGCGAGCGGCTGGCGTCTTCGAGGGGTTGATCAGCTCTGCGCGCGCTTCCCTTTTCGCTTCCAAGGCCGACGACAGCGACTTGCATCATGCATAGTGTGATCAATGATGCATGCGTACGCGCTCTGAGTGAGTGCTGCGGGTGGTGCGGGTGGTGCGTAAGCGGACCGGAGTGTGCATGTGCAGCGTGTATGGCTATGGGTGTGCGGGTGCTGCGGGTGGTGCGCGTATGCGGAGTGTGCGTGTGCAGCTTCGGTCAGGGTGGTGCGAAGCGTGAGCGCGCGGAGTGTGCGGGTCGCTGCGTGAGGGTGCAGGGTGGTGCCGGTGTGCAGAGTGACTGTTGACAAGCGTGTGTCACGGGGCATGTATATGCTCAGTGCGCGAAAACCGAAATCGTCGTTCCCTTAACGTTTCCCTTGTTATTCCCCTTGTTCCCCTTCAGGATTAAGTCAGGTTTAGTCCAGTAACAGGTTCAGTCAGTAACCACACTGTGGGAAATTCCCTGGTCAGGGGAAGTTCTTCGAAAGAAACGTTCATCGAAACGTTTGACCGATAACCAAACCCATCAGACTTACATAGGCGCGGAGCGTGCGGCCAAAACCGCATGTCCGGGTCCCTGGTTTGATTTTAGAATTCTTGCATTCGTTTCGAAAATTCCGCAACCCCAAAAACGTGGACCAATAAATCGGACGAGAGTCATACGCCTGCAGTCCGACTGGACTGCCCCATGGAAGACCCGCTACCGACAGATCCGGAGCCGGCAACAGCCCGTACAGCTTCCGGATCGCATTCGAAGATGGTGGTCAACGCTGACGGCCAGCTAACAAGCCGCGAGCCCGAGCGCGTGAACAACGGTAGCTTGCTCCAGGCGATTAGCTTCAGCTCCACGCGCACGTGGTTCTTCAGCAATTTGACCTTTATGGGCACGCTCCTATGGGGGCAGGAGCATGGCGCACTGCCTGAGAAAGTCACCAATTTCGAGATCCGCACCCAGTCACTCACACGCGCGGCATACGCCACGTCGCGGGGTGGAATTGTGCGCGCTCAGAACCCTGAGGATGGTGGCGCGCATACGGCGCGCTCCGGTGGCGCGCTGACGGCGCGCTCCACCTGCAACTCGGCGAGATCACAAGGCTTCGGCATGAGCACGGCGCGTTCAGCGGCGAGCAATGGCGCGGTCGACCTGCTTGGCAGTGCTCGCGAGTCGCCGGTGAGCGCCGGCGTGTACGCAAAATACCAAAGGTCACTCGAAAATCGCGCCACAGTGGAGCAGGCGCACGCAGATCGTAGCACGCGCGACGAGGTGCGTCAAGAGAAGGCGCGCCAGCAGTACGAGGCCTCGCAGGAAAAGCGCGAACGCATGCGCAGCGTCAACGATCGGGTGCAGCGGGCGCTCATCCGTCGGAACCTCGAGCAGGGACGTCAAGTCCGACAAGAGAGCATCGACAACGCGCACAAAATTGAGCGGATTCGCGAGGAGCACCACGCCGTTGTCCGGGCGCAGGTGGAGAAGGACAAAGGCGGGTACGACAGCAAGGATGCACGGCTTGATGTACAGGAGGAGGCTGCAGCGGCTGCTTTGCGGGAGGAGCACGTGAGGGAAAAGCTGGCTTTCGCCGAGAGTGTGCAAGAATTTCGGCAGCGGACGACCGAAGAGCGGCACCAAGCTGCGGAGCTGCTGAAACAGACGACGAATGCTAAGTTGACCAAAGCCTTACAGCTCAGTCACCGTCGCAAGGCGAAGGACGCCGCCCAACTGCGGGCCGACACCGAGCGGGAAATGTCGCGCAAGGCACAGTTAGGGGAGGAATTCATGGCCATGCAAAAGGAGAAGCGCGAGCGCGTTGCAAAGATGAAGCAGGAAGCTGGGCAATCAAGGGAGCAGCTCACGAAGCAGAGGCGACGGCGGATTGCGCAGCTGAGGAGAGATACCCAGGCTGAGATCGAAGAGAATGAGCGGCTGACGCTCTCCAGCAGGCAGAGCGTGCGGAACAAGATCTTCTCGGCCCATTTTGTGAAGCGCGAGGCGGCGGTAAAGTTCGATGGCTCCGAGTTTCGGAAGCTGTACTCGATGGATGACCTTGCGGACTCCCAAATCGGCGCGGAGAATGCCGAGATCCTGAAGAAGATTGCCTCCGTGACGCAGCGCACGGACGACGACGTCGCCGACGAGGCGGCGGGTGAGGCACGCATCCAGGCTGCTGCCGACTCCAAGGCGAGGAAAGAGGCTGAGCGAAAGCGGATAGCGCGCGAGAATGCCGAGAGGGCTCATCGCATAAGGAATGTCACGGCGGTCACGGATAACGTGCTAGACACGGAAGCTTCGGCCGTGCGACGCAAAGAGATGGCGATCGAGTCCAAGGAGCGCAGGAAGGCGGAGGCGGCGGCGCTTGCGCAGGCAAACTTGGAGATCTACAAGCGGCTCAAGAGTGTCAAGGCAGCGACGGATGATGACGTCACCGATGAGGCATTGGGCGAAGCGCGGCGCCAAGCTGCAGCAGCCTCGCGTAAGCGAAAGCAAGAGGAGGCGGAGAGGCTCGCGCGAGAGAATGCCGAGTTCGCGCACGGACTGAATAGTGCCAAGGCGGCAACGGACACCGACATCACCGACGAGGAGGCGGGGCGGCAACGCAACGTCATGGCGTCGGAGTCCAAGGAGCGCAAAGCGGCTGAAGCATCAAAGCTAGACAGTCAGAATGCGCAAATGAAGAGCACATTGAAGAAGGTCAAGGCGAAAGTCGACGACGACATCGACGATGATGCGGCAGGGTTGGCGCGCAAGGGATATGACATCCATCATCGTAACATTTCGCAACAACTTTGAAGCTGTGTAATGTTTCGTGTTGGATGTTGGGATTGGAAGCCCCTGGCCGCACGGCCGGGCTTGGGCACGTCGGGTCCCGCGCGTGCTCGCCTCCATCTTCAGCACCGGATCAGACACGCAGGTTTCCGGTGAGATGTTTCCGGATTCCGGTCCGTCTTATCTGTGCATCACACTTGTTAGGGATGTTAAGTAATAATCAGCCCCGAGAGCTGGCCTTGTGAGGCCGAGCTCTGAGTCCCCCTATTCTAAACAGTACGGGTCTGAGGA
>ERZ761574.714-NODE-714-length-23290-cov-77.336131_pt1 | contig 23290 bp, 12 predicted proteins | sample MGYA00374950_ERZ761574 | MGnify/ENA primary metagenome ERZ761574 (study PRJEB28895, sample SAMN07631631) | mixed culture metagenome | isolation source: Freshwater growth medium | place: USA: Seattle, Washington | collected 2016-10-03 ... | reverse complement strand
CGGCGGCGGCGGCGGCGGCGGCGGCAGCGGCGGCGGCGGCGGCGGCGGCGGCGGTTGTCGTGGTGGTGGCGAACGCGTCCTCCTGAGCCCCTTTGTGAGACGGCGATGAGGGTGGCGGCATAGGCGGAGGCGGGGAGGGTCCACATCGCTGCGCTTCGAGGGCTCGCATTGCTCGCATCGATTCGAGTTTGCTCGTCTCGTTTCGCTGCATCCGACTCCAGCGCGCTTCCCATGCTGGTTGCGGAAGCTCTTTACCTGCCTGCTCTCTACCTGCCCAGGCATGCCGTTGTTCCGAGGGACTGCCTGGTATGCGAACGATGCCATAGGGATTGCCTGGTATGGCGGCCAGCCAGGCACTAGCTTCGGCGATGTACTCATGCACGAGCTCGCAGGCCGCATTGACTCGATGCGAGCCATCGGCCGACTGAGCACTGATGGCCAGATGCAGCGGCACCGCGGTCGGTTTGGAAAAACTCGTATGCTTCATTCCGAGGGCGGCCGCTGCGGTGCTCATCGCGGTGGCGACAATGTCGGCGTGCTGCATGGCGGCGGTGGCGCTCGTCACGGCGCTCGAGGAGCCAAGAGCAGGCGCGGCATGGGCCATCGCCACCGCCGCTGCGGCGCTCATTGTGGTCGAGATGGGGATGGCGGTCTTGCTTGTGTCCAGAAATTGGCCGCGGACGCGCACGCCTACCCCCATCAAGCGCCCCAACGTCTCATGGTGATGCGACTTCACGAGGACGATCCGCACGGCGCTCGGCAGGCTGTTGAGGTCGATGCGCTGCTCCGTCGAGAAGGACTGCTTCGCACGCTTGGCTGAAACTTCCGAGGGCTCCACCGACGGCTTCTCGGCGTGGGGAAATGCAGGCTGCGATCGGTCTTCTTGCTGTCGCTCGTGCTTGCCAGTCTTCGCACGCTTGAGCATGCCAGGGAGCGCGCCATCCGTAGCACGCGGGCTTGCTCGTAACTGATCGGCTGCTTTGGTGCTGTCGGCCAGCTTCTGTTCGTTGAGAACGTTCGATTTCACAAAGAAGGGTGCGCCGAGGTCCTGCAGGACCGAGCCATTGCTGAGGAAATCGCGTAGAGATGCCATCTTCGGTCCAAGCCTTGTCAGGGCGCAAGAGCTCCCGCTTACGAACGAAGCTTACGCTGATCAACACAACGCGCGTTTAACCCCAAGCATGGGGGCCGCTTTCGCAATGGACGGAGGACGGCCGATACGATGAAACTCGCGCCCGTTCCGGCGCTTTGGAGCTCTACCGCGGAAATCATGTTCGCAGCCTTTCGGAGCGTCGCGCGTCTGCTCCCCACCGCACCGCGGCCGAGCATGCCGGGTCCGTCCATGCTCATGTGCGCACTGGGCGCGGTGCGTCACAAGTACGCCGGCGGTCAGAACGCTGTGTGGTGGCAGCCGATGCTGCCTGCGCTTGCGCCGCAGCTCGTGCCGAACACTCCCGGCAAGGGCAACCGGAAGAAGAAGATGCAGCAGCGGCGCGCACAGAGCGTGACGATGCAGGCGCGGCGCATTGAGGGCAACCGACGCGCGTCCATTTTCCGAAAGCTCAAGAATGAGGAGCACCATGACAAGGTGAAGGATATCTACAGGCAGTATGCAGAGATGCTGCGCGCAAAGGCGGGCGCGGGGGCTGCGCCGACGAGCACCACCGGCGAGAAAAGCGGCAGCGCACAGCCAACAAGCTAGCAGATATTGCGCAACACGGTGCGGCCGCGTGCGTGCCATGTGTGCACAGCAATCTGCATGGGTCGCGTCCGCTCCGATCTCGCTGCGCTGTACGTTGGTATCTTTGTAAAAAACTGCAGCATGTGTGTCAACCCGGGGCTGCTGCAGCCCGTTAATGCACCCGCGATGTCGCGGTACGAAAACAAATAGAGCTGCGCTCGGCAGCGCGGTCGACCGAGGGCCCGCATTACGTTAAGTGACGTGATATTTGGGAAATGCATAAATTCCGGAACGGGCAACGGCGGCCGACGTCCCACGTCGCACGTGGCACGCGTGCACGTGGAGGACGGCGCGCGCCACGGAAGCGAACGGCGGGTCCGGTCGTCAGCGTCACGGATCCGCGCAGCGCTGGCACTCTACCGCGTTGAACTACCGCGGCCCTCACCACCGCCCAATTGCCACCGCCACGCATTGTGTTGTCGTATGCCTGGGTACCCCCCTCTCCACGTGTGCGCTGCCGTCAGGCGTGTTTTCGGTATTCGTTATACTACTTACTCACTTGCCGCGGCCCTGCGAGCGCCCTCGCGCGCGGCCTTCAAGTATCCCATACCAACAAGTTCCTCAAACTTTGAGTGGATGAGATCCTCGAAGCGCTGCACACCGGCGAGCGTCTTGCGGTGCATGTGCCAGCTCAAGCGGATGAGGGAGACCTGGTCCTCGCGCTCCAGATCGTTCTGCAACCGCTCCGCAAGCACGTCCGAGACGAACATCGACGCGTACACGAGCATGAGCGAGAGGATGATCGCGCCGAGCTGTGTTGCGTCCGTGCCGGCCGCGCAGTTGCCGGCCGCGTACTGTTGGCAGAAGAGCGAGGTGCGCCCCGACCGCTGCTGCGAGCGCAGCCACTGCGCGAACACGAACGCGAGCGCCCAGATCTGGGTCATGAAGAAGGACTGCAGGGCCCACGTCAAGCGCCACACGCCGCCAACGAGTCCGAGGCAGCCGGAGCCGAAGACGATGGCGCACGTGAGCTGCGCGGCCGGATCGTCCCCAAGGTCCACCCACAGTGTGTACCCGAACACGCTCGCGCTCACTCCCTGTGAGAGGGCCAGCGCGCTGAGGGTGAGCGAGAGCATCCGCGCGAGCGTGGTGCGCCGGTGAAGTTCGTCGGCATCGCGCAGGCCGCGGAGCTCGCGATGGTGCGCGAGCGCCGCGCAGAAACTCGCGTAGTCAGCCGCGTTGCCCTGGCCCGCGTCGAAGATCCGTGGCCCTCGCCTGTGTTGGTGGTCGGCGCTAGCGGTGACGGCGGAAGGAGCTCCCGGTGGGCGTGCGCCAGAGTGAGTGGCGTCGGTCGTCGGCGGGCGCGCGAGCGATTGAGCGCGGCAGTACGCCTCAATGTACTCGCGCGAGGGCGGGGGCAGCTCCGGCTCGATGAGCCGCGCATAAGTCGACATGTTACGATAGAAAAGAAGTTTTAGGTTCGCGGAAACACAGCCTTTACCAAGTGTGAATTGGAGACGAAAGGTGTGAGTCTGCACGCGTGCCCGTTTCGGCGCGAGTGCGCTGGCCTCTCAATCCGTTGTCACAGATGGCGACGCTCACCGACATCAAAGCCGTCGCGAGCGCAGGCATCGTGGTCTCGCTGCCGCATGCCGCCGGCATGCAGAGCTCGCTGCCCATCCTGCAGAAGAACTACAAGTTCTCGAAGGTTTTCTACTGGGGCAAGATGATGGGCATGAAGGGTGACTACCTGATCGCCAAGGGCATCGAGGAGTCGTCAAGCACAATGAAATTCTTCTACTGGTGCGCGCCGCGCGAGCCCGCCGCGCGAGCCGGCGCACAGTGGCGGCGTCCTGCGACGGCGATGGTCCTGTCGTGTTGTGCCGCCGCTGCCGTTGGCTGCCGCTGCTGCCTGTCCCTGCAGCCTTTCCAGTGCCCATTGCGTCGTCACACTCTCGCTGCCTCTGCTTCCGCCGCCGCCCTCCCCGCCGCCACGCTAACCGACCGTGTCTGGCTCACCTCCCTCGCTCGTCGCGCGCAGCACGGACGGCGTCTCGTGGGCGGAGCTGCCCCTCGTGACGCCCGAGATGCAGGAGGCGTGTTTCAAGGTTGCGACGTATGGGCTGCTGCTCTCGGGCGACATCTCGGCGCAGCTGCAGATCCCGGTGCCGCCTCTGCCCGAGGGCGCGGAACCGCCCGCGGAGGAGGTCCCGCCGCAGTTTGTTACCGAGCTGCAGCGGCTCGCCGTGATGGTGATGGCCATCGAGATGGAGTGCGCCCTCTGCCCTGCTGGCGCGCTCATGAAAAAGGTGGACCACACGATCGTGCCGTCGCCGACGTACGTGGGCGCGAGCTTCGACGCCGCCTGCGCCATCAAATCGTACGTCTACATGAACAAGCCCAAGCCTGTTGACGTCAACGCCAGCGCTACGAAGGCTGCGGCCGACTTCCTCACTCCAGCCTCCGACTGCGTGCCTGCTGGCTCGCTGACCACGAGCTTCGACGCGGCCAACAACGTCGTGACGGTGCGCTCGCTGCTCTACCCCGGCTTCATCACCTACAATTTTGTCGGCATGCCCATCTGGGGCAACTGCTACTCGGGCAATGGCCTGAAGAACGTCGACATCGCGTTCATGCTGCCGTAAAGCGAATCAGTCAGAGAACGCGACGACGCCACCGCTGCCCCAGGCCGCCGCAGGTCTGGTTGGGTGCGCCCGCATCGAAAGCCGCGCGCGCGGGCGCGCAGTGGTGTGACGTGGACCACTGTGGCCGCGTGTGTGTTCTGTAACCTGGGGCGTCGTAATGGGCGTAACCAGGCAGTCGTCATGACATGTGGCGTTTGCGCGAGGTGCAGAGTACTCTGCAGCGCGACGTGTGTTTATGTGATGTGTGAGAAATGGATTTGGTGCTGAAGCACGCCGCGCGCACTTGACCTTTAGGCCTCGTGAGCTTCGGAGGGGCTCCTCTCTGCTTAGTGAGCTGTCGGCCTGTGCGCCTGTCGCTCGGGCACGCTCCACGCTCGCGCGCACACGGTATGCGTACCCGCTGCTGTGATGCTGGCTCCCTGGGCCTTGCGCCATGGGGAAAGGAACTCTCACCTCCGACTGAACTCTACGCTATACTTGGTCAATCTTGCCTTTCGTGCTCACGCCGCTCACCGGGTGCAACAATCGCGCTTGTGACGAAAGCAACGGCACCTCGACTGCCTGCAGCTATACAGCTCCAAAGCCAAGTGAGAGCATACGTCGTGTAATACTGCAATCCCTCCACAGTGAGAGAAGCCCACACTAGCCGAGCACTGGACCGAAGGGACTCGAGCACGCGTTCGCTCCGGGTAGGAAGAGCGTCGCTGTTCAAAACAAGTATCGAGCCAGGCTGTCGAATGAGCAGGGACAGCTCCGTGGTACCAGGCGCAGGTAGCAATTTGCCAGTCTTGATCAGCTTGATGCGTGAGACGGGGAGCCCAAACGCCGAAGCGATACGTTCGTATGGCTCGTCGCCCGGCTGCAGCGTGACCTCGCGAGACTGACCTGCGTGCTTGCACTTCACCGTGAAGGACATGATTTTACTCAAGGTGTTTTTGGCGCTTCAACATGTCGCATTAGGGATAAAAGCCATCTGGAGGTCCCTGGGCTCAAACGATTGCGGCGACCAACAACGTGATTGCTGTGTGATTGCGGCCGCCGCCACAGAACATGCGGCGCAATCGCGCGGCGGCGCACGACGACATGATGGCGAGCCTGCGCCACGCGGCGCACGTGCGCAGCCTGGTGATGCGCACAACCGGCCTGAGCCCCGGCGATGAGAATTTTGACACGGCGATCGACTACGTTCACGTCAATCTCAAGCACCACCGCTTTGCAGAGATGGGCGCCGATGGCATCGCGTGCCGGCCTTTGTATGAGGACCTCATCGAGAAGCTCGAGCGCCATGCGCAGCACGCCAAAGCCAGTGCGCTCCGAGGGCTGTGCTCCGAGCTCTGCACGTCACGAGCCGGCGGCGTCACTGCCTGGGAATGGTCGCCGCGTCACAAGAATGTCGTGGATGGCATCAGCGTGCTCGTGGCACTCTATTGGCTGAGCAACACGGCGCACATGGTCCGTACGTCAGCACAGCCGCAGCTGCTGCACCCGAACGGCACGCCCTCGGCCGTCGCGCGCATCCAAGCTGTCGTTGCGCGGGAGCGCGTCGAGGAGGCGGCCATCCATGCGGCCTGGCACTCGTCCGAGGCAGCTGAGATGAGCAGTTGGGGCTTCTCCGACGAGGAGGAGGTGGCGGCGGAGGAGGAGGAGGGGGCGCTTGGCGGCGGCGGTGGCGATGGCGGAAGCAGCGGCGGCAGCGACGGCGGCGACACAGCGGCGGCCGAGCCGCGCGAGCCGCTCGTTGATGGCCTCTGGGGCCCCGTCCCCGAGGGACTCCGAGGGCAAGCGCAAGGCAGCAGAGCACTGGCAACAGCCGCGACCGGCGGCGGCACTGGGGGAGAGCCGTACTCGCATCGGCGCGCGGCCCCAAACCTTGGATTGCCGCCGTCGCACCTGCAGCTCGCCTTGCTTGGTCAGGCGTACCGGTATGGACTCGTCGATGGCGCCCTCGATGGCAATTTGAACGGCCGCCGAGCCTCGCGGGGATCGAAAGCCGAGGACGGCAGCGACTCCGCCGCGCGCGCGAGTCGGCTGGCGCAGCTTCGCCTCCTACGAGAGGCAGTGCGCGCCCTGATGGGGTGCGAAGGCGCACATTGGCACGCCACTGGCGCCTCGAGCGACGGCGGTGGGGCTGGGACTCGGTCTGGCATCGGTGCTGGCATGGGCGGCCTCGACACGACGGGCCGAGCGGTGCTCACTGAAAGCGCTCGCGCGGCATGGGTGCTGAGGGCGGCCACGGCGCCCCCCGTGCCTGCCACGCCCTTCAACCCGCTGCTACTACCCTCGTCAGCGCCGGCCACCCACTCCAATGGGGCCCGATTGCACTTTGCGCGCGACTCGGACGCCGGCGCGCTCCTGCGGCTTCAGCCGACGGCGACGGTGCGGGTGCTCTGCGTGCTCGAGCAGCTCGGTGCCCGCGTGCTGGGCGTGCGCGCCTTTGCGACTCGTCTCCTCGAGAGGAGGGCCCGAACGCCGGCTGTGCTGCGTGCCCTTGCCGAAGCGCTACTTGACGAAATCCAGCCGTTGCATGCACAGCTGTGGAACGTCGACGCGGATGCGCGGCGCGCGCAGCAGCATTCCGGCGAGAGACGGCTAGCGCGGCGTGCAGACGGGCCACAGCCCTCGTTGCTTTCGCTCACTGAGGATCTTCGGCACGGTGAGGCGGAGGCGGAGGGCTGGATGCGTCGGCTGCGCTGCCTCGAGATTCTTCGTCATCGTCTCGTCAAAGAGACCGCCGTCGCGGAACTGCTCAGCGAGCCGGGTGACGCCGAGGGCGCTGCCGAGGGCTCTGCCGAAGGCGCCGACGGCGCGGCCATCGCAGCGAGCCACGTCCTCAATACACTGCTGGACTTGCTTCAGGAAGAGCAGTTGCTGGGCGACATGGGTGGGCACGATGAGGGGGAGCTCGCCTTTTATGAGGCCGAGCAACGAGACATGAGTGGCAGTGGCGGCGTGGGTGGCGGCGTGGGCGGCGGCGTGGGCGGCATTGGCGGCGTGGGCGGCGCGTCGGTGCCGCCCACGACGGCGCTGCCCATGTGGACCCGGCTGCTCGTGGCGAGCCTCGTCCCATATTTGGCAATGTGGGAGCGATGGCTCAGTTTCGGGAGGTTACATGACCCGACCGGTGAGCTGCCCATAGCGGCGGCCGCCGACACTTCCGAATCCGAAACAGAGGCGCACTGGCGGCACGGCTTTGTGCTGCGTTCGGCGCGCGCCATCCCACACGTGCTGCGCCCGCTCGCTCCGGCGCTTCTGTTAGCTGGCAAGTCTCGTCATCTGCTGCTGCGCATGCCGCATCTCGGGGGCGAGATGCGGGACCTCGAGCGCGAGATTGAATACGTGGCCCCCGCTGGCGTCCCTCTGGACACCGCCTTCTGTGCGGCGCTGCTTCAGAAACTGCACTGGCCAATGAGCACGAGCACTACAAGCACGAGCGGCTTCGGCACCGCCCCTTCCATACCCATTCACACTCCCATTCACACTCCCATTCACTCTCCTCTGCGGCCCGGGCGCGATGGCATCAGTGCAAAAGGCCCTTCTGCCTTCTTAGGCAAGGACATGTGTCTCCTGCCTACACGCCCGCGAGGCCTCATCCCTGCACCGACGACGCCGATGACGACGACGACGGGCCGCCACACAGAGCGTGCTGTGGTCCTCACGAATTCGGACGGAACTCGTGACGGAACTCGTGGATTTAGGGTGGCGGTGGATGCTCGTGGTGCTCCTCATGGCGCTCACGACGTTGAGGCGGCTGAGCCGGACGACGACGTCGACGACGAGAAGGAGGAGGAGGAGGAGGAGGAGGTGAAGGAGGGGACCCCCTTCGGCATGCGAGGCTGCACCGACGCACGCGCGCTGCCGCGGGCACCACCGGGGCGCACGCACGCTGAGCGCGTGCGCCGCGCGCGCCGGTCTCTGTGCCACATTGAGACGAGCGCGTCGGCCGCCGAGGAGGCTTCCTCAGGCTTCCACAGGCTTCCACAGCAGGCTTCCACAGGCTTCCACAGGCTTCCACAGGAGGCTTCCGCGCTGAGGTTGCTTCGGGACGCTCTCGGAGCAACAGCGCTGCGCCTCTGTGCGGCGCCGCTGCCCACTGCCGTGTCGGGTCCGTTGGGTCCGTCTGTCTCGTCTTCGGCGCGTTCAACGGCGGGTTCAACGGCGGGTTCGACGGCGGGTTCGACGGCGGATGCTACCGGCACAGCCGTGCCTCCTTCCACCGGGGATTGGGCGTCGTCGTGGGCGTCGTCGGTCGATCGTGTGCTCGGGTTGCCGCCGCTCGCTGTGCTGCTCGAGCACTGCTTACTCGGCCCCCTAAGGGAGCGATGCGCGCTCCCCGGCCCCGAGCTGCTAGCTGCGGTGGCGCACGCGACCATGCCGCCGCTCAGGGTCGCCCAGCTATTGCACCGAGTCCTCTTATTTGGCGAGCCGCGCCTCACCGCACCCCTCCTCGAAGGCAGGCTCTTCCCGCGCCTCGCGCTGCATCGGGCGTGGCGCCGCCAGCTGCCCGAACTCCACGCGGCGCTCAGCGAGGCGCTCCTGGACGCCCACCTGCCGCCCGACACGGCGCGTTGCTTCTCAGTCGAGGTGGCGTCGGCGGCGGAGCGCCATAGCGAGCGCCAGCCCGGTTTCGTCAACGGGCCTCCGTCGTCGGACGTAACCGCCAGCCCGGTTTCGTCAACGGGCCTCGACGCGCTCGACGTGCATGCCCTGGGCGAGCTGCGCCTTCGCTTTACGGCGCGATGGCCGCTGCCACTCGCCATCTCTCACGAGGCTCTCCGTACCCACGAGCGTATCGGCGTTTGGCTGCTACGCCTGCGCCGGGCCCGTTGGGCGCTGGAGACGTGCGAGAGCGGACGCACCAGCCTGCGCGGAAGCGGACCCACCGGGGGATGGCAGTGTGCGCACCCTTGGCGAGTGCTGCGCGCCCAAGTCCTCCACCTCATCGCCTCGGTCTACTCGCACGTCGTGTTCAGCGTGCTGCACTCCGAATGGCAACTCTTCGTCGGCGCCGTGTCGGGCGCGGCCGGCACGCTGACCGACGTGGACGCGTTCCGGGGCGCACACGAGGCCTTTGCCTTTCGGGTGGAGCAGCGCTGCCTTCTCGGCCCTTCCCACGCTCCGCTCATCGCCGCTATCGACCGGATCCTGGGGTTAGCCCTTCGGCTCCGATTGCAGCTCGAGGAGCTGCCGCGCCTCGCGGTCAAGTCGCACGCGGCGAGTGCGGCGCGCTGGCGGGCCGAGCTGCGCACGGGAGTCCAGTTTGTGCTCGACGAGCTCCGGCGCGCGGCCGAGCGCGAGCCCGCGCGCCGTGCCGAGCTCGCCGACCTGCGCCGGCTGCTCGATTACAACGGCTTCTATGGCTCGGCCGCCTAGAGCCAAGAGCGGCCCCGGTAAGCACCCAACTCGGTTATCTTCCGCAACCGCGTCCGGGATAGCGTAGTACGGCCGTACGCCGGTACGTACCAATAGCTTGACCACATGCTTGACCAATACGCAATAGTAAGGTCACGTTAAAAGGTCGAACGTGTCATTTCTTACAAACATAGGCTCCTCCTAGTCGTCGCGGTCTTCGCACGCACGCACTGCAGGAGGGGGTACGACACACCTCATAGGCGTCGCGTCACACCTCGGGCGGCGTTGTCCCGTGGAGCGGATTGCTTTGGCTGCATTGCTTGGCCGCATCACACATCAGCTGAGATCACCGCCGAGCTCTGTGCATGCCTGGCCAGCACACGCAAGCCATGCCATGCCGCCCGCTCTGGTTCGCTCTCTCGCGCGCGCGGCTCACTTTTTGAGAGGCACGAGGTCCTCTGTCGGTGCGTCGTCCGGCCACCAGCGCTCCATGCCGTGACGCTTGGCGGGCGTGATCGACATCTCAACGGCTGCGCTGAGGGGAAGGTACGTGAGGTCCCCGACGGTGACCGCCTTCTTGTCACTGCAGAAGAGGAGCTTGGTCACGCGGGAGACGTAGCTCAGGAGGCTCGGGCACGTGGCACCGAGCAGCGCCATCCACGTCGCTGTCTGGCACAGTGAGGCGTACACGACGGTACCCCCCCACGGGCGTCCTTCCTTGGCCGCGAGCTGCCGGTCGATGAGCGCGAGGATGACGCCATAAGCGCCCAGGAACCCTGTGGCGTAGTCGATCTGTGAGACGAGCTGATAGCCCAGCAGCCCTTCGTCCGCGACCGACGCCACGCCCGTCGCGAAGTTGGCATTCTGCTGGAACCCCTTTCCATACGAAAGTGGACCCACGTGACCGAAGCAAGAGACCTTGAGGTACACAAGGTGTGGGCAGCGCTTGAGGACGGCCTCCTGCGTGAAGCCGTGCCTCGCGAGCGCGCCGAATGCGAAGCCGTCGAGCAGCACGTCGGCCGCGCCCAAAAGATCCCACAGCCGTTGGCGCCCCTCGGCGGTACTCAACTCGACCGTTAATGGCGACTTGCCGTGGTTCGTCTCGGTATCGAAGAGCTCGCGACGTGGGCGCTCTTGGGAGACGACCTTGATGACGGTGGCGCCGTGGTCGGCGAGGGTGCGCCCGACGACCGGCGAGGCGATCACGTGCGAAAAGTCGATCACGATCACATCGGAGAGCGGTCGCGCCGCGCGCGCTGGAAGCGCTCTCCGCTCTCCGCCCCGAGCGCCTTTGCGGGGCGCGAAGACGAGCGGAGGCAGCCCGAGCACCACCTTTCCCTGCGGCGACTGACGCCACTCGTGCGGCGTGCGGCACATGGTTGCGCACAGCCCTTTGCGCTGCATCGCCGTCTCGAGCTTCTCCGCCTCCCACTCCATCGTCTTCGCGCCGATGGCCTCAACGGTGCAAGCGCAGCCAAGAAAGTCAGTGATGCCCTTCTTGAGCTTCGGAAAGCCGCCATGCAGGAAGATGTGCCGGCCGTCGGCGCACGGATACGCCTTGCGGTGCGGCTTCACCGAGCCCTCGGCGTTCATCGTCGCGTCGAAGCCGTGCGTGCCGCGCCACTCGCCGCTCGGCTGCGCGTAGAAGTAAAGGTAGCTAGCCGTCATCAAGCCACTCGCCGTCTGCTTGACGACGAGGTTCTGCGCGCGGCCGGTGCGCGCCTCGTACAGGTCGGCCGCCGCGAGCGACACGGCTCCGAGCGACGAGGCCGCGCCCTGCTCGACTGGCAGGTACGTGGGCAGCACTGCTCCGTCCTGCCGGAACTCGAGCGTGGACGCAAACGGCCCATCGCGCGGCTGGCGGCGCATGGCCATCAGCTGCTGGTGCGCCTCGTGCTCGCTCATGTGTTGAAAGGAGCGCGGCATCGTGCCGTAGTCAAAGAAGCCGTCCATCTTGTGTGAGAGGAAGACGCGCCGCAGTGCCGGGTACTCGAGGATGAGCGTGAACCAGATCTGCAGCCGCTTGATCCAGCTGAGCACGCCGCCCGGCCCGAGCGTCTTTTTCCCACCCCCGCGCAGGCTCAGCACGGTGGGCATGCGCATTGTTGGAGTGAACCGTAAGTATGTAGGTGAAGGGCGGGCTCCGACACCATCGGGAGGCGACGGCAATGCACGCTTCACGTTCACACCCGAACGAAGACTTAAAAAGCCGGGTGTGAACCCCCCCCGACCGTGAGAAGCGGCGAGGGTATGGCGTGTTCGAGGCGAGGCGGGAGGGGGACCGCGGAACTACGAGTAGAACACGGACCGGCCGCACCGATTTGACTCATCCGATCATGCATCATCGCTCGTAGGCGGGTACGTCCTTCCAATAGCCTTGCCTGTAGACTAGGTACGGTCCGGTTTCTAGAAAGCGAAAATACCTAAACAAGTTAGGTATTCAGATCCGGTCTGATGTGATACCGACCGATGCCCCACCGGCGGGGGTGGGCACGTTCAGGAGCCGCTTGATCTTGGCGAGCTCCGCCTTCTCCAGCTCCTCCCGGTTGACTTCGACGATCCCCATGTCCGTGTCACGACGATCCCCGTGCGGAGAGGAACTCATGGCATGGAAAACTCTGCGCGCGGTCGCATCGCGCACCCACTTCGGTGAGTCGGGGATGACGAAGGCGAGGAACACCTTGAAGAAGAGCAGGATGTGCTCCACGAGGACGAGCACCACCATCTGAATAAAGAGCGTTTCGTTTTTCCAGCCTTGGCAAGTGCTGCAATGCAGCGGGTGGTACAGCGGCGAATCTGCGTCGCAGAGCGCATTGTAAAGCCTGACTGTGGACTTAGAATCCTCGTTGAGGTAGTCCGATGCGGGCAGCCACTCGACGCCGCCTACGGGCGCGTAGCAGTCGTTGATGTTCTGCTCGCACTTGGTCAAGAAGGTCGTGTTTGTGCCGTAAAAGCGCGAGCGCGGCGAGAGCATCGCCTGATATGCGTTCGCGGTGAGAGCAGTGCCGTTCCGGCTGCTGCCCTGCAGGATGAAGGTGCTGTCGTCGACAGAGACCCCATAAGGTTGGGCGGGCTGGCAGGGGCCTGAAGCCATGCCGGGGGCAATCACGTACGTACGGAAGGTCCACGAGGTGAAGACGAGTAGCAGGACGTTTACGGGTAGCGCGATCCACGACATGAGGACGAGCACGTTCTGCCACGAGCCGATGTCCTCAGCACCCTCATACTTGCGGCGGCGCGCCTCGAGGACCTTGATCGCGTCGAGCCGGAGCTCGATGAAGTTGCCCACAGCCGCCGCGATAGAGGCGATCAGAAAGGCGGGCGACCACATGGAGACGTAGCCGAACTGGGTCACCTTGGTCAGGTACTCGTCGAACGTGCCCTTAAAGCGCTCGTGGGTGAGCTCGAGCTCGATGGCCTTGTGGAAAGCTTCCCGCGCCTCGTCGGGTGGCAAGTCATCGATGGTCGGCTTCTTCTTCAGCCAGTCGCGAATCGATGTCTCGTTGTCCACGCGCACCTTGACCGCAGCCATTGCCTCTTGCAGTTGCTTTTGGTATTCTGGGGTTAGCTGAATCTTATTCGCAGGCGGCGGGTCTTCATCCTGCGGGTTTTCAGGCCGCGGGTCTTCAGGCGGCGAGGGCGGCGGCGAGGGCACTGCCGATTTGACTTCCTCGTAGTTTGTCTCGTAGTCCTGGGGCGGCGGGGGGGGAGGGGGCGGCTCCTCCTTCTCCTCGACTGGCGGCGGCGGGGGCGGCCCGTCATCCTCGGCGGTGGATGAGCTCAGTCGTTTGCTCTTCTCTTTTTCGACCTCCATCTGCTTCATTTTTTGGTCGAGCTTGCACTTGTTGATCCATGTCAGTACCGTGGGAATGGCGACCTGCAGCAGGCCCTCGTACACCTGCTTGAGCAGCGTGTAGCTCACCATCATCAGGCGCAGGTCCGCTGTGCAGTCGCGCTCGATGAATATGAACTTGCAATGCGACGCATCCAGGGTGTCCGCCCCATAGTTGCAGCACTCTGTGCCGTTCCGTCCCGGCGCGCACAGTGGCTTGACTTGGGCGTACTTGAAGCAGCCCTGCTTCACGCCGCACTTCTCGGCCGCCCCGTCCCAGGGCGCGTCTGCTTCCTTTCCCGGAAAGAAGCCGCACATGTCTTTGTACAATCCGTTGTCCCCCAAATCAAGAGGGTAGCCGATGGCCTTAACGAAGCCGATGTAGAAGAGCGTGATGTATGAGTTGGTGAAGACGAACATCATCACCTTGAGGATGAGATGATCCTCGTACTCGGTATCGGTGCGGTAGTTCTCGAGGTCATTGAGCAAAATGGCGATCTTTGTGTACACCTGGTTCATGATCGAGATCCAGATCACCGACAACAGCATCGGAATTTGCTGACCGAAGGCCCCTCCCCAGAACTCATCCTCGCGGTAATCCTCGGTCACATTCACGAGAAACTTGAAGACCATGATCGTGCCCGCGCCAACGATCATCGTGCTGGTGACCAGGAGGAGCTGCGGCATGGCGAAGAAGTTGACGATCTTGTTGCGGTACTCAGTGGGGAAGTACATCTGTTTCTCCATCACGATGCCGTGCTCAGGTTCGACCTCGACGAACCGACCATCGTCCGTGAAGAAGCCTGGGCCCTTCTTCATGTGAATCCTCTTGCCCACGTCCTCCCACCAGGTCCTGCCCTCCTCTACCTCCTTGGTTGCCCTCCAAATGCCTCTGTTGAAATTGTTGATAAACTCTGGGCGCGGGTCCTCTTCCTCCTCGAAGTCGGTCACGTCCCAAATGTAAGCGAGCGCCGCATTCTTTCGCTTCCAGCTCTCCATGTAGACGGTCGTCCACATAGCGACCACGATGCAGTAGATGATCTTCGCGTAGGCTGACATCACACTGCGATCATGCTCCTTTTTGATCTCCCCTGGCTCTGTCGCAGGCTGCAGAGGCGGGTTATCGGAAGCCCCGGCCGCGATAGCAAAGAGCGAGAGGATGGCTAGGTAGATGAGGTAGGTCTCGTAATGCTCCATCCACGCGAAGTAGAAGGCCGTTTTCTCGCCGAAGTAGTCGCGCACCTTGTGCACCGGCTGATTGAACATGCCGAGGGCTCCCGCGACGGCGAGGAGGACGCCGAGGGTGATGCTGCACGCGAGGTCGAACGCCTGCGCTGGCAGAGAGGTCGATTGCATGTAGAAATAGAGGACGAGCGCCCAGAACACTACGCGGAACGCGTCGGGAATGTAGGTGCGGACCGAGCCTCGGATCGGGCCCACCTCGTTCATGGCGCCCCAAGTGTACAAGAGCTCTTGCTTCTCGGACGTGTGCGGCCACAGGTATTCGGAGAGGGCCTTCATGCCAAAGAGCTCGTCGAGGTCCTGCTGCGCGCCGCCAGATTCCACGGTGCCCTCGATGATTCCATAGATGAGCCGCTGCCGCTCGAGGCTTGAGAAGAGGCGCCCATTCTTGCGCTCAAAGTCGTCCGAGGCATCCGGTTCAAAGTCGCGGTAGGTGCGTTCGTTAGAGTGGTCCGCGGGTTTGAAGCATTTGGGGGTCAGACGCTGGAGCAGGTTCTGCGGTCGAACATCCTTTGTCGTCTTCACCGTCACCGTCTCCGGACGGATGAGCATCTCGACTCCCTCCTGGCTCGCCTTCTGGATGAGGCGCTCGAGCGTGGCCCAGACCTTGATGTACATGAACTTGCTGTCGCGGCTCAGGCATTTCTGAACCATCAGGCCGGCCTTGTCCAGCTTATAAATCAGGTCCGCGCGGCGCTCCTCCCGCGTCTCGAGCTCCTTGCGAGCTTTTTCAGTACTGAATGTCTCCGCCGACTCGATCGGATAGATTAGAACGAGGTCGGCTACGATGCCCTGGATTGCCTTCTCCTTGTCCTTGACCTCAAGCTTCCTCTCGCGCACGGCGTCAGGCTGCTTGAGGGCAATGACTTTCGCCTCCTCGGCAGCTATGCGCGCTCTCCGTTCGGCGACTGTCTCCCTGGCCGGGGGCATCGGTGGGCCCGTCGTCGCACGAGTCACGAGTCCATGCGAGAAGACAGCGCGATACGCTGATTGATGAAAACAATGATCAAACCGATGAAACCACTGGCCACGATTGCCTCTTTTGGTAACGTCGTTCGCAATCTAACAGTGCTATAACAGCGTCCGTGGAACGGCACGATGCTGTAATCTCGGGTTCTCGGCACGGCTGAATAATAAGGGGTACTCCTTATTAGGAATTTCTAGGCTAACGAGATTCTCTATGAATATGGTACAGGCAAGGACTCTTGTCTCTCGGACCGCGGTTCTGCGCACGCTGATCGCGATATCACCCGCATGGGTACCACTGGATGCGCGCGCCGTCATCGGTGAGGTGACCGGACCCGGCTTCCTGCAGGCAGACGATAAATCATGGGATATCACGCTGCCAAGCACGTGGATGCCAAGCACCAACCTCCGTGCGGAGGCGGAGCATGTGTTCCATCTACGCGCGGCGCGCAGCAGCGGAGGCGCCAGCCTCGAAGTGCTTGTTGATAAGGTCAAAGGCAAGACGACCCTAAAGGATCTTGGCAGCCTGGAAGTGGTTGGACAAAGATACGCCGTCACACCATCAGCTGAGCTCGTGTCTTCGGCCGTGGTACCCGGGCCCATCCGTGGCTCTACCTACTATGAGTACACGTACGCTCATCCGGCTGGCGGTGGCACGACGCGCCTCAAGCTCGGCGTGCAGCAGAATCGCGTGTATCAGCTCGCGATTGCGCTGCCAAGCAGCCCGTCGTCGGCAGAGGTGGAGGCTGAGGCTGCCGGGATACTCGACTCTTTCAAGTGCTTCCCGATCAACATCATTTGCATCTCGCAGTCCAACAAGGGGATAGTGCCTGTGGCGGGGAGTTGCTACTGAGCCGCGCGACCAATCGGATGGTCGATTAATTGTCATTCTTTTCCTTAGACGTGGCAGCAGGAGTTCCGATACATGCGCCCGTGTACAGCTGTATCCACAGGCGCACTCGGAGTAGTGTAAGGTCTGGGCCCCGAATAGTCCGTGTCTCTGACGCCAGTGTGTTGTAGCGGTTGGATCGGGGTATTGGACGCCAAGGGAACTGCATGCACAACGAGACAACTTGCGAGCACCGGCCCCAAAGGTCTCAGCAAGGGTCTCAGTGGTGGCGTGGGCCTGAAATTTCGCACATCGTCGACATTGTCGCGACCGAGTGAATTTAACCCAAGGAAAAACCGTCAATTTGTTCTTTGGGTTCATCAAGACATCAAGGTTGCGCCATGCAACGGGCTTGAAATTTTCAGAATCTCCGGCTGCGAACATAGGATATCCCTAGTGCACCGCATCCAACTTGACCACATCCAGATCATCATGGTACATGGACGTGGCCACTCGAGGACGAACAAAACTGATCACAGGGGGTAGGTCTGGTCTGACCTACCCCCTTAGTGATCGGAAGACGGATCAATTGGATGCAGTTGTGAGTTGAGGCGTCGAATCACCGGTGCGATGGACCTCACTTCAATTCATGACGGATGACGCCCGGTCACCAGTGACGCACCTTCAGCACGGTGACTTGTGAGCTGGGGTACCCGCTGATAGGACCTGAAGCCACGCCCATGCTACCTTATCAAGCCCTGTGTGCTGGTCGCCACACGTGTGGTGTGTGCGAAGTGACAAGTCCCGCAAGTGTGACTTCTGTCCACTACCCTCTTCCTGTGCGCGGCAAGGTGAAGGTCGGCGCGGTGTCAAGGCGTGTGTCCATGCGTGTGTCGTAGTCGTCTGACCAGTCTGACGTCTCACGAGACCGGGACGAGACTGCTTTTATTGTCAGCCGATCGCTGGGTCTGGCGGTGTTACAGTTCCGAGTTCGAACAGACATCACAGATAACAGGAGTCGAGTAAGCCGAGCGAGTACACTCGACTGTCGTCCGGACGGCACAGGTCTCACAGGACCACGTCGAGGAGATCACGGATTACTAAATGCGCATTACGGAGTACTAATATGCGCTGGATTTTGGTAAGCTACGATAAATGCGGACGATGAAAGAAGGAGAGACAAAGAAACCAGAGTGGCAGAATATCTGTGCACATGTGGCATCCAGTGAAATCAGCAAGCCACCCAAACCAGCATTGAGGAGCTGCGGTGCCAGCTGCGAGTCGATTGCAGCTGAGGAGAAATAGCAGCTGTGGAAGACTGGTGGGTGAGTTGACTGGAACTCACTTCGCCCGTGTACTACGCAGTTGCTCGCCGTTGCGTTGCACCGGCAGCCACGTGCTCGCCGTGTGCGCATTGATGTCCGTTCCCATTTTCAGGCCTGCCGCAGGTAAGCTGGCGCGCGCTTGCTTGTACTCTTGCCGGCGCTGCGGGTTGCGATCGGCGGCGAGGTAGGCAGGGGAGGCCGGATCCTCCTTGCTGGCCAGATCCACTTGCCAGATCGCACGGGGCGGAGGGGGCGCTGCCATTCGACAACAAAGGGAACCTGTCGGGCGTTCTTTCTTCAAGTTTCCACAATCATTCACGGCACACCAGAACGTTCACACTCACACACATATTCACACGACGCGCTCGCCGCCCGGCCCCCCATAGCGCGGGAGCCACTGACGTGATCGAAATGAACTATGGGCGGGCCGGGGCCCGGGTGGGCGCGCGCGCGCGCCCGCCACGGCGTCACACCGTAGCTCGAGACCATGGCGCATCGTTAACATGGGTCAGGGTGTGACCATCGCACCAGCCCGGACCCCGGAGTGCTCTCAACTAATATAATGTAAACACTGGATCTGTACAACAAGTAGCGCTAACTGAACTCTAAAGCTGCGTAAAGGACACACGACCTTGGACCTAGGGACGGGACGCTATGCCGTACGCGTGACTACGATTCCCTCGACTCGACGCGGCCCCATGCCGCGCCATGCGCAGCCCGATCTACCAGCCGAGAACACGCAATACTCCGGCTGGCGTGCACGCAGTGCACCGGCGTGCGGTGTGCCGACGGGGAGTGCGCGGACCTGATGCCCTGGCCCCGGCCGCTCAGGCCGGGTTCTCCGTGTAGCGGCAATAGGGGCACGGCGAGCTTTTGCCCTTTCCCTCTGTCTCGTCGTCCGAAACCTCATGCTTGCAGCGCTTGCGCGCATAATCGTGGTAGCAGCTCGAGTGCAGCCGGTTGCCGCACTGCTTGCAAGCCCAGAGCGCACAGCCGTTCTGGCACTCATCAAGGCAGATTGCGCACGTGTCCGAGGAACCCGAGCCTAGATTGGCAGCGATGAGCTGCGCGGCATACATGCGCACGTTGCGAGAGTGGCTGTACAGGAAGTGGTCCGCCTTGCCCATCACGGCGAGCACCCGATTTTGCAGCTGCCGGCTCATCTCAGGTGGCTTGTCGCGATGATCCGCCGACTGCTCGGCGAGGATCCGACACTGCAGCTCGGCGGCGGGCATGCTCGCGGCGGAGACAGGCTCGCCGCCGTCGGTCCGAATAAACTCGACCTGCCGCAGCAGCCGGCTCAGGAAGGCCGCGTCCCACCCGTAGTAGCACGCTACCTGCGTGTGCTCCTCGTCTCTGAGGTTCCACTTGTCCAACACGCGGGCACAGACCACGTGCCACCACTCGTTCGACTGGCGCTCGTCGACGTGCGCGTCGGCCATCAGGGTCGTCGCTTGCGCAGCGCTCAGAAAGCACCCCGTTTCGAGCGAGTCCAGCGCCAGTGAGAGTCGCTTCGCCGTAGTCCCGTCCCGTACGCCGCCCCTCATGATTTTCACGAGGTGCCTCACAGTGGGCTGCGTCATGATGAGCGGGCTGACGGCGACATCGAACGCGCATACGAGCAGGCGCTCTTCGCTGCACCTCGTGAGGACCGCTAGCTGCTCGGTGCGGCTGCAAGCTTTGCCGAGCTTGGTGAGGACTTCCTCACTCTCCGCCATGGAGAGCTCCACCAGCCCGGCGGATCCCCATGCGGTGCGGATGATGTCCATCTGGTCTCCGGCCGACTCGGCCGCCGCGAGCCGAGCAAGCACCTCCTCGAGGTCGGACATGATCACCCTGCCGAGCGCTGGAAAAGCGCGCACACGAGGGAAAAGGCGAGCTCCTTGCAGGTACGTTTTAAGAGGGTCCGTCGAAGGAGCGAAATGCAACCTGCTGTTGTTTTGGCGCGCGTGCTTTGCATGCGTCAAAAAATATACCTAATATGGGGCTTTTTTGCCTCCACGAAGCCACCAGGAAGGAAGATGTTGAGCATCGCTCTCGCACAGGGCTCAGTTGGGCGCCTCGGGCCGGCGCCTTTACCACCGTTTCCCCCGCCACCGCCGCCACTGCTGCTGCCATCTCGCTCGCCGACACCAACTTCAGACGAGCATCACGAAAGCCGTCAACTCTTTTTTCATAAGCACCATCCGCACGCCAAGATGAGCATCGCTCACGCACAGGGCTCAGTTGGGCGCCTCGGGCCGGCGCCTCGACCACCGTTTCCACCGCCGCCGCCGCCACTGCTGCTGCCCTCCCGCTCGCCAACACCATCTCCAGGTGATCATCATGAAAGGCGTCAACTCCTATTTCATCGACACCATCCGCATCATCCGCATCATCCGCACACGCCGCACACGCATCACCCGCATCACCCGCATCACCCGCATCACCCGCATCACCCGCACACGCCGCAAACACCGCCGACTCCGTGCGCCGTCGACGGCGCATACACCTTCACCGGGGCGGTTACCTCCTACTTGACGGCCACGTCGCGCACCGGAATCGTCGGCGGGGGGCTTGGCTTCACGCTCTCCTCGTGGGTCTACCGCACGCGGACAGACCGGTCGTGGGACCGCGTCATCGATTTTGGCAATGGGCAACTCGACAGCATCATCGTGGCATTCAGCTCAGATGGATCAGATAGCGCCAGCGGGATGTCACTTGACGTGAAAGAGGTAAGCACGCGCTCCTTTCTCTCTGCAAGTGCAAGTGCAAGGACGGCGACCTTCCCCGCAAACGTGTGGACTCACGTCGCGGTCGTGCAGTCGCGGGCGAGCCTCGCCGACACCTACGGGCCCGCCCAGATCTACTGGAACGGTGTGAGCGTCGCGACGACGTCGTCGATGCGCTTCCCGCTGCCGGTGAGCCGCTCCAACCTGTACGTGGGCAAGAGTCACTGGTCTGTCGACCCGATGTTCACGGGCCAGATGAAGGACCTGCTGGTGTGGGACGTCGCCCTCAGCCCGGCGGAGCTGGATGCCGTGCGGCTCGGCGTCGGCCTGCCGAGCACGACAGCGCCGCTCGTCTCGATGATGCGCACGTGGTGCCCGTCGCCGCCGCCCGCGCCGCCGGCTTCTCCGTGCCTTGTCGACGGCGCATATACCTTTACCGGGGATGCGACCTCCTTCTTGACGGCCACGTCGCGCACAGGAATCGTCGGCGGGGGGCTTGGCTTCACGCTCTCCTCGTGGGTCTATCGCACGCGGACAGGCCAGTCTTGGGACCGCGTCATCGATTTTGGCAACGGTCAAGATGGAGGCAACATCATGGTGGCATTTAACGCCGGACCGATGTCGTACGTTTTGCGCCATGGGAGTTCTCTGGTCTATTTCTTGTCCACGGACAGGTTTTGCTTCCGCCTCGCTATCCGCGATCGTATCTACCAGTATGAACCAGGCCAGGGAAGTTCTGCAGCGTGTGCGAACGCTTGGCCCAATGCTGCCGCACCTACCTTGCTCGGTACGTTCACGAGTACAACTGGGTCTGTCCAGTCCTTCACAAACGGCGACGGCACGTGCAACAACGGCGGCGGACGCACTGCCAGCCTCACGTTGAATGCAGATCCGACGGCGACGACTATGACGGGCACAGTGGCAGAGAACCCTACCTGTGTGTACGCTTTCACTCTGACCGGACCTGCATTCCTGCTTGCCAGCGACGTAGGAATCCTCTCTGCAAACTCGGCGACCTTCCCCGCAAACGTGTGGACTCACGTCGCGGTCGTGCAGTCGCGTGCAAGCCTCGCCGACACCTCCGGGCCCGCCCAGATCTACTGGAACGGTGTGAGCGTCGCGACGACCGCGTCGATGCGCTTCCCGCTGCCGGTGGGCCGCTCCAACCTGTACGTGGGCAAGAGCAACTGGTTGAATAACGACCCGATGTTCACGGGCCAGATGAAGGACCTGCTGGTGTGGGACGTCGCCCTCAGCCCGGCGGAGCTGGATGCCGTGCGGCTCGGCGTCGGCCTGCCGAGCACGACAGCGCCGCTCGTCTCGATGATGCGCACGTGGTGCCCGTCGCCGCCACCAACGCCTCCTCCGCCGTCGCCGCCGCCGCCGTCACCACCGCCGCGAGTCGATGTTTGGTGGATGGCTGGGAACGGGTGCGACGGTGCCAATGAGCACGGCCAATTTTCCGGCCGTACGTTGTCGGCGTGCGCCGCACAATGTCTAGCCCTCACGACCTGCATCTCCTTCGAGTTCAAAGCGGCGTCTGGCACCACCACCAACTGCCAACTCTCGTCCTCGTGCGATACACAGCACGCAGGATACAACCCGATCCAAGCCGACTGGTGGCTGTTCATTCGAGGCTCGATCTACAACACTTTGGCGCTCAACTACGACATGACCTCGACGGGGGGATGCAACGGCGCCAACGAGCTCGGGGCCTATGATGTAACCGATACTCTTGCGACTTGTGCCGCGCGGTGCGACGCCCTCGAGACGTGCATCTCCTTTGAGTTTAGAGCGAGCGATGGTACGTGCCAGTTGTCGAGCTCGTGCAACCTGGCCGCGTCGGGCTATGTATTGGGCGGTACTTTCGACCTCTACATCAAGCAGCGCAACGGTTGGTACCACTCCCCGTCGCCTCCTCCGCCCTCGCCCTCACCTCCTCCTCCCTCTCCTCCTCCCGCACCTCCTCCCGCACCTCCTCCAGCGCCCCCGCCTTCGACTCCGCCCTCACCACCGCCGCCATCTCCGCCGCCACCAACCCTTCCGCCTCCCTTTCCGCCACCTCCGAGCCCGCCGCCGCCGCCCTCACCACCTCCACCCTCCCCGCCGCCACCAAGCCCCCCGCCTCCCTTGCCGCCACGTCCGAGCCCGCCGCCGCCTTCGCCGCCGCCACCGTCGCATCCTCCGCCCTCGCCACCCCCTCCCTCCCCGCCACCGTCACCGCCGCCTCCGTCACCACAGCCGCCCTCGCCTCCGCCCTCGCCGCCTCCGTCGCCGCCTCCACCCTCGCCGCCTCCACCCTCGCCGCCGCCTTCTCCTCCTCCACCGTCGCCACCGCCACCCTCGCCGCCTCCACCGTCACCGCCTCCATCACCTCCTCCCCCGTCGTCACCGCCTTTGCCGCCACCACCGTCGCCGCCGCCTTCGCCGCCACCACCGTCGCCACCGCCTTCACCCCCTCCCCCGTCGTCGCCGCCTTCGCCGCCACCACCGTCGCCGCCACCTTCACCTCCACCCCCGTCGCCGCCGCCTTCACCTCCTCCCCCATCGCCACCGCCATCGCCACCACCTCCCTCGCCGCCCCCTTCTCCGCCGCCACCGTCTCCGCCACCCTCACCACCTCCCCCGTCGCCGCCGCCTTCGCCGCCACCACCGTCGCCACCGCCATCGCCGCCACCACCGTCGCCGCCGCCTTTACCTCCTCCGCCGT
>ERZ761574.713-NODE-713-length-23296-cov-94.886149_pt1 | contig 23296 bp, 15 predicted proteins | sample MGYA00374950_ERZ761574 | MGnify/ENA primary metagenome ERZ761574 (study PRJEB28895, sample SAMN07631631) | mixed culture metagenome | isolation source: Freshwater growth medium | place: USA: Seattle, Washington | collected 2016-10-03 ... | reverse complement strand
GTGGTGCGCCTTGGTGCGGCCGCGCTTCGTTGAGAGTTGCCATTTTCTCCGAGCTTAATAGTCGGAACGCCATAATCAGATTGAGGCCATTTGTAAATCGCCGAAAATTTTCTGCCGCGATATTGAACGCTTCCCGGTTCTCGTACTCGACCTGGTTCAGGTCGTCGGTGTCCACGTCGAACGACATGACCCGTTGTACTTGATCGGCTGTAGACTCGCCGGCGGGCCGTGCGCCCCTTGGCACGCCCGAAAGTTGATTTGGATTTTCCGCATTTTCTGCGTCTCCGGAAAGATCGGGATATTCCACCGCTACCATGCGACTGGGCTCCTCGGGTAGAGGGGAGCCAGCCGGTAAGTGCCTGCCTGAGGGGGACCTCGGAGGCATAGAGGTCGTTGAGTCCCGAGAGGCTGGAGATTGGTGCTTAGACTGAACAGGGTCACGAACACTCTCGTCTCTCCCCTGAGAATCTTCCTACACCTCGTCAGAGCTCCACGATACCTCGCCTGATCTCCCGCCGGTATCTCTCGGATCTCCCTTAGGGATCCGCCGGTATCTCGCCGGAGCTCACTCCTGTCTCTAGGTAGGTTCCGTAAGCCTGTTAACGGACCCCCTCCGGGGGAATGACCCCCCTACCGCTCGCATAGGGGGACCTTCCCACTACTCAGGTAATTACCTCATACGTCATAGGCTTTGAACATTGAACGGGACTGTGGCGTGGCGTTCAAGCTTCAACACCCCAGTGGACCTTAAGTGCTAAGTGGACCCGTTTTTTTAACTTCACGCAACTTCACACACACACACACACACACACATACCAGCACAGGTGGCGGGTTGATCCCTCCGGGACTCGAACCGCGTCCGCGCGTGCAGTACGTTACAAGTGTCGACCTGAACTGACGCCACTAGGCCACAATACCGACAAAGTGTGAATAGCCTAGGGCCTACTGGTTAAGCTGTGCAGATGCAGGCGGCGAAACCGGGACCGAGGCGTGGCGCTGTTCAACGGCCAACGCTGAATAACCAGGCCTCGAGAAGACGCTCGGCCTGCACGCACACATGCCAGTTCCTTAATGTTTGTGTTGATGTGGTCAGAGGCCGCACAGGCCAGCGCACGGCGACACAATGTTGCGCAGGTCCAGTACCATCGAGGCCACATGGCCCGCAAGCACCGAAGTGTGGAACATTTCGTGAAAGCCAAAGACCGGGTTCTTCGGCCGCTTGAGCACGTACAGGATCAGGCCGGGCGCGTAGATCCAGAAGATGATCGAGTTCTTGAGGCACGCTACCGGCGCCAAGGCCACAGCGTACCAGCACAGGTAGCCAAGGAGTCCAACGAACTGAAAGGCCATGATGCCCTTGACGGCGTTGTGGCCGACGGCTTTCGGCACTACGAATGCCGAGATGAGGGCAATCAGCGCCGTCGCCAATCCACTCGCCGCCCCGATCGCGCGCAGGCGGCCGACCCACCCGAAGTTTGCCGACCACAGCCAAAGCAGGGACGTGAGCACAGATGAGATGCCCACGTAGTCGCAGCGCAGCCAGAAGGTCTCCGTCTTCGGCGTGTACCCCTCGCCGCCGCGCTGATCGCCGTTGTGGTACCCATCGGAGATCCAGATGTTGGCGCTCGACGCGAGCGCGGCAATCACGCGAAATGTGAGACCAGTGCCGGAGAGAGGCCAAGCCGTAGGCAGCTTCCACGCGAGCAGCACGTAGGCAACGCAGACGAGATACCACGACCGCGTTTTGTGCAGCCAGCCCATTTTCTGCCCACGCCACTTTGGCCGCGGATAGCCCGTCAGCAAGTATGGCGGCCGCACATCCTCGATTGCTTTCACGCTGGGATCTGCCGAGGGCTGCTCCGCGACATTCGCGGTATCGCAGCGCAGCGTGGCGGCGCGGCACGCGGCTTTGCGTGCGTGTACGGCCAGCGTCGGTCGTGCCGCGAAGCCGCACGCACTCGGAGATGCCACGAGGAGCAGCACCACCCACCGCATCCTTCGCGCAATAGCTCGCAAAATCTCGCAAAGCCGAGATCAAGAAACTTGTGGAGTGGACGTGTTTGGTGCACCAACTCGTCGACGGTGTTCACAACTTGCCGTGTGACACGGCTGTGAACCCAAGTGACGCGGGTGCCAGGTCCCCTCAGACACACATGCCCAGAAGGGGAGAAAATGCGTATCTAGGGGATGCCCTCTAGGGGATACGGAGAGCCCAAGGGTTTTATCCTGGGAAAACCTAGGCACCCCCTTCTGTAGAAACAGATTGAGCATGGTACATTGTATGCTGCTCTCGCGCGGGACGGCGCCAGAACGCGACCTGAGGTATAACGGATCGTTGTTTCGTTGATCTTGTCGCATACATGTGGTGCGTGGTGTGTCTCATGAGTGTCCCGGCTCCCTCCGGTGTCTTTTTACCGTCCCGGCTACCCCGGTGAGACCCCGGTACCGGTAAAAAGACACCGGGGGGAGCCGGGACACACACCCCGGTACTGTACCGGTAGGAATTCGTGTGTGTCCCGGCTCCCCCCGGTGTCTTTTTACCGGTAGGAATTCCCCGGTGTCTTTTTACCGGTAGGAATTCTCACAAAACTCGCGTTCGTGTCGACGCATGAGCAAACGCTGTCGCGACGACGATGATGAGGTGGCCAACGCCACGCACTTGGCCGAGAAGCCATTCTCGACAATGTCAGTGTACACCTACAATGGGCCGCTGTGCACTCATTTTGTGACGGCCGCGCAGGCGGCGACCGCACTGCCCGCGCTGCTCTCGGCCGTCTTCGGCTCACGAAAGCGCCATTCAGTCTTCTCATTCACGGCTGGCGCCACCGGCAGCTTTCTCGTGCTCGACGAGACGCTGCATCGCGAGCTCTTTGGAGGGAGTGGTTCTGAGCGCTGGAGCTGCCTCTACATCCACGAGTCCTCTTCAGCTCGCTCGGGTGCTGATGTCTCAGGCTCCCTCGCGCTGCTCTTCGAACACCTGACGCACGCGCAGGTATCGATCATCAACGTGTGCACGATGCGGCGCAACTTTGTGCTCGTGCGGCAGACGATGGCAGACGTGGCGTTGCAGGCGCTCCGGTCGGCGCTCGATGGCGATGGCCGTCCGTCGCCGCCGCCTGCTTCTGACGCCGCTAGCTTCCAATGTCAGCTCACCATGAGCAGCGTGCGCATCGAGCTGCTGCGCTCGAGCCTCGCCATCGGCACGCTTACGCTCGCGCAGCTCAAGGAGAGCGCACACTCGATCCTGCATTTGCTCTTCCTGCGACGATCCGACCAGTTCGTCCATTACTTCGAGATGGGCGGCGAAATCTCGCTCGCAATCTCGGAGGGGCCGCTCGAAGCACTCGAGCTCTCCGAGCCGGAGAGTACGGCGACGCTGCGTGCGGCACTCGAGCCGAGCCTCTCGCGCGGCTGGAGGATCTTCGACGTGACCGCTGCCACAGGGTACGACGGCATCGGCATCCTGTCGGCAGTCTGCTTGCCACTCGCCACGCTGCCATTGATGAACTTTTCGACGCTAGACCACACGTACGTGCTGGTGCCTGAGGTGCACCTCGAGGCCGCTCTTGAGCTCCTTGCGCTCAATTTTGACGTGACGACCGAGCCGGCGCCCTGATGCTGGGTGTGTGCGCGGACCGACACCGCAAATGGGCCTTCCATCGCGGGGCCACGCGAACGAGCAGGCGCGGGACGATCTTCTCGGACCGGCTTTGCCCATTGGCTCGCAACGCCCTTGCATTTATTGGTCCGTCAATTGGTTCGTTTCGTTCGTTTGATTATTGATCCGTTGCGACAGGTGATCACAAGTTCACGCGTAAGTTCACACATCCGCGCTCAAGGCTTGTCACATCACGCCGACCGCGCGCGCGGCAACCTCGCAGCGAAGCGGCCCGGAGAACCTCGTCGGTGGCAACTACCAACCCCTCCACGCCTCTCTACGCACGACGATCTCCACGATGTCTCCCGCGATCTCTACGATGTCTCCCGCGATCTCCACGATGTCTCCCGCGATCTCTCCCGCGGGCGGGGCACTCGCCACTGGCCCTGCGCGCTGCGGCTGGCCCGCTGCGCAACCGCAACCGATCGGGAAATGCGAGTATACGCGACCAGAGCGGCTTAGACGCTCCGGTAACCGCGCCTCGATTCCGGTAAGACGACATACGAGACCGACGGCGTGGCTGCCCCGCACCAAGCCCAAGCCCAAGCCCGTAAAACTGTTCAGAAAGTACCGCCCACGTCGCACGTGACGCACAAGCATGCCGCGAGGACCGCGCGCCGGCGGGGGACGCCGCCGACGTCGCGTGCCGTGCGAAACCACCCCGGTTAACGAACGATGGGTAAATGCGCGCTAACATGTAAAAATAGACCTCGGATCCGATCGACATCTGAAGACATCAGACATGGTAAGAGTTGGTCAGGTGTGCATGCGATCATGGATCTCGCGGATGGACCATGGGATGGACCCATTTCCGTACGTGTACGGTCGATGGGCATGTCGATGGGGCTGCCTCTGAGCGCGAGGCTTCGCGTCTTCCGTTCTCTAGCACGCGTATCAGCTCTCCGGCTGCGCGAGAGCTCCGGCTGCACGAGCTCCGGCTGCTCGCCATGCGTTCCCTGCACGATGCAGAAGAGAGAGGGCGTATGCCACCACCTTGCACCGTATGGTATGCGGTCTGCCGCGTCGCTCTCCCGGGGGTGAGTTGCAGCGCGAGGTGGCCGGGCTCTGCCGAACATGCGAGAGGAGACGGGCACGCATGGGATCTCGCGAGACTCTTCGTGCTCCCCCGGCACGCGTTGGCCACGCGCACACGCACACAGCGCCAGGGTACGTCACATGTACATGTAGTCCCAAAGTCATCGCGGGCGGGTCATCACAGCGTACCCGGTAAATGGCATGATTGCTGAAGGCGCGCGCACCCGCCGCATCCCGCGCACCCGGCATCTTCCGCTGCCCACGGGTGCGCGCTCAAATCCCCAATCCCAAGAAGCGGAGCTTTCCTGTGGGGAAGTCCTGTGGAAAGTTCGGTGGCGAGGTCCCCAATCGCGTGAGGCGAGCATCGTGAACCGTCCGAGATGACGTGTCAGCTCGCGTACTGCCGTTGCGCCGTTGGCCGCACACGCTCGGGGGCGCCGTCGAGGGCAGTCGGCGACGAGGGCGAGGGGGTCTTGGACTTGTCCTCGCTGCCCGAGGGCGCGCCATCCGACACCATCGCCGTGTCGCTCGATGCAACCGATTGATCGTTGCCTGAGTCGCTCGAGTGGCCCTTCCTCTCGCGCGCCGCCGCCACGCTCGCCGTCTTGCTCCTATTGCTGTGGGCGCCGCCCTCGTCGCGCGCGCGCTTGCTGGCACGGCCACTCGGCGTGTGATCGACGCGGGAGGGCGCGCGCTCCGACGCTGCGGCCTCCGACGCCGTCATCAGCGCCTGGTGTGTCGTGAGCTCGTGTGCGCCACTCATCCACATGACCATGGGGTTCGGACCTGTGAGGCCGGCAGCCGCGATGACGCCGTCGTGCGCGGTGAGCATGTGCTCGGTAAGGGTCGTGTGCCCCTTCGGAGCGGCAGGCGCGGGCGCCGCCACACCCGACGACGACGAGCCCGAATGGATGCTCTGTCCTCCGCAGGAACCTGTGCCGCCCGCATGCGCGCCGCCGGCTGCCCTCGCCGGCCGGTGCACGGCGAGGGGCGACGGGTTGCGAGGCCGATAGGTACTGCTGCCGCGGCGGTTACTGCTGCTTGCCTCCGCCGCGACGCCGATGCCGGCCCCCTGGCCTGCCTCCATGAAGGTGGGCAGGGGCGCGAGGCTCGAGTGGGTGGAGGCGGTGGCGGCAGCGGGCATGGTAGGCACCCCCCACTCTCCCGCCGGCGCGTAATGATAGTATTGAGACTTGTGATGAGCACCGGCGGCAGCGGTGGCGGTGGCCGCCACAAGAGCCGGCGCGCCGATGCTTGCCTCATGCGTCGCGTTCAGGGCCACTCCTCTTGATGACGAGCTGGCGCGCCCGCCGCTCGGCGAGCATGGCGCTTTGGCGCGTTTGGTCGAGGCAACTGTCGAGAGCAAGGCGAGCGCCTCCATGGCCGTCTCCGCGGGTGCGATGCTTGAGAGCGGCGGCGTGGTCAGAGCAGTGCCCGTGCCCACGGCCGCAGGCGCTCCGCCGAAGGCCGCAGAGAGCGCATAGGCTGGACCGACCGACCCAGGCAGCTTGCCGTCGGGTCGCCCAAGCACAGTGCCAAAGCCGGGCAGCAGCTCGCTGAGATGCGGCAGCTCGGCTTCGGGGTCCAGGTTCTGCTCCGCGACCTCGATGGCGCCTGCAGCCGCGCGGCCCTCGGCCTCAACCTCGGCGGGTGGGAACGCGCCGTGCATGGCAAAGTACAAGATCCGCTTGTCGGATCGCAGCGAGTCGATGAGCGTACGCAAATGGATCTTCTGCTGCTGCATGGTGCGCGCGCGGTCGTAGAACTGCATGGCCAGCTGCAGGTTCTGGTCGATGGTCTGCGCCTGGATTACGCGCTGAGACTCGAGCGATTGCACGAGGACTGACATGACGGCGAGCTGCGCCTGCATCTGCTCGATGAGGCGCTTGTCCTGGAGCTGCTGCAAAAGCTGCGTCTCGAGCCGCTTGGCCTGCATCTGGAAGAGGTCCGCGATTCGGTCCATTCCGGCGTTCGTGCTCGGCGCGCCCCCGACGCTGAGGAGCTCGCTGACGTGGGTGACCGGGTCTGGGCAATCAGTGGAGCTCGAGAACGTCTCGCCGACCGCCATCATGTCTTAAAACCGGGAAGCACACCGTAGAATCCGGACCAGTGTGCTTCCACCGACCCCAGAGCTCACCGGCCAGGCACGACGAGGAGCGGAAGGAGGACAACACGCCTCCTGCGCGGTGTCCAAGGACCAGAACAGGAGAAGGTTTTTGCCCCTTCCCTGATGAAAGTCTGGGCGAAGGGAAAATCTCCCGAACCTCGTGCAAAACGGAATTCGTCACCAGCTCCCGGCGCCGCGCGCCCGGCGCCAGCAAGCAGGCAAAAAAGAAAAGCAGCTCGGCTAACGTTAGTCGAGCCACCAACAAGCTTCATTGACGCTACATGAAAGATGAAACATGTGCGTCTACGAGACGACAGTCTATCAATAATAGAATACTACACCTCGTCCGCCAGGATGCGCCTGCGCAGATCGGCCATCAGCTTGTTCATGAAGATCAGGTTGTGCTGCGAGGCGAGCGTCATGAAGAGCGGCTCGTGCTGCTTGAACAGGTGGTGCAGGTAGGAGCGCGAGTGCGCGATGGTGGGCAGCTTGGGGTCGATGGGGCCGTAGTCACTCGCATACCTCACCGACTTGATCTTGAGAGGGCCGTCGCTGGTGAGCAGCAGCCCGTGGCGTGCCACGCGGGTCGGGTTGCACGAGTCCATGGTATCGATGCCCAAAGGGACGACCGCCTCGGCGCTCTCAGGGTCCGCAATGCCCAGCAAGTGGTTGGGCTTCTGCTCGGGCAGCCGAGGCATCAAGAAACGTAGGAGCGCAAGCATCTCCGCGCGATCCTTGCCCAGGCTGCCGCCGATGGCAAACCCGTCGAAGGGGAGTGAAGATAGGTACGACGCGGACTCGGCGCGCAGCTCCTCGTCGGTGCCGCCGTGCACGACCGCGTACATGGCCTGCTGGCGCGGCTGCGCCAGGTGCGCCTTGAGTGAGCGGGCCATCCAGCGATGCGAGAGTCGCACGGACGCATGGAGCCGCTCGCGCGATATGTGGTACGGCGGCAGCTCATCGAGCGGGATGATGATGTCCGCACCTGATGAGGGACGCAATCAGTGGCAATCAGTGGCAATCACAAACGAGCGGGATGATGACGTCCGCACCGAGCGCCTTCTGCGCCTCCACCGATGACTCTGGAGTGAGCTCGATCTCCTTCCCATCGTGATACGAGCGGAAGCGGGCGCCGCGCTCGCTCACTGAGAGGAGCGACGAACTGCCGCCCGCGCCGCCCTCGCGGTTCGCCACGCGCGACTTGTTCTTGCGCTTCATTTCAGGCCCGGCCGCATCATCCTCGTTAGGCTCTGCGAGGCTGAAGACCTGGAAGCCACCGCTATCGGTGATCAGAGGCCCTTCGTGTTGCATCCACGAGTGGAGCCCGCCCGCGCCGCTCACCACGTCCGGGCCGGGGTGCACGAGCAGGTGGTAAGTGTTGCAGAACATGAGCTGCACACCCGCGTCGCGCGCATGGCGCTCGTCGAGGCACTTGAGCGCTGCGTTTGTCCCTACTGGCACGAAGGCGGGCGTCTCGATGACGCCGTGCGGTGTGAAGATGCGGCCGACGTGCGCGCGAGAGCCCGGCTTGCGCGAGCGATGCACCAGCTCGAAGCGAAAAAAATCTCGCGGCGCCCACGGCGGGAAGTCGTCCGCTGGCGGTGGCAGCGTCATCGGGTCGACGGGCTCCTCTGACGCCTTGGGCTTGGCGACGCGCGGCTGCTTGGGCCGACGGCCGTTGGCGCTACTGCTTGCGCAGGTACTGTCGCTCGGCGCAGCTGCGGAACCTCCTTCGGGAGCCTCGGCCGCCGACCCAGCGCGACTGCGCTTTGTGCTCTTGCGGTACTCCTCACCCGTCAGCGTGTGGTAGCGTGCCTTAAGCTCGAGCAGCTCGGAGAGGGCCACGTTGGCGGCTTCTGCATCCATCTCCGTGCCGGTCGACCGCAGCGTGCGCACGAGCTCGCCCTTGGCGATGATCTCGTCGCGAAGCGTCGCAGCTTGCTCGGACTGACGCATCATGAAGCGGCGACGCGGCGCAGACTCGTCAACTTTCGGTTCGGCACATTATCACACAGGAGTTTGTGCTCCGAGCTTCTGCGCGCGCGGCGTCCCTCTGGACGCCTTCGTCGTATGATTACAGGCACAATCAGACGATTTCACCGTCCTCGTCGCCGCTATCAGATCCGGCCGTCTCGCGATGCAGCACGATGATGTGATCTGGCAGGTCATCAACCAACGCTTCTGCTCATTCAAAGCGAAGACGGAGACACAGACCTTTTGCCGCAATCAGTACAATCTGACCGGTCTGTGCAATCGCACGTCCTGCCCACTCGCCAACTCGCAATACGCGACCATACTGGAGAACGACGGACGTTTGTACCTCAACATGAAGACCATCGAACGCGCTCACCAGCCGAATAGACTGTGGGAGCAGGTGCAGCTCTCCAAGAGCTACCCCGAGGCGATCCGGCAGCTGGATGAGCATCTTGAGCACTGGCCACAGATCTTGATCCACAAGTGCAAGCAGCGGCTGACGAAGATGACGCAGTACCTCATCCGCATGCGCCGGATGCGCCTGAAACCGCGCCCGACGCTCGAGCGCGTGCACAAGAAGGTTGAGGTGCGCGAGAGTCGTCGCGAGGCCAAGGCGGAGAAGGCGGCGCGAATTGACCGCGCCATCGAGACGGAGTTGCTCGAGCGGCTCAAGGCAGGCACGTACGGCGACATCTACAACTTCCCGATGAAGGAGTACGAGAGCGCCCTTGCGCGCGAGGGCGCCAAAGACGATCAGCTCGAGGAGGAGGAGGAAGAGGAGGAAGAGGAGGAGGAGGAGGAGGGTGAGTTTGTGGCTGCTGAGGACGAGGACGAGGACGAGGACGAGGACGAGGATGAGGACGAGGATGAGGATGAGGTGGAGTGGGAGCGGGAAGGTATGGATGAGCAGCTGGATGACGACGAGTTCGACGAGGGCGAGGACGGTGATGACGACGACGAGGACGACGAAGACGACGAGGAGGACGACGATTCAAAGGCACCAGCAGCGCCGCCCGCGCCAGCGCCTCGCAGTAGAGCCACGGTGCCACCCGCTGCCTCGTCGTTGCGCTCCGAACCCAAGGGTGTGCTCCGATTAGGAAGGCGAGACGACGCGGCCGGTGCGAGCACGGCTGGACAGCAGAAGCGCCGCCCGTCGGACTCGCCGAGCGGTGGCAGTGGCGCTGGGGCAGCCAGCCAGGTAAAACGGCGCAGGCCGCGTAACGAGGTGGAGTATGAAGAGGAGCGCGAGATGCGCTCACAGCCACAGCAGCAGACTCTCGACGACTGGTGAAATGGCCACAGGCCGCAGGTACCGTTGGAGAGTTGCCTGCAGTCTTGCGGGGTCCTCGCCGATCTCACGCTGAGGCGCTCTACCGATCGGCGTTCCGTTTTCGGTTCTGTGTGCGGACAGGGTCTTACTAGAGGCGACTTAGTGACTCGCCTGAGGAGCCACGCCCACACACAGTAGAAGAGAGTCGTGTGTTCGTCGCTTTTACACGCGCAGCCTCAGCGGCCAGCACGTTCGTTTTCACGCACATATATGACGTAAGCAAAGTGGAAATATTCGTCCTCCCACTACAGGCTCTCCACACCGTAGAGGTCCGCCACCCTACCGGATACACGCACAGTCACACGACAGTGACCGATCCGAAGAGCTCGAAGCTGGGCACGTATCCATTCTGGTGCAGGTGGAGGCTCGCGCGGACTAGGACGAGGTTGGACTGTGCGCGCAAGCCGCATTGCGCCCTTCCACCTCTCACGCATGTCGGTTTTTCCTCTTCTCTGCCCTGACCATGCTCCTCAGATGGCGCCCGCTCTGTTGTCCAATGCGCCGCCCGGCGATGAGATCGTACGTGCTGCGCAGGTCAGCCGCCTCCTTGCGCGTAGGCTCCATCGCGGGTGGCAGCTCGACTTTGTAGTAGGCGCCATACCAGAGCAGGAAGCGGCGCACGCCCTCGGCGAGCGACACCTGCGGCTTGTACTTGAGCACCTCACGCGCATGGCGCACGTCAGCAAAGGTGCGCGGCACGTCGCCCGCCGAGATGGGCGCTCGCGAGATGTTCGCCTGCCTGCCCAACCCGTCCTCGAGGAGCCGGATGAGGGTCGAGACCTTCTCGGGGTGCGTGTTGCCCAGGTTGAACACCTCGAGCGGCGCGCCCAGCCGCGACGCGGCCACCACTCCGCTCACAATGTCGCTGATGTACGTGAAGTCGCGCTCGAGTTCCGTGCCATCGGCGTTGCGGTACTCGACAAGACGTTTGCCTGCCAGAATGGCCTGCGTGAAGTCGAAGTAGGCCATGTCGGGCCTGCCGAGCGGCCCGTACACGGTGAAGAAGCGCAGCCCTGTGAGCTTCAGCTTGTGCAGGTTGTGGTACACATGCGCGATGTTCTCGTTGGCCTTCTTGGTGGCACCGTACAGGCTCACCTGGGTGTCGACGCGATGGCTCTCCGAGAAGGGCACCTCGGTGTTGATGCCGTAGACAGAGGAGGAGGAAGCGTACGTGATCGGGACCGAGTTGTTCACGGCATGCACTGCCTCGAGCAGCACCACGAAGCACTTGACGTTCGCCTCCACGTAGGCGAGCGGCTTCTTGAGAGAGTAGCGCACGCCCGCCTGCGCGGCCAGGTGGATGACGTGGGTCACACCACCGGACTTCAGCAGCAGCTCGAGAAGCTCGCCATCGCACACGTCGCCCTCGATTAGCGTGTGCATGCCCGCGCGGCGCAGCAGCTCAGCGCGCTTCCTCTTGAGCTGCACGTCGTAGTAGTGGTTGAAGTTGTCGACGCCGATGACGACGTCGCCCTCGTCGTGCATGCGCAGCGCAGTGTGAAAGCCCACGAAGCCGGCCGCACCCGTCAGGAGCACTACGCGCTTGCCTTGCTGTTTCGCCATCGCCGCGACCGCCTCCATCCGCACGCGTACGGCCTCCTTGGGCTCGGAGTAGTACTCCACGCCTCCGGACCTGCTCAGATCAACGCGGGCGCTGCCGCTGCCTCCGCGAACGGTGTAGCCGAGGAGGCCACCGAAGAGCAGCGCAGAGGCTATAGTGACGAACCGCTGCGTCATTGAGCTGCGCAGGGGCGAGCAGCGCGCTATGGCGCCCTCTTTGAGCGCTGGTGGCCACGGCCATTACTCTCGGGAACTTATCGAGAAGTAACCAAGAGTACATGTAATCCGAGTAAGACGGCCCCGACCGCTATGGACGGAGGATGGCCACACTCATAAAGAATTTCATTTTTACGAAAGCTTCTAGGTTCGCGACTCTCTGCTCGCTCGGCTCGCTGCTCGCTCGCAGCAGCCCGGGACGCAACATGCCGTCCGCCCCGCCCGCTGTGCGCAACCCGCCCGCGCACGCGTGCTTCGTATGCCGGCGCAAGGACGGGGACTCCGCCCTGTTGCTCTGCAACGGCGGGTGCGGCATCCTCCGGCACGCCACGTGTGTGCCAAAGCGGCGGGGTGGCCCAAAGCGGGCGCTAAACGAGGAGGAGGACGATGACGACGACGTGGAGGAGGAGGTAATGGTGCTAGATGCGGTAGCCATCGAGCCAGAGGACGAGCCCATCTCGCCGCCGAGTGCCTCGGGCGCCACGGGCCATGTTACCCCCAGCGCAGGCAAGGTCTTTGCGTCACCAGGACGAGGCTCCATCGCAGAGCCCGAGGTAGAGCCGACGTGCTGGCGGTGCGAGCGGTGCAGCGCGATCGTGGGCATGCGCGTCTTCGCTCGGGCGGAGAGCAAGACGGACAGCGGCGCGGGCTTCTACTGGCCCGGTAAGGTGCTCAGCCGCGACCCGCACGGCCAGGTGCGCGTGCAATGGGAGCCTCGGTCAGACAACGGGCCCTTTTGCGACACGAGCGCCGCGACCGCTGCGAGCGATGAAACCGCCTTGTGGAGCTCCGCCCCAGCGAGCTCGCCCTCCTCCTCCTCCTCCTCCTCCTCCTCCTCTTCCTCCTCCTCCTCCACGTCCCCGGCACCATATGCGGAGCCTGAGCCCGCGTGGATCTCCGAGCGCCACGTGGCGCTGCTCGCGACGCCCGCGACGGCGGACGAGCTGCGCCGCGGCAAGCGCGCGCTTGCCGTGTGGGTGGACGGGCACGGCTACTCATGCGAGATCCTCGGCAGCGCGGGCCGCGGCTCGATCAATGTACACTTCGACGATGGGCTGCAGTACGACGTGCAACTAGACCGCATGCGCGGCCTGCTCGACGAGCCCCTGTTCCAGGTGCGCAACCACCGGCAGAAGCTCGGCGACGACCAGCAATGGTCAACTGATCGGCAGAAGCAGTGGTCCACGGACTCTGACGTGGGCGGCCCCCTTCAGCGTACTCTCTCCCGACTGCTCCGCATCTGGCGCGCCGTGCACGTCGAGAAGGTTCCGGGCACCGTGTGGCAGTCGGAGCCGGGACCCATCGAGGGAGTGCTCGTGGTGCGCGACTTTCTGAACTCGGACGAGGTGCGCACGTTCCGGCTCCTCTTCGCCGCCGCGCACCCGTGGGGCATGTACCACTGGGGAAAGGTGGGCCAGCGCGCGGAGCTCGCGTCCGTCTTGAGTCGAATCGACTTTGGACTGCCCGACATGACGGCGGAGGGCGTGGCGGCGGCCAAGTCGAATGTGCAGCCGATCGGCGAGCTGCAGCTGCAGGTCATCTCGCTGCTCGAGGAGAGGCTACGCCGCGCCTTTGGCAAGGCCGCGTGGGGCGGCGAGATTGTATCTCCGATGCTCTCGCCCAACATGATGCAGGTGCGCCGCGCATCTCCCGCGGATCTGCTGCGGATCTCCAGCGGATCTGCTGTATCTCCTCGCCACCGCCCCCATCCCCACCTCCACCTCCCCACCTTTCTGACCTTCGTGCCGCCTCCGCCTTGTGTGTGGGTACGCAGTTCACGCGCATTGCCCCGGCCACGTGTCTGGGCAACCACTACGATCGGCGTGACAAGTGGCAGGAGGGCATCGCATCGATTGCGTGGGGCGACGGCGTCGGCTTCGATCGTGACCCGCGCGGTGACCAATGGAAGCTTCAGATGCAGCTGGGGCCTCCAGGACCAGCCCAGAAGACCGTGGCGACGGCTCTGCCGCCGGGGAGCGCGTACATCCTCGTCGGGCACGCGCAGGGCCGGACGGAGGTGTGCACCAAGCGGTGTGTCGCACACGCGAGCTGCCAGTGCTGCTGGACCCACGGCATCTGGAATGAGACGTCGCAGCACGACCGCCAGTCGATCACGCTGCGTGTCTACGACGCCGAATGGGGCCGGCACGGCACCGGTGGCGGCGGCGATTATTGAGTCGGCTGCCAACCACCCCGTGCTGTAGTGACTGGCCACACGTGCTGCCGAGGCCGTGGCCAGCATGATGCATGGATAACGAGGTGGAAGGGGCCCGCAGCTCTGCGGGTGTGTATTGGGAAGGTGCGCGACGCACCCTGCATCCACGCCAGACAAGCGCGCCGAAGATGGGAGGGGAGAAAAGCATGCACCAGAGGGCGGGCACTGGGCTGGGTCTGCTCCTTTGGTTCACATCACACCATGCGTGCTTGCGCGGCGCGTTGGCACAATGAATTTGGTGCTGAGAGAGCGAAACGTGATGTGAGACCGTTGAGTACCTTTGTGGCGCGTGGGTGACGTGAGAGAGTCGAGTGGCATGTGCGACGTCCATGCGATTCATGATCGATGGTGACCGGACGGTCGACACGTGCGATGAATTTACAATAGCGCCTACGATCGGATATCTTGGACCGCCGGACCGGACCGTTGTACGGTGTAGTCATGACGGCCATGTCTCAGTGGGTATGCGGGGCCGTTAGCCTTACACGCGTTGTGCGCACAGAACGACTCACACTACAAGACCATGTACAAGACACCACACTCATCGCAGCGCGCACGTAGTCTCGCTCACCACGCCAAGGCGCGAACGGCGAAGCTCCTAACTTTCTAACCACCTATCGCCGAAACCTCACTAGGTATTCCGGGTAGGCTTGCGCATCGTGGTACGTCACAAATATGGACGGGTCAGCTACATTGTCGACCGTTGTATCGAAGAGGATGTCTCCGGTGCGCGCCCGTGGAACAGCAGCATTCGACTCACCGAGGCAGAACTCGCCTGTCACCACCCTGCAGAGGAACATATGTTGCACGCCTTGATTATTTGGCGTGGAGTACGTTGTTGAGGACGAGTCTGCAGAGCGCGAGATCGAACTCTGAGGGTCGCATGGCAGGTTGCATATGGGCTGCGTTCGATAGGCAACGTTCGATGGGCAGCCTTACAGCTCGCATCTCTCGCAAAGTAGACCCCCTTGCCGTAGACGGTCGCATTCTTACCAGCAAAACTCCGGTTGAAACCCTGCTGAACAATCTTTTCGACAGTGTCTTCATCGGTACCGTGGAACAGCCAGACGCGCTCGAGGCGTGCCTGAGACGAAGGCCCCTCTCGTGAAATATACTCCCACCCTTTGGTTGCGTATTGATTCCAAAGCGAGCGATTCTGAATGCGCTGCACATCTACAACTTTGATGCTGCTGTTTAGCGTCTTCATGAAAGCTTGACACACTTGGTCAAACTCGGGGCCTGGAGGCAGGAGAACCTGCTTAGCGACTGTCTGGTTCTTATTCATAGGGGACCAGGTGCCTGGTGGCTTCATGTGCTGGACGAGTGCGAGGGCTGAGTTGTCATGTTGTAAAGGTGGTCGCAACGCTTGTCGTCGGATTACTCTCTTAGTGACGTACTGCCCATCGTCGCGCTGTTGCTCCATGGTGCGGAAGTCTGCCTTATACGGGACGCCGTCTCGATTGAAAGTGGCCGTGGGTGATCCGCCGTTCAGGTAGTAACTCGCATACTGCGTCTCAAGCGTACTCGAGATCGCAGCGGAAAAGTCGACGAAGGCACCACCGTCAACTTGACACTGCCACGTTGAAATAGGTGCAGGAAGCTTCTGCGGAGGGGGAAGAAGCTGGTACGCAGGCTGCTGATGATTGGTGGCTTGAGACCAACGTTGGTATCGGTAGAGCAGAAAAAGGATAAGCAGAAGGACCACGACGACCATCTTTTCCATGCCCCCCCCCAGTCCAAAAGCAATCATACCACCTGGAACCAGTGGAGGATGCGGTGGCGAGGAAGGAGAGGGCGGAAATGGTGGTGGACGAGGAGGGAGTGGTGAGGGTGGAGGAGGTGGTGGCAGTGGCGATGGAGGTGGATGTGGCTGCGGCAGTGCTGGGAACGGTGGGGGCGGGGGTGGGAGTGGTGTGGGTGGAGGGGGTGGTGGCAGAGACGGTGGAGGTAGACAAGGTTGCGGAGTTGCTGGTGGCGGCGGAAGGAACGGGGAGGGAGGTTGGGGGGGGGGCAAGTAGAAGCAACACCCAAAGCAACTGCATCCCATCCAGCTTGAATACTCGCATGACAGGATCCCCTCGAACGAACCGCAGGTTGTCTGCAGGCATGGAGAATGGCACGCACTCTCGTGCGGTGGCGACTGCGGCGGTGGAAGTGGCGGATTCAGCGGCATGGGGGGCGATGGCGGAGGAGGAGGAGGCGAGGGGGAAGGTGGAGGCGATGGCGGTGGCGGCGGCGGCGGGTGCAACGGTGGTAACGGTGGCGGCGGTGGAGGCTGGGGTGGTAACGGCGGCATAGGTGGTGGCGGGGTCGAAGGAGGAGGGTGAGCAGGGAGAGGCGAATGCGGAGGCCAGGGAGGCAAGGGTGGGGAGGCTGGAGACAAGCGAAGGGGAGCGAAACCCTCAGGCGGGGCCACGATGGCGACTCCCTGCAAGAGCGCCAGCCCCATCACCGCCGAGCTCACCCACGCCACGATGATGTGCGGCTTGCCGTCGCTCAGCCAAAACGCCATCGACAAGTGCACCAACGCCATCGCTGCGCACGCAAACCAGAGAGCGTCGAACAGCCCGCCCGGCATCGCCTCCACCCAAGGCAGCACGGCGAGCGGCAGCGTCACCACCGATCCCACAATGGTCAGTTCCTGACCGAAAAAGGAGCGTGCGTCTGCACTCCCGACGCGCTCCTCCTCGCACGCGAGCCCGCCCGAGATCGCGAATCCGCTGCCGACGGCCCACACGAGCGGCAGCAGCGTGTACACTGCCGCGGCCGGAACCAGCGCATTGAGCGCCGTCACGAGAAGCGCGAGCGACGCAGAGCCGAGTACAGCGGAAGCGACTGCTCTGCTTTGTCTGCTGAGGCTCATGAGGCAGACGAAAGCACAAAAGGCCGCGGCGGCGATGCACACGACCACCTCGATGTCGAAGATCCATCCCGGCATTCCAAGCTGCAGCGCGAGCGGCAAGGCAAGCACGAACGGGCTGCACAAAATCAGAAAAACCTCGAATGGCATACCATGTGCGTCATCAAACAAGATGAACATCATCATCATGATTCCCGTCGCCGCGAGCGCCAGGGCGTGAGCGGCCGTCACGCCCGGTGGTGCCGAGTAGGGCGGGGCCAAAGGGACGCCCGATGGTGCCCAATAGGGCGGAGCCAAAGGAGGGGTTGGGTAAGTTGACGACCGCGAGCCGCAGTCCGTGCAGTCGGTGCCGAGGCTGCAGAGTGAATACTCGGCTCCGGGGCCGCCATCGTCGCAGAAGCCATCTGATGTACCATAGACGCACGCCTCCGTGCATCCAGCGCCCGAACTGTTCCAGTACCTGCACGAACAGGAGGGTCGACGGCTGTGAGGGATGGGCGAGGGGCTCCGGCTCGTGGCCGAGCACGTGTGCCGGGCGGGACATGGCGGCGCGCGCGCGCAGACCTCCGGCCCGTCTCAGGATGTGACTCTTGCGTCAAGTGTTGTGGGCCTGAGAACGTTCCGAACAGCGCAGCAGCTGCTGCGAGAAACGGCCAGAGCGGCATCTGCAGGCATCGGGTTGAGGACGAAAGCATGACCATCAGCAATGTTGCGTCCTGACATGGCGACACGACGCCGACGGAGTCTCACCGGTACTGTACCGGTAAAAAGGCACCGGGGACCCCCGTAACCCGGTACAGTACAGCTGTTCCCCCGTAATCCCTTCCACACAGATACGCTCCGCGTACCTATCAAACGGTGCAGTAGCACCGGTAAAAAGACACCGGGGGAGCCGGGACCGCACAGACACACGCGACACGGGGCACACGCTGCACCGGTTGTCGCGTCTGTCGTGTTAACGTAAACGTTCACACACACTCACAGTACCGGTAATCTCTCCAATTCTGAATTCACCTCTGATAAGATGCTCTAATCTTACATGCTTGGCACAACGCTCGTCTCAAGTGACGGATTGGTAGTATCATCAGGTCCAACCGATTATACTGAAGCGTAGGAGCCATGTCAGCATGTGCATTAATGGGAATCTGGCAGTCGATGTGCGCATAAGTAGGACTCCGGGTGGATGTGAACAAACTCGCGGGTAGCGCGCGATCGCGGGGGGCGGGGCCCAGCTCGGCGATCAGTAGCGATCAGCGAGTGGTGGACGATTGGTGATGTGACGCCCGGCACCGCCGAGAGGTGGCCGTCTTGCCCATCTGCTGCGTGCGCACGGGGTAGCCCAGGGCCGCGCGCACCACGAGAACGGAGAAGACGTCGCACGGGTGGCGCACGGTTTTGCCGCAAAGCCGCTTGTGCAGCTCGTTGCTCGGGTCGTACGCGCTGTCGGCGCCGACGTGCTGATCCGTCTTGCCAACGTCCTCCGCGCAGTAGACGCCGTCGCCGAAGGCGGTGCCCGCGCCGGTGCCTGTTTACTGGCGTCACAGGACAGCTGTAGAAGGGCAAGGCTAATCTCTGGGTTGTACAGTAGCCCATCCACGGAATGGTGCAGCCCAAAGTGTCCGCGAGCTCCACCTCGCTGCGACTGGCCGGCCGTTCTCTGCCCCCTGCCCCCGCCCGACCAGCTTGCACCAGCTCTCGTCTTGCTACTCCATGGTCACACACTGTCGACGAGCGTCTACGCAATCTGCTTGAGCACGTAGACGTCGAGGTCGGTCATGTCGTAAGCGCTGAGCTGGTCCAGCAAGGCCTTCTTCTCCTTTTCGCTCGTCACGACCTTCTCCACCTTGAACTGGGAGTTGGGCGGGAACAGCACCTCCTCCTCGCTCGGAATGGCCGAGAAGTGGCGGATGTCTTTGGCGGTGATGGAGTCGATGACGAAAATTGACCCCGAGAGCTTGCGCCCGGGCAGCAAATTGACAAAGTTGAGCGTCGCCGTCTGCTTCTTGGTCGAGGACGAGAACGCCTGCCACGTGATACGCTTACCGGGCGCGTAGATGTCGTGGTTGAGAAGGACCTTGATGCCCCGATAGACCTTGCCCTCCAACTCGCTCACGTGCGTCGGCAGGCTACCCAGAGCTTTCTCCGTGTGCACGAGAAAGTCGGCGTAGCGCTTCAGCTCGGTGTCGGTCGGTGTGCTCGAGGTGTGAGGCGTGCGCATTGTGTAGTTGAGCGTCCCGTAAAGTGGGGTCTCCTCTGTGTACGCGTAGAGGGCAGCTGCGTGAGCAGGGGCGAGTGGGGCTTGCGAGGTAGATGCCTTCGCGCGGCCGGCAGCCATGATCTGCTCAATGTGGGAGGCGCTATGCCCAAATCGAGCGATCGCCTCGGGCACATCCAGCGTCACCATGAAGCCTTGTGACACAAAGTGGCGCGACCCAGCAGAAGGCGCTTCGAGTCCGTCTCCCCATCGCTTGTCATCGCGTGCGAAGACCGCGGCGTTCTTATCGTGCGCCTTCTCGGCTGCTCCAGGTTTTGGTAACGGTTGCGCTGCTGGCAGTCCTCCTTGTGCCTGCGTGCAACGCCTCAAGATGAGAGCAACGAAAACGAGAACAAGGCCAAGACCAAGGCTGCCTACAAGGCCCAGTCCCAAGGAAACCAAGATGGGAGGTGGAAGAGGTGGAAGAGCAGGTGGATGAAACGGTGAAGGCGGTGGCGGTGGTGGTGGTGATGGTAGCGGTGGTGGTGGTGGAAATGGTAGGGGCGGTGGAGGTGGTGATGGTAGCGGTGGTGGTGGTGGAAATGGTGGTGGTGGAGTTGGGATAGGTGAAGGAGGAGGGGGCGATGGGGGGGGTGGAGGTGATGGCAGTGGCGATGGAGGTCGATGTGGCTGCGGCAGTGCTGGGAACGGTGGGGGCGGTGGAGGGAGTGGTGAGGGTGGAGGAGGTGGTGGCAGAGACGGTGGAGGTAAACAAGGTTGCGGAGTTGCTGGTGGCGGAGGAAGGAATGGGGAGGGAGGTTGGGGGGGGGGCAAGTAGAAGCAACACCCAAAGCAACTGCATCCCATCCTGCTTGAATACTCGCAGGACAGGATCCCCTCGAATGAACCGCAGGTTGTCTGCAGGCATGGAGAATGGCAAGCACGCTCGTGCGGTGGCGACTGTGGTGGTGGAAGTGGCGGATTCAGCGGCATGGGGGGCGATGGCGGAGGAGGATGACCGTGGCTTAGCCTCGAGAGCGTCGTGTGAATCAGATTTTCGAGCTCCGGAACGAGCGCCTCTTCGAGACCAGTGAAGTTGACGTCGTGGAACAGGTGTGTCCAGTTGCCAAGCTGCTTCGTGAGCGCGGTACGCGCCTTGTCGAGCGCGTCTCGAGCCTGGGGAGAGAGACTGCCGTCGTGGCTTAGCCTCGAGAGCGTCGTGTTGATCAGAGTCTCGAGCTCCGGTACGAGCGCCTCTTTGAGATCTGTGATGTTGACGTCGTGGAACAGGTGTGTCCAGTTGCCCAACTGCTTGTCGAGCACGGTGCGCGCCTTGTCGAGCGCGTCGCGAGCCTGGGGAGACAGACTCTCAGACGGGGCCACGGTGGCGACTCCCTGCAAGAGCGCCAGCCCCATCACCGCCGAGCTCACCCATGCCACGACGATGTGCGGCTTGCCGTCGCTCAGCCAAAACGCCATCGACAAGTGCACCAACGCCATCGCTGCGCACGCAAACCAGAGAGCGTCGAACAGCCCGCCCGGCATCGCCTCCACCCAAGGCAGCACGGCGAGCGGCAGCGTCACCACCGATCCCACTATGGTCAGGAACTGACCGAAGAAGGAGCGTGCGCATGCACTCCCGACGCCCTTCTCCTCGCACGTGAGCCAGCCCGAGATCGAGTACGCGCTGCCGACGGCCCACACGAGCGGCAGCAGCGTGTACACTGCCGCGGCCGGAATCAGCGCATTGAGCGCCGTCACGAGAAGCGCGAGCGACGCAGAGCCGAGGATGAAGGAAATCTCTCTACCTTTGGAATCCGAACTGCAGAGGATAACGAAAAAGCCTAAAAGCCCGAAGCCTGCGGCGGCGAAGCAAATGAGCGCCCCGATTTCGGAGACCAGCTGCGGCATTCCAAGCTGCAGCGCGAGCGGCAAGGCGATCACGAATGGGCTGCAGAACGCCACTAGCAAACAGAATGGTGCCTCGTCTGGCATCGCCACCATGTAGATCAACATCATCATGCCCGTCGCCACGAGCGACAGGGCGTGAGCGGCCGTCACGCCCGGTGGTGCCGAGTAGGGCGGGGCCATAGGGGGAAGAGGAGGAGCGGGAGGAGAGGGAGGGGGGCTCGGAGAGAGCGCCCATACCGCAGGCGGGGCCACGGTGACAACTCCCTCCAAGAGCGCCAGCCCCATCATCGCCGAGCTCACCCACGCCACGACGATGTGCGGCTTGCCGTCGCTCAGCCAAAACGCCATCGACAAGTGCACCAACGCCATCGCTGCGCACGCAAACCAGAGAGCGTCGAACAGCCCGCCCGGCATCGCCTCCACCCAAGGCAGCACGGCGAGCGGCAGCGTCACCACCGATCCCACTATGGTCAGGAACTGACCGAAGAAGGAGCGTGCGCATGCACTCCCGACGCCCTTCTCCTCGCACGTGAGCCAGCCCGAGATCGAGTACGCGCTGCCGACGGCCCACACGAGCGGCAGCAGCGTGTACACTGCCGCGGCCGGAATCAGCGCATTGAGCGCCGTCACGAGAAGCGCGAGCGACGCAGAGCCGAGTATGAAAGAATGCTTACGATCCTTAATGTTTCCAAAGCAGAGGATGCGGAGGAAGATCGTAAACCAAAAGGCCGCGCCGGCGATGCACACGACTACCTCGATGTCGAAGATCCATCCCGGCATTCCAAGCTGCAGCGCGAGTGGCAGGACGAGCACGAACGGGCTGCAGAACGCCACTAGCACACAGAATGGTGCCTTGTCTGGCATCGCCACCAGGTAGATCAGAAATATCACACCCGTCGCCGCGAGCGCCAGGGCGTGAGCGGCCGTCACGCCCGGTGGTGCCGAGTCGGGCGGGGCCGAAAGAGGAAAAGGAGGAAGAGGGCTTGCCTTCCACAGGAGGTCCTTGCCACCGTGGCGTAGCCTCGAGAGTGTTGTGTTGATCAGAGTCTCGAGCTCCGGTACGAGCGACTCTTCGAGATCTGTGAAGTTGACGTCGTGGAACACGTGTGTCCAGTTGCCCAACTGCTTGTCGAGCACGGTGCGCGCCTTGTCGAGCGCGTCGCGAGCCTGGGGAGACAGACTCTCAGACGGGGCCACGGTGGCGACTCCCTGCAAGAGCGCCAGCCCCATCACCGCCGAGCTCACCCATGCCACGACGATGTGCGGCTTGCCGTCGCTCAGCCAAAACGCCATCGACAAGTGCACCAACGCCATCGCTGCGCACGCAAACCAGAGAGCGTCGAACAGCCCGCCCGGCATCGCCTCCACCCAAGGCAGCACGGCGAGCGGCAGCGTCACCACCGATCCCACTATGGTCAGGAACTGACCGAAGAAGGAGCGTGCGCATGCACTCCCGACGCCCTTCTCCTCGCACGTGAGCCAGCCCGAGATCGAGTACGCGCTGCCGACGGCCCACACGAGCGGCAGCAGCGTGTACACTGCCGCGGCCGGAACCAGCGCATTGAGCGCCGTCACGAGAAACGCGAGCGACGCAGAGCCAAGTATGTAGGAATTCTCACGACGACCACCACCCATGCAGAGGATGCCGAGAAAGAACGTAAACCAAAAGGCCGCGCCGGCGATGCACACGACTACCTCGATGTCGAAGATCCATCCCGGCATTCCAAGCTGCAGCGCGAGTGGCAGGACGAGCACGAACGGGCTGCAGAACGCCACTAGCACACAGAATGGTGCCCGTTCTGGCATCGCCACCTGGAAGATCAACATCATCATGCCCGTCGCCGCGAGCGCCAGGGCGTGAGCGGCCGTCACGTCATCGATGCTGTACCTGCACGAAAGGGAGGGGCGACAGCTGTGAGGGATAGGCGAGGGGCTCCGGCCCGTGCCGAGAATGTGTGCGGCCGGGCGCGACATGGCGGCGCGCGCTGACCTCCGGCCCGTCTCAGGATGCGACTCTAGCGTCATGTGTTGTGGGCCTGACCATGTTCCGAACAGCGCAGCTGCTGCCAGAAACGGCCAGAGCGGCATCTGCAGGCATCGGGTTGAGGACGGAAGTAACATGTTTTTTCGCAGGGGTTCGCTCACAACGCAGGGTGCGAAGCAGGTGTGAACGCAAATCGTTTGCCGCTTGACCCCAACAGTTAAGCGGCCGTGAACCACCGTGTGAAGAGACAGT
>ERZ761574.707-NODE-707-length-23408-cov-106.985398_pt1 | contig 23408 bp, 13 predicted proteins | sample MGYA00374950_ERZ761574 | MGnify/ENA primary metagenome ERZ761574 (study PRJEB28895, sample SAMN07631631) | mixed culture metagenome | isolation source: Freshwater growth medium | place: USA: Seattle, Washington | collected 2016-10-03 ... | reverse complement strand
ATTCATTTGTCGGAAAGCGACGCGCTTGGTTTCACCCTGGCATGCAACACGTCCGTACCTGCGTACCTGCGTACCTGCGTACCTGCGTACCTGCGTACCTGCGTACGAGGTACCGAGGTACCGAACGGGTAACGCCGACGAGTGGACGAGAAATGTCGCGGGCACGCCGAACGTTTGCCAGTCGTGTAACAGTCTACAGTGGGACAGTCACCCGCCCCGATCGACGCAGCCACGCCGCTCACCACCCGTGAGAGGCAAGGGCACATGACATGATGAAAGCGTGGAATAGCGAGCCAGCAAGAGCGCACATCCAGGGCACAGCGCGTCGCTCTCCTTGTCCTTCCACCTGCGCGGTCCGGACATAAAACCCCGGCCGAGACGACAGACGGTTTACACGTCTTGTGCCAGGGCGTGGCCGTGCGAATGCCCCGCCCGGCTGATGCGTTGCTCTCGTGCCCGACACAGCGCCCGCACCCGACACAGAGTTCGACACAATGCACCCTCATCACTCGTGCGCGGCCATCGGCGCCACCTTCTCATACCGGAGGATTGTCAGATCTTCTTTGCCTGCTTCCTCTCGACCTCGTCGTCCACAGGCGACTTGGCGCCGGTCATCTTGGCGTACAGGCCCTTGAGGATGAGCGAGGACCAGTACCACTGAAGAGCGGTCATCAACACATTGGCCACGCAGAAGATGTAGATGACCCAGGTCGCCGGGAGCACCGAGCCCGCCGAGAGAGTCGCCAACGACATCTTCCAAAACCAGACGGAGGAATCTGCGAGCGCGCATGCGGTTGGGGGAGTCAGCGGTGCCATGCGACGGACAGGGCTGCGCCCCCCTATCGACGTGGCTCGCGCGCGAGGGTTGCGATCGCTGCTCACATGGCCAATACACGCCGCGAATCGGCAGAAAGAGGAGGCTGAAGATGACCTGGCTTGCCTCGTTGAGATTAGGGAACCGCTGCGCCAATGGTTTGAAGTTCTTCAAATGGTCCATGACCGCGAGCGGGACGGACGAGATCTCCGGCATGCCCATGAAGCACGGCGCCCTGCACAAGGATGAGCACGGGGGCACCCGTCAGAGGGGCGCATGCGATCTCTCGGACCGCGCCGTTCGGATGGTGTGGCACGGCTCGGGCGCTCACCAGTAGTGGTACGCCTGGTGCTTGTAGGCGAGGTATGACAGCAGCAGAGTGATGACATGATGGCCAATGAGCTCGTTGAACTTGCCGCGCAACCTCGGCGCCGGGATGCACGCGGCAATCTCATACAGCTGGAAGGACAGCATGTGCATTGCAATCTGCTCGCCAAAGGAGATGTAAGCTCCGGGACCCGGGTCGATACTGGGCATGTCAGCGTGGAGCCAACCGCCACCACCCAAATACGCTAGTATGGCGAAGCCGAAGAGCTGCGGCAGAAAGTGCGCTGCCAGGTGTGGATTCTTGGACAGAGATGAATCTCGGCCAAAGGCTCCCGAGACCACTACTGCGTAGCTGAGCATGTGGAGACCAGCATACACGCCGAGCATGACGATCCAAGCCGGGAAGCCGAACATCTGCATATTGCCGCTTACAAGCACGGGACCGGCCGGCGGCGGCGCAGGTTTCTTGTTCACATTGCCCATGTTGCCCTCCACCTTCGCTCGAGCAGGTCCGAGGCGTCGAGCAGGTCCGTGGCGAGATCGATGTTTTGACGCGGAGATTGAGCGCACCACAACGCACTTTTTCCACCCAGGGATGGTTCACAAGAAAAGTACGGAAGTTGTCGTGGGTCCACAAGGTTGGGGAGTTATAGATCGCATTACGAGTTACTTTGCGGCCCGCGACCGCCACGTGGTTTGGTGTTCCTGCGGCGCAATATTATTGACCTTGGGGGAGGGTTTCAGCGTTTCACTACTCAGGTAGTTACCCTATGGAGGGTTTCACTACTCAGGTAGTTACCCTATGGTGTTTCAACACAGTGTTCCTCGGGCGGCTCGAGTAATCCTCCGCGCTGAGGCGAGCCGGCGCCATGTGTTCGAGGACGAGAGTGCTGGAGAGGTGAGGCTGCCGCTCGCTCCACCGCTCCTAAGATCAAAGATGGCGAAACCGGAAGCCCGCCGCCTCAGCCGCGAGCTGGCCACCCTCGAGGATGTCGCGGTCCGAGGGCAGGTAGGGCGGCGGTGGTGTGCTCTTGACGCGCGAGATCGATGCGAGACGCAGGTCGCGCCGGTCAATGCACAGATTGTCGCACACGCCAACCGGCGCGCCATTGCCCGCTGAACCGAGGGGGTATCGCCACATGAAACGTGTAGAGTACGCTGTGTCAGAGGCCGCGAGCACGAGCCCGAGCCCGTAGTCGCGCTCCTCGATCCGCTCAGAACGGCGCTCCTCGTCCCGCCCCTGCCGCAGCGGCGCGCCAAGCACAAGGTCACCCACTTTCAGCCGCGGGCGGCGCGCGGCCGGTCCATCAGCACGGCGCGTCGTCGGGTGGTCCAGAGTGGCACAATGAGGGTGTGAATGAGGGTGTGAATGAGGGTGTGAATGAGGGTGGTGGTCCAGAGTGGCACCCGCTGCCCCCACCGAGCTGCCGTCGCCGCCGCTCACGCGCTCGGGACAGCGCTCGGGCGCGCCACGCCGGTGCCTCCCGCCCATGCACGCCTCGGACCGCACCCCTTCGACGGAGTCCATCGCGTAGTCCTCGATGAGGCTGCCCGCGATTGCGATGCGCTCGCGCTCCGTCGACGCTCGCCGCCGCTCGCTTTGCTCCGTGCGACCGGCCGTTGGCATGCCACCGGCTGTTGGCAAGCTCGGTCGGTCGCTTGCCCCTACGAGGCTCCCCCCAGCGGCACGCCCTAGCCCGAGCGGCTGTAGCCCGAGCGGCTCCGCAGGCTGATGCCCATGGCCGTTGGCGCCCAGCGTCGCGTCCGCTGCGCCTGCGAATGGCAGCAGGCTCGCTTCGGCCGTCGCCACGTTTGACGGATCTCGAGGAGGAGGTACCGGCATTCTACTAGGGCGGCCGCGGCCGCGGCTGGCAGCGCGGTCCGCGGGCGTCTTGGAGCGATGGAGCCGGCGCACCTCGCGCGCAGCCTCAGCTTGATCCGATCTCAAGCGTTCCACGAACGCGACGGTCTCTGCCTCCGCCTCGCCTATCGCCGCGTCGCCTATCGCCGCCTCGCCTATCGCCGCGTCGCGCGCCGTCCTGCGCTCAGCCATCGCGCGCCGTTGGATCGCCGCGAGCCTCTCCTCGTTAGCCTCTTCCCGCTCGGCCGCCTTGCGCTTGGCGCTCTCCTCGGCTTCAAGCGCCGCACGCTCCCTCGCCTCCGCCTCCGCCTGCCGCTCAGCCTCGAGTGCCGCCCGGCGCTCGTCACGGCGCTCGGCCTTACGGCGATCAGCCGCCTCACGCACCACGCGCCCCTCCACGTGCTCCTCCACGTGCTCCTTGGCGGATGGCTCGCGCGCCAAGCGCTCGCCACGGCGCTCGTGGAGGGAGCGCTCGCCACGGCGCTCGCGTGCCTCCGCCCCTGCGCGCACGGCCTCTGCGCGCACGGCCTCTGCGCGCACGGCCTCTCGCGCCTCCTCCTCCTCCGCCGCCGCCTGCCTCGCGCGCGCGTCCGCACGGGCGGCCTCGCGAGCGAGCGCGGCCGCCCTCGCCTCCAACTCTGCGCGGGCGGCGCGTTTCGCCTCGGTGGCGGCAAGGGCGGCCTCACGAGCGAGGGCCGTGGCGCGCGCCGCCTCCTGTTTCCTGCGCGCCTGCAGCTGCTCGAGCTCGAGTTCGAGCTGCCGCTCGACGACGCCCGGACCACTCATGCCCGAGCTCACCTCGAGCTCGAGCATCGCCTTCCAGTTCTCCACCAGCTGGCGCGCCATGCTTGCCACGTCGTCGTCCTCGTGCCGCTTCAGCTTCCCAACCACCACGCCCACCCCCGTCTTTGCCAGAAGGTCGCGGCTCACCGTGGGCACGCGTGCGAGTTGGCGCAGCAGGTTGCAGATCTCGGCCGTATCGCCGCGGGTGCGTGCGTCATCGAGCAGCTCCGCACCCTTGTGCATGCCCTTCACGATGCCGCTCGCGATCGTTGTGCAGGCATTCATGCCGCTAGTTGCGCCCTCAGGCGGCGGCAAAAGTGGCAGCTGTGGCGGAGCACTGGCGACCGCCTCCGCCCTGCAGTGCGCCTCCCCGTCGAGCGCGACACTCACAACGTCACCCTCCTCAAGATCCTCCAAGCTGCCAATCTCAGCGCCGTCCGTGGAAAGGAAGAGGCGCGTGGCCGTCAAGCTTGATGACGCGCCGCCCACACGCTCGCTTGCGGCGGCCACGAGCTCCGCCCACGAGCCCGGGAGCTTCAGCAAAAACGTCGGTGTCGGATGCCCGTTGGCGTGCACTCGAATTCGCACCATGCTCTCGCGACGCCGTGACGCACGGGAGCCCCGAAGCCGATGTTACATGTTTGCAGGTCAGTTTCGTCAGTCATTCGACGAAACGGACGGCGGCGCACCCTCGGTCAACACAAGCTCGCTCGGGCAACTCAATTTCGCCGTCTGTTGCTCGCTGCCACCTACACTACCTCAGACGTCAATGCTGGCGTTTAAAACGCTAAACGCTCTTCGACACTCGCGACGCGCTATCACGGGCAGTAACAGTGCCGTAGCACCGGTTGTCGCGTCTGTCGTGTTAACGTTCACATAACATGCACAGCTGCCTGTGCCCCCAGGACCCCACCGACTCGGACACCCCGCGGGATTATAGGCGGGGCCCAGCCGATCCGTCAACGTTACTACTGTACGTACTACCAGAACCGCCGGTCGTTACCGCGATGTAACTATTACCCCGCGCGAGACACTAGTGAAGCACTGGTCTGAGCAAATGCGTGTAAAGCGACCCAGAGCGCAGAGTGGCCAATTGCTGTGAATCACAGCAGGGCGTCCGGACCTCGTGCCTGCGTTCAGATGGCCACGGCCACGTATGCGGCCCTCAGCAGTTTGCCCTGGCACGTGAACCCGGGCTGCATCTCCGTGCACACGATGCCAGAGGCGTACTCGTCCGAGGGCATCTGTTGGATGGCCATGTGCAGGTTGTAGTCGAACTCGGTGCCGACAGCCTCAATCTTCTTCATGCCAAGCTCTCCCAGCGTAGCCATGAGCCCTGTATGCATTTGAGTGTAGAGTGCATTCGTCGCCTCCTGCGCCGCACCCTCGGAGCGGATCGATGCGCGCGCCCGGTCAAAGTTGTCGAGCACGGGCAGGAACTGCTTGAGCACCTCGATGCGAACGTCGAGCTGCGCCTCGAGAGTCTGGTTGACGTGGCGCGCCTTGAAATTGTCGAAGTCCGTTTGCAGGCGGGTGCGCTTTTGCTCCCATTCAGTCGACAACTCCGACGCCTCCGCCTTAGCCATCGCCGTCTGCGCCTGGACATCGGCCAGCTCCTTCTCGAGCACCTTGAGCTTCTGCTTGAGGAACGCTGGTGTACTCAGCAGGTCCTCCTCCTCTTCTGTTTCCTCCTTGCCCTGCGCATCCGCCTTCGCTGCCTCATCGACCACCTCTACCTCCATCGCCTCGCTATCCGCTTTGCCTCCGTCAGCGGCAGAGCACATCATGTGCACGGAAGGCGATGAAATGATTCCAGTGAAGGTGGGAACCGCCGTGGGTCCAACATGGTGCTGATGGCATGGCGGCCGGAGCAGCGCTCTGAAACATGCAACGCACGTGAAGGAGAGCAACAGCAGGAACGTCTTCATGCGATTGACACAGGGAGCCGAGACGTGTCTGCTATCGCTTCATGTGATCTCGCACCCGTTCTCGCACCCGAGCGCCGAGACTGCAAACAAAAGTACACCTCAAGTGAATTTGAGTCGACGGGACCCGGTTCAAACCTAGAGTCAGTAATAAGCTAGACACGCGTCACATTACCTCCCCGCGCCTCGTTCACAGTAACTCTCCACCTGATGTGACGCATGGCTGTGGCCACGGGGGGTGTGAAGAGCCTAAGCGCCCAGAGATTAAGCCCGAGATGAAGCGAGATGAAGCGAGAATATAGCATACAGGCGTGCCTCGGGCAGGGGAGGGCCAGGCGGCATCGCAACCCCCTAGCTCGCGCCCTGGAGGCCCTTTGGAGGCCCTTTGGAGGCCCTGTCAGTTCGGAGAGCTCCTCCAAAGGTGAACATCTCTGCGAGGAGTGAATGGCAACATCGATCTGCCATGCCGACCCAGCGCGCGTGCACGCGGCTCATTGCCACGTGCCGTCCATCACTTCACCTCGTTTCAGATCTCGCTTCATATCTCGGCTCATTGCCACGTGCCGTCCTTCGCTGCCTTATCAGCCGCAATCTTCTGCCGGATCTTTTCAATCTCGGTTGGCTCGGGCTCGAGCTCGGACTCCTTTTTCAGAGGGTCGAGCCACGTGGCGTCCTCTTCGAAGCGGCCGAGGGCGGCGCGCAGGTTCTTCTCGTCCTGCGCTAGCAGCGGGTAGCGCTCGTGTGCCGTGCGTATCTCGCCCACCCAGCTCGCTAGCTGCGCAGGCCGCACACCGACGCGCGCGTGCGACCAGAGCAGCATCACGAGCTGGCGCGACGAGTACCGGTCGAGCTGGCCCTCGACCTGCGTGGCGAAGGCGCCCATGAGCGGCGTGTGCGCCTCCGGGCTGCCGAGCACCGCGAACGCGAACGCGGCGTCCGAGACCTCCACCGGCTTGAAGCGCTTGAGGAAGCTCGCTTCGCTCATCTTGGCCGTCATCGGCCCGAGCAGAGCCACGGGCTGGTAGTTGAGCTTGGCGAAGCCCCACATGATGTTGGCGCAGTTCTGCGGGTTGAAGGTATGCAGCAGCTTCACCGTGAGCGCCTCGATCCGCTCAAGCAGCCGCACTGGCTTGCATTCGAGCACTGCGAGCGACCAGGTGATGAGCGAGAGGTGCTGCGCCTCGAAGGCCGTCTTGTCGAGGTGGTGCGAGACCTGCGAGAGCAGCGGCGTGAGCATGCGCGGTGGGAGGTAGCGCAGTGTCGCGCACGACCACATCGTGTCCGAGACAGAGCGCGGGTTGCTCTTGGGCGCACGCTCAACGGCAGCATCGATTAGCAGCACAAAACGCTCGTCGCGCAGCACGCGGTCGCGCTCGGCGCGCGCCGTCTTGAGGTAAGAGGCAATGCGGTGCAGCGCGGTCGCCACGTTGACGCTGTTCAAGATTGCCTCGTTGTCCTGCACGAGCGCGAGCACGGCGTCTGCGTCCGCCGCCTTTGAGAGTTGGTTGTTGAGTGCTCCGCAGCGGCTCGCAAGCACGGCGGCGGGCAGACCGCCCCAATCTTCCACCGGATCTCGAGATTCCACCGGCGCAGCTGTTGGCGAGGTGCCGTTGCTGGAGCGCGTGGCCGGCCGCTCTGTTTGCTGGTTCGTCTGTGGCTGCTGCGCGCTCTGCTTCATCGTCGGCCCGTTAGCTCGAGCGTCGCTGATCGGCTGATTCATGCGGACCAGCGCATGCCGCACGGCCGCTGCTGCGAGCGGCGACGGCGTGAAGAAGAAGAGCGGCGCCGCGGGCAGCGTCACGCCGGCGACGAGGCCGAGATGGAGACCCAAGGACATCGCTGCTCACGCCACGTTGATTCTGAGAACTCGGCGACGGCAATTTTTTCACGCCGCTTTTGGCTCCGCTGCAAGCGTGATGGGAAGAACCAAGCCTCCTGTTACGATTTTCTTTGATGTTTCGTATGAAGGTTTTCGCGTCTCGGAGGGCGGCGGGCGCGTTGATTGGCGCGTCTTTATGCTGACGCTCCTGGGCAGCAGCAGTCCAATAGCCTACCACCGTTTGCGAGTGCCATGTGCTACACGAACACATCGGGCGCCGTTGCGCCTGCGCGCCAGCACCCCGCTGTCTCTCAGCAAAAAGCTGTGGTCGCCCTCCGACCTCACCCTCTTCGCCGAATCGCCATGGGCCTCTTGGCTCGAACGACTCGCCCGAGAGCAACCGACGCACCCGCTTGCGAGCGCGATGGACGCGCCAGATGCCTTCTTGCAGATGCTCGGCCGCAAGGGCGCGGAGAGCGAGGCGGCCGTGCTGCGCTCGCTGCGTGAGAGCTGCAGAGACGACTGGATTGACCTTTCAGCTGTGCGTGGCTCGGCAGAGGAGCGGGTGGCTGCGACACAGGATGCGCTCGCGAAACGTCCCGCCGTCATCTACCAGGCGCCGCTACTCGGCGGCGGCTTCTTTGGCATCGCCGACTTTCTCGTGCGTGTCGACGATGACGCGGACCGCGCACCGATCGCGGAGGCGCCGGGAGCGGCTGCGGGCGCCGCCACTCAGTACATGGTGTGGGATGCGAAGCTAGGGCGCCATCCGCGGCCGTCGCAAGTGCTCCAGCTGTGCTGCTACGCCGAGATGCTCGCCGCACAGCAGGGCGCGCCCGTCGAGCGCGTGGGCCTTGTGCTTGGCGCCTCGCCGCTCGTGCTTCGCGTCGCCTCGTACGACGCCCTGTACCGCCGGGTGCGCGAGCGCTTCCTCGCCGCGCAGGACGCTTTCGACCCGCTGGATCCGCCGCCGCCGCCCGACCCGCGCATCGCAACCGGTCGCTGGTCGAGCCTCGCCGCCTCTGAGCTCGAGCGGCGTGACGACCTGCGACGCGTCGCGCGCCTCTCGCGCCTCCATGCTGTGCGGCTGCGCGCGGCTGGCGTGCACACGGCCACACAGCTCGCCTCGCTCGACGACGCGGCTCGCGCCGAGAGCGCCGCCAGCGGTGGTGCAGGCGTTCGTGCGGGCCGCGACGCCTTGGAAGAAGTCGCCGGCGTGCCGCCGCCCGTCGTGCGCCGCTTGGCACGCCAGGCCGCACTGCAGCGCCGCGCGAGCCAGCATCCCGACCAGCCACCGCCATTCGATGTGCTTCGCGGCGCCTGCACACCGGGCTCGGGGCTCGCGCTGCTCCCACGCCCGCACGCGGCCGACGCCTTCTTTGACCTCGAGGGGTTCCCCTTCGCTACGCTACCGGCCACTGCCGCGGGAGGGCTGCCCGATTTGCTCGCGCTCTCCTCCGCTGCCTCCGAGGACGCCGCTGCGGCGACCTCGGCCTCGGCCTCGGCCTCGGCCTCGGCCTCCGCCGCGGCCTTCGCCGCCCTCCCGGGCATGCTTCCCAAGGGCAGCCCCAGAGAGGTTGCGAGCGCAGCTGTGGAGACGCGGGCCGCGGCCATGTGGAGCGAGAGCGGGCGTGAGTATCTGTGGGGGCTCAGCACGCGCCCTACTGAGCACCCTAACGCGAGCGACGACCAATCGAAGACGTCAAAGTCGGCGGCGGTGGCGGTGGCGGCGGCGGCGTCGGCGCCACGCGGCGGCGGCGAGTACCTCGCGTGGTGGGCACACGACGCCGCAGCGGAGCGCACAGCCTTTTGCGCCGCCGTCGACTGGATCGAGGCGCGGCGTCGCACACACCCGGGGATGCATGTGTACCACTACGGCGCGTATGAGGTGAGCGCGCTGCGCCGGCTAGCGGGGCGGTACGGTACGCGTGAGGAGGTCGTGGATGGGCTCCTGCGCTCAGGCGTGCTCATCGACTTGTACGAGGTGGTGCGGCACGGGCTGCTCCTCGGCGAGCCGAGCTACTCGATCAAGAATGTCGAGCGCCTCTACCGGCCCAAGCGCGACACCGAGGTGGGCAAGGGCGACCAGTCAGTCGCGGCGTACAATTCGTGGCTCGACGCGCCGGATGGGCCAGACGCGAGCACCTCCGAGACGCTTCGGGCGCTCGCCGAATACAACCGTGACGATTGTGAATCGACGCGCGCGCTCGCTGACTGGCTGTGGAGGTTACGCTGTGAGCGCTGTGGCCAACCGCCCGCGGCCCCCACCGCGAGCGAGGCTGCGGATACCCCCGCCGAGGCTTTTCCGGAGGCGGCGGAGGGTGAGGCGGCAGCCGAGGGCGACGCAGGCCTGCCTCAGGTCGTGGACGAGGAGGAGGCGGAGGTGGCGCGGCTCGAGGCCCTCTTGTGCGACAGGGGCGTGAGTTGGCCCGAGACGAGCGTGCTGTGCGACACCGAGGTGCGCGAGGCCCTTGATGACTCCTCGTGATTGCCTCCTAATGACCCTTGATTGCGTCCCTCCTCAGGTGCGCGAGACCCTCTCCGGCATGCTCCGCTTCCACAGGCGCGAGGCGAAGCCGCAGTGGTGGCGCCGGTACGAGTGGATCGCGCGGCCGCCCGCGGAGCTCGTGGCAGACCCTCGGACGCTCGGCGAGCTGCACCGGACCGAACGCGAGCCTTTCAAGTCGGCGCCGCGCAAGCGCCGGCTCGCGTACGAGTACCGATGGGCGCATCCGCAGCAGTCCAATCTCTGCGAGGCAAGCAACGTCGTGCTACGGGATGATGCGCCCTTCGTCATGGGCGCCGTGCTGGGCGCATCGGGCAACGGAGCGGCGGCGGAGGCGACGGCGCTCACCACGGCGCCCATAGACGGAAGCGGCGAGGAGTTGCGCAGCCTCGGGGCCACTCTGCTCAGCCTCGATCGCACCACGGGTCTCGCCCTCATCGAGTGTGGCCATGAGCCGCCGCAGCAGCTCAGCGTCCTGCCGAATGAGTTTGTGGACGGCGCTCCGGTGGCGCGCGCGCTGCGGCAGGTGGCGGCGGCCATGGTGGCCAAGCCGACGACGCGCATCGCCTTAGGGGAGCTGTTGGCCCGGCGTCGACCCACCGTGGCGCTGCCGAGCGCCGCCGCGGACGCTGCCGCGGGCGGCACCCCTCCTGCGGAGGGTCCGATGGCCCCGGTCTGTGCCGGGGAGGACGTCGTCGACGCTGCCGTCGCACGAGTGCTCGCTCTGCGGCGCTCGTACCTCTGCGTTCAGGGCCCGCCCGGCACGGGCAAGACGTACACCGCTGCCAGATGCATCGCCGCGCTCGTTGCGGAGGGACGGCGCGTAGGCGTCATGGCCGTCTCGCACCGCGCGGTCACCCATCTGATGCGCCAATCGCTCGAGCTCATCGCTGAGGGTCATGGGCCTAGGGGCGCACCCGGTGAGCCCTTCATCGACGGGCACGGCACAATCGCTCGCGCCGTACGCAGCTGCGCAGCGGTGCGCTTGGGCGGCTCAGCCGAGGAGCTTCATGAGTTGGAGCGCGTCTGTGCTGCCGCGAGCGACGACGCGAGAGGCTCCAAGGGCGACGGCGAGGGCCGCGACGGCGAGGGCCGCGACGGCGAGGGTGGCGCTGGCGAGGGTGGCGCTGGCGTGCTCCTCAGCGTGCGGCAGCTGAGCGGCGCGAGCGGGCTCAAAAAGGGGGGGCTCGCGGCCGCTGAGCTGCTCGTGGGCGGCACGGCGTGGGCGATGGCGAGCGAGGAGCTTTGTGCCCAGCTCGACGTACTCTTCATCGACGAGGCCGGGCAGCTTCCCCTCGCGCAGCTCGCCGGCGCCTCGCGCAGCGCGCAGTCACTTGTGCTCCTCGGAGACCAGATGCAGCTGCCCGCACCCACCGAGGGGCACCACCCGGCTGCCTCTGGCGCCTCGTGCCTCGAATACCTCCTCCAGGGCGCCGAGACCGTGCCGCCCACCCTCGGCCTCTTCCTCCCCACTTCCTACCGGCTGCACCCGGCACTCTGTGAACTCGTCTCGCGACTCTCATACCGCGGCAAGCTCAAGCCGCACGCCGCGACCGCGTCGCGTAAGATCGTCCTCGCGCCCGACGGTTCGAGCGAGCTTGTGCGCAGGGCGCTTGGCGATCTCCCCAGAGCTCTCGCCGCCTCGGCCGAAGCTTCGCCAACGACGGGGCGGCCGCCCCTGCTCTGCGTGGCGGGCGTCGCGCACGTGCCGGTCGAGCACGAGGGCAACTCGCAAGCGAGCCAGGAGGAGGCGGGGCTCATCGCGTCGCTCTGCACGGAGCTGCTGCGCGCCGAGCTCGTCTTCGGGAGCGAGCGCCGCCCGCTTCGGCCCGAAGACTTGCTCGTGGTCGCACCGTATAATCTGCAAGTGCGCGTGCTCGAGGCGGCCCTCCCGCCGCGCGTGCGCGTGGGCACGGTCGATCGCTTCCAAGGGCAGGAGGCCCCCGTCGTGCTGCTCTCCTTGTGCCACTCCGACTTTGATAGCAGCGAGCGTGTCGACTCTGCCGCCGCCGATGTGGCCAAGGGCAGTGGCGGTGGTGTCGGTTGGGACGCTGCCGCTGGTTCATCGGGCGGCACCGTCGGCTCTGAGCGAGGCCTCTCCTTCGTCCTCAATCTCAACCGTCTCAACGTCGCCCTCTCACGCGCCCAGTGCCTCGCGCTGGTGATCAGCTCTCCACGGCTAGCGGAGGCGACGCCGAGATCGCTACAGCAGCAGAGAGAGCTGAGCGCCCTCTGCGCAATCATGGAGGCCTCTCCGCAGCTCAGCTGGTCGGCGCAGGATGCGACCTGAGTGTGGAGCGAGTACAAGTAGCACAGCGAATACGCACTCCGCAATCACAATATCACATAGACGATTAGAGTCGAGGCAGACGACACTGCGCGCCGCGGACATGTTTCGACATACGTATTATTTTTCTCTGATTCGTCGGCAGCACTGCTGTGTGCTGGGAGAGAACGATCTCACTAGCGAAATCGAGTAGCCCGAGCGACGGCGCCGAGCGAGCGAGTAAACTGCTCTACAACTGCAGTACTCAGTACTTGTGTTGACCGAGGGGAGCGGAGCCGTCCATGCAACTTTGGCAGGCGCGCTCCGTGCACCAGCGTGTCCCCAGACGCTCATCTTCGGCCGACCGAAGGCCACACACCGGCCCAAGGCAACGCACGCGTGAGCGCGTGCACGTACTCCCCCACCCCTTTCCAAGCTATGTGTACTCGAGACTCCCCCACCCCTCATATCACATTAGGGCGCGGAGATGGAGTGAGCGTGGGGGGACCGCGAAGAAACTGAACTGAACTGAACTGCCCGAGATGACCACGCTCCAATGGGCCAAACAGAACGAACAGCTGCATGTTTGGAGTATGCGCGCGGCGCGAGCGGTCCACAGAGAAAGACAACACGCGCCATAGGATCCGCCTATGCACCGGTGCGCTTGCTTTGGCTGGTGCAACACAGAGCAGATTCAAGCTTTCCTCTCCGGCCTGCCGTCCAGTGTGACCATTCGCGACAGTCCATGGTACAGCTTCCTCAGAAATGTGTACCACTCAGATCCAGCGTTGCCGATCAATTTGACGGCCTTTGGCACATTCATGTTTGCTGCCGCTTCTGAAGACGCCCCCACTGTTTTCGATACCGATTGCGCAGCATTGGGTGCAGCGAAATCCTGGTGTGGTGCCGAACGATGCGGCGCTTGGATTAATACATCGATGCCCATGCTCTCTCTGGGCCGCAGGAGGGGTTCGCTGGCACCGTGGTCGTGGAACATCAGCCAGCGCAAGCAGCATGATAAAGCTGTCGGCATGGGCGTGCTCTACTCTTCGGTCGACAGGGTGCGGCATATTGGCCAAGAGCAGCAGCTGGTCAAAGTGCACATTCACGGCCCTGCTCTCCTGCAAGACATTAGAAGCGATTTCCGCGGCCGACAGGTCATGCTGGTGCGGTCCAGGAAGTCGCCCATGTCGATCAAGATGTCTGACCACTTTCATCCGGATCACGAATGGGTCGAAGTCTATCGCACACTGACAAACTCGAGCTGGTACGCGAAAAACAACCTTTGGGAGGGAGTCAATTACGGCTGCTGGTTTTACCCTCTTCTCCCGCCTTTCCACCGTGGATCCGGCATCTTTGTCAATCTTGGAAGATCGATGCGTTTCTGGAGCCGCGCAGACGCCAATCTCTACTTTCGAGACCTTGGGAACTGGACAATAGAGGACGGAGTGCTGAGCTCGACGAGTGACTTGAGCATGTACGCTGGACGACACAACAAGCACGCGGTAAAGATGCTCGATGCTCACTGGGCCACGAAGGCAAACGGCTTGGGATACGACAGCATACAACTTCTGGCCGGTGCCGATGGCATGCCAGAGTTGGTGATAGCCAGGTCTGTCTGCCTGCGGCAGACTAGTCGCACGGCCATAAGAACGTGCCCCCCCCTGGACCTGCGAACGGGCGAAAGGGCCTCGCTCGAGTGTCGATGCTCAGACGAGCGCAGTGTGTTAAATTGTTTGGGTGGTGTCGGGCCGGCCCGAACTCAGGGTGGGGACGGACACCCTTGATGCGAAAATAACCCTCCACAGGGATGTCTCGCAAAACTTAACGCAAAACTATTCTGAACGCACGGCACCTTCGCTTTCGCCTTCGCTCATCTCGCTTGCCGCATTTTCCGCCGTTTTCGGGGGTACCGGCCGGCACCCACCGGCCGCTACGCGTCAGCGGCGCGCGTTTTCATTTCGCCGACCGCTTTCGAGCAGGCACGGGGAGGCGCTCTGGGAGCGGGAGGCGGCAGGGTCGTGAGGGGGCGGCCTCTTCTGAGTCGGCCACGGGGTTAGCCTCTTCTGCGTGTGCGTTCTGGTGGGTCGGGATGGTTGTGAGGTTCGTATGTTCCAATTGGATTGCGCATTCACATTCACAGAGAAAAACCTCAGCGCGCGCGATGGACTTCGTCATGGACGACGAGATGGCGCAGCGCCACAACAAGCTCATGGTGTGGAACGCGCGGCAGCGCGCTGTCGTTGCTCGCTTTGCTGAGCGCTCCACTGCCGAGCGCATGTTGGCTGCCACCATCTGCAGCCCCGTGCGCACTCGGTCGCGTCCTCGGCAGCCAAGCACAGCTCCAGCTGTGCTCCAGGGTGGCGGTTTGGACGCAGACACGCGGACTTGGGACGACGAGGAGGAGCGCAGGGCACGAATAGACCTGGTGGCCGAGATGGATGCGGCTGCTGCGGGTCCCCTGCAAGCGGATCCATCACCCGAGATCAAGCGTGAGCTCTTCAAGGCAGCGCCGCCGCCGCACCGCCCCGCAATCGGCCCCGCGCGGCCCGATGCCTTCCGCGACGACGGGGACGACACCATCCTCGACGACATCGACGACGACGACGCTGTGCGGCCCATTGGCGCACCGTCCGAGCTGCTTGCATCTCGGACTTCTATGGAAGGCCCTACACCGTTGCCGCCAAAGCTGCGTCAGGCACTCACAGAGCTCGACCAAATCGTCATACACGTCCTCATGTGTGGAGCGATTCGGTTTCTATGCGTCAAGTGGCTACTGATGCAGGAAGACAACTTCAAGATGCCGAATCGGCAGGCGCTCGAGGAGATTGAAAGGAGCGGGGCCTCGCCGTCGCCGCTGCTGAGCCCTCAAGAGGCCGCAGCGCTCGTCGAGCGTGGAGATCGGAGCATCGGCGCGCTTACCTATGGCTGGCTCAGTCCAGGCGATCCAGATCCAGACGGCTCGCGAATCCGCGTGCTTCGACGCGCTCTGATGGGGATGGCAATTCGAACTGAAGCCTTGTTCTGGGACTTTGGATCGCTGTATCAGGCACCAAGGACACCGGAGCAGAGTGCTTCCTTTCAGCTCGCCCTCGAGGGTGGGGCGATGAATCAGCTTTATGCGTCGATCCTTGCAACGACCGTGCTCCAGATCGAGGAGATCCCACCCCGGCCAGCCGAGTTCGATGGCGTTGTCTGCTTGTTCAAGTTGAGCGCAAACGTAGACGAGAACATGGTACGCGCGGTTCTCACCAGGTTCGGAACTATCGAGAGCTGTGACCTCGGCCGAACCCCTCCCATTGTGCGCTTTGCCTCGCACGCCTCTGCCATCGCGGCCAAGAACGCGGGTGCACCGCCCGGCCTATGCGAGGGGCTCGACACGCTTTACAACGAGACGCCGTACTTATCTCGCGGATGGTGAGCGCTGCCCATCCTATTCTGCAGGTGATGTGGGATCCCGTCTCATCCCTCACGCGCCTGCCACTCTCCCACGCAGGTGCTGCTGCGAAGACTCGTTGAGCCGAGAGCTCATGAAGCGGTTGACGGCCTACCCCGCGCTCCGGGAGCCCCTCGATCAGCTTCAGCCCAAGGTCTTTGCGCTGAGCAGCAAAGCGGATGCAACCCCCATTGAGGTTGAGGCAATCGAGAACGACGTAGCCGCTGACATTGAGCGGATCAACAAGTCCAAGTTCACGAGCAAGGGCGACAAGCCCAAGGTCATCAGCCTTTATATGGAGTACGTGCACAACACCGTTGGCGCGCTGCAGAAGACGCTCGGGTCGCTTCAGATGCTCGCGTTAGGCAGCGCGACGGCCGCGCCGGCGGAGCCGCTGCCGCAGGTCGATGCGCCGGCCGCGGAGCCGCTGCGCCTTGCCGAGGGACAGCCGCTGCTCCTGCTCTCGTCGCAGGGCAGCGGCGCGGGCGGCGGGCCGCGCTTTGGCGTCGTCGATGCGACCGGGGGGCGTGTTGCCGCCGCCGTCACGAGCGGCGACGACGCCGAGCTCGCCTACGACCGATGCAGCCAGGCGGTGCTGCCGTGGCGGCCGCCCGCTGCCGGCTGGGACGCCGCGTTCGTCGGCGATGCGCGTGCGCTTCGCGACCTCGTCGAGCCCGCACGCCGCCTGGCGGACGATGCTCGGAATATGGAATCGGAATCGGCTCTGCGGGCCGTGGGCGAGCGGGCGCGCGAGATCGCCGACGGCGCGGCGCGATGCCAAAGCATCGCGCACGCGGTGCGCGAGGTGGGTGGCGCCGTGCGGTCGTGCGTGGATGCGGCGGCGACACTCTTCAAAAAACAACAACAGGGCGATCCCAAGCAGCTCCAAGCCGCTCTCGACAAGGTGCGCGCGGCGGTCGAGACGCTGCAGCCCGTCGCGCTCGAGGCCGCGCTCACTGCGGCGCTGCGCTCCAGCGGCGCCAGCGGCGCCCGGCGCTACGCCGCCGGCCAGCCGCTCACCGTGCGTACGGCCGGCGGCTGGCGCGATGCCGACGTGGCAACGGTCGGCGCCGACGGCCTCTGCCACGGCCTCACCTTCTTGGAGGGCAGCGGCGAGCCACCTGCCACGCTCACGCTGCACCCGTGGAACCACGCGCCGCGCGAGCTGCCGCACGCCGCCTTCGAGGCGATGCGCGACTGGTGGGCGCGCTCGCTCCGCGCGAACCATACTCACATTCCCGACGCGCTCACGGGCAAGCGGCTCGACGCACTGCAGCAGTGCGTCGCCATCCGCGTGGACGCCGGCGTCGGCGGGGTGGTCGTAGCACCTGCAGCAGCCCTCAGGGCAGCGCCTCCAAGCGGCGCTGCTGCGCCTGCGCCCAGACGCCTGTCTGGGGGCCTCTTTGCCGCACCTTCACCTGCCTCTGCCTTTGGCATTGATGCTCCGGCAGTGCCTGCCTTCACCATTGGCGCCCCCCCCGCGCCCGCTCGTCCGGCGGCCGCAACACCCACATTTTGCGGCGGCGCCGCCTCCTGTAGCTATCTCTTTGGTGGCACGCCCGCAGCGCCAGGTGGACTCTTCAGCAATCTTGCCTCCGGCACCGCCACGCCGACGACGTCCTTGTTTGGCGCGGCCGCGGCCACGCCACAGCTCGCCGCTGCCGTGCCCTGCACAGCCCCGGCCCCATCGTCTGCAGCCTTCTCCTTCGGCGGCGGTCTGTTTGGAGGAGGCGGCGCTGCAGCCCCGGTCACATCGTCTGCAGCATTCTCCTTCGGCGGCGGTCTGTTTGGAGGCGGCGGCGCTGCTGCGCCTGCACCCGCGTACGGCGGCGGTCTGTTTGGAGGCGGCGGCGCTGCTGCGCCTGCACCCGCGTACGCCGGCAGTCTGTTTGGTGGTGGCGGCAAGGCTGCTTGCGGCCTTGTCCTCCCTGGCAACTCGTTTTTCCCGGCGGGCCCGGCGATGGGTGGCGGCCACTTCGACACCTTTATAGTCAGCTCCTCACCTTTCTTCGGCGGGGCGGCTGCGGCCGGCATGGGCAACACAGCACCATACCAGCCCTCTCCCGCGCCTGCCACCTTTAGCAGCTTCGGTGCTGCTCCCGCGGGTGGAGCTCGCAGTCCCTTTGGCGCTGCACCGGCTGGAGGCGGATTCGGCGCGGCTCCGTCGCCACTCGGAGGGTCCGCCGCTGCGCCACCAGCATTTGGAGCGGGCGCTGTGCCAACATTCGATGCGATCGCGATGCCAGAAGTCAATGCCTCTACCTCCTTCGGCGCGACGTTGGAGTTCGGTGGTTTGAGTGCGGCCAGTGCGGGGGCCGCCGGCTTCGGCGGGGCGGCCGCGGCCGCGGCTGGTACGCCAGAAATCGTAGTCCGCGACGCGCACAGCCTGACCGCATGGTTGCTTGCGCAGCACGGCGCGCGGCTCGAGGGCGGCCCAACGGAGGGTCCACTCGCGGCGCTGCTCACCGCCGGCCCCGCGAGCGGCAAGACGACGCTGCTGTCGCAGGTGGTGATGATCGCGCTCCAAGACGAGCGCACGGAGCTCGTGCCCATCCTGGTCAAGGTGCAGGTCTTGCAGCGGCGGCTGCTCGAGGCGCCCGACGCCTTCGCCGCCGCATGGAACTACATCGATGCCTACCTGCGCCTCGAGCACGAGGCGAGCCGCCCCGCGCTCTACCGCATGCTGCGTCAGGCGATGATGGCGCGGCGCGCGCTGCTCCTCCTCGACGGGCTCGACGAGGCCGGCGCCAAGCGCGCCGACATCGAGCGCCACGTGGTCGAGGTGCTCGCGCCGCAGGGCCACGTGCTGCTCTGCACCTCGCGGCCGGCGGGCGTCGACGAGGCGCGCTTTGCCGCCTTCCGCCGCCTCTCGCTCGCTCCGCTCTCGGACGAGCAGCAGGAGCGCGCGCTCGAGCAGCGCCTCGGCGCGGAGCGCGCGGCCGCGCTGCTGACGTACGTGCGCGACGTGATGCCGCGCGACGACACGGGCCAGAAGGTGACGAGCAACCCGCTGATGCTCTCGATGGTCGCCTCCGTATATGAGCTGCGGCAGGGCGTGGGCATGCCCGCGACGGCAGCCGAGCTGTATGCGACGGCGTCGGACGCGATGCTCGCGCGCGGAGGCGTCGTGACGCCTGACCTCAAGCGGCTGCTGCAGCGCATCTTCTTCGAGGCGCACGGTGCGCAGCGCCGCCTCATTGAGGACCGGCAGCTCGACGAGGCGGCGCTCGGCCTGGAGGCGCCCGAGGCGCTCGCAAAGATTCGGGCCAAGGCGGCGGTCTGGGAGCCATTTGGCGGCCGTGCCGAGATGGGTCACTACGTCGAGGTGACAAAGGAGGGCGACGAGCACAAGGGCAAGCGCGGCATGATCACGACCGAGTGCAATGATTTCGACCTGTTCTACAAGGTCACCTTTGCCAACGGCACGGTGAGCCGCTGGCTCAAGCCCGACGAGCTGCGCTCCTCGGGCCTCGTGGGCGAGATGGCCGCGCTCCAGCGCGCAATGGATGCGAGCGCGCCCGCCGTGCGTGCGGCGTGCGAGGCGCGCCTGTCGGTGGCGCTGCGTGAGGCGCTGCGCACGGTGCGCGAGCGCGTGCTCGTCGACGCGCTGCCGCTGCTCAGCCTGTGGCAGTCCGAGCCGCTGCAGCTGCAGTCGTCGCACCTCTCCTTCCAGGAGTACTTTGCTGCGATCGCGCTCTGCGACGAGGGCACCGAGCTCTCGGGCACGCCGCCGTGGCAGTGGCCCGCGTGGTGGGCGAACACGGTGAAGCTCGGTGCCGAGATTCCGGGCGACCGCTTCGGCCGTGGGCTGCTGCGTGCGGCCGGGGTGACGGGCGACACGCTCGACCTCTCGCAGAAGCTCGGCGGCGACCGGCCGACGGTGCGGCGCGTGCTGGCGGCCGTGGTCGCCAGTGCCGGCGAGCTGATTACGCTCAACCTGAGCAAGAATGAGCTCGATGCAGAGGATGCTCGAGCGCTTGCCCCTGCTTTGACGAAGACCACACTCGCGCGCGTCGACATGCGCAGAAACAAGATCGCGGGCGACGGCGCTGCCCGGCTCTCAACCGCTGTCCTCAGCAACCTCAAGATCGAGATGTTCAACGAGATCCCGATCAAGGAGATGCGCGCCGACACGTTCGCAGAGCTGGACCTGAAGGAGAAGGACGTCGGAGTCGAGGGAGGCATGGTCGTGGCGGGTCTTTTACCCGTCATGGGCGGGCTGACGAGCATGGACCTCTCCAGAAACCAGCTGTGCGGCATCTGGACTGACGGGAGAGGCCATCGACAAGGCACCTACACCGCAGAGGGCATCACTGCAATCGCCAAGGCCCTGCGCGTTAATGTCGGGCTGACGGCCCTGGATTTGTCCTCTAACGACCTCGCGGATGAGGGCATAAGCGCAGTCTGCGAGGCCATCCAGAGTAACGAGGATACCAAGCTCGCGTCGCTCAACTTCAGTGACAACGGCATCGGTCCAGTTGGAGCAAACGCTGTGGCGGCTATGGTTGCTGTGACAGGCGCGTTGACATGCGTCGACGTCAGCACCCAAGGATATAACATTGCGGGCAACGACGCTGCGCAGCTCGCAGCCGCTATCCTAGGCAACCTCAAGATCGAGAGGTTCAACGAGATCCCGATCAAGGAGATGCGCGCCGACTCGCTCAAGGAGCTGGACCTGAATGGGAAGGACGTCGGAGTCGAGGGAGGCATGGTCGTTGCGGGTCTCATACCCGTCATGGGCTCGCTGACAGCCCTGGATTTGTCCTCTAACTGCCTCAAGGATGAGGGCGTAAGCACAGTCTGCAAGGCCATCCAGAGTAACAAGGAGACCAAGCTCGTGTCGCTCAACTTCAGTGACAACGGCATCGGTCCAGTTGGAGCAAACGCTGTGGCGGCTATGGTAGCCGTCACAGGCGCCTTGACAGAGGTACTCTGAACTCTGGCCCAGCGTTTTGGACCTCAAATTGTGACCTGTTCTGACTGGAGAGCTTGCCCTCTCTGTGTACAGGTGAACCTCGACGGCTATGCGCTACCCATCAAGAAGCTCAAGGGCACCGAGCCAGTCGAGTTGCTCGACCTATGTGACAAGTGCCTCGGTGTTGCCTCCGCCTTCGTGATCGCCTCACTGATCGGCGTCAACGGCGTGCTGATGAAGCTGTCGCTCGCCAGAAACAATTTGGAGGAGGGCATACAAGCCATCTGTGAGGCACTAGAACAGAACACGACGCTCAAGGAGCTCGACATCAGCGGTGATTCGCGTGGCAGCAACATTGATGGGTCAGCAGGAGCCAAGCACGTGGCCAAGTTGCTTGGCGTCAACGGCGCTCTGACGGAGTGCAATCTCCAGAGCAATCATCTAGGCGCCAAAGGCTGGACCGTCGTCTTCACAGCACTGCGCAACCAGTAAGGTAAGCAAGATCTCCACGTGGGATCTCCGTGCTGAGTTCCGTACTGAGTATGACATCAAGGTGAGCATCAAAAGCATCAAACCTTTGGCTGAGTACATCGCCGTCAGCGGCGGGCTGACAGCCCTGGATTTGTCCTTCAACAACCTCATAGATGAGGGCGTAAGCGAAGTCTGCGAGGCCATCCAGAATAACAAGGAGACCAAGCTCGCGTCGCTCAACTTCGAGCGCAATCGCATCGGCCCAGTTGGAGCAAACGCTGTGGCGGCTATGGTAGCCGTCAACGGCGCCCTGACGGTGGCCAACCTCCTACGCAATCCGCTTGATGCAGAGTCCGCCAAGATGCTTGCTGAAGTCGCCAAGCAGAAGGGCATCTCGCTCTGCGGCATCCGGCGCGATCAGACCACCGCTGACTTCCACGATCAATACCTGAAGCCGCCTGATGCGATCCTGCTGGCGTCGGACCTGACGCAGGCCGTTGTCACAGGTGGGCTGACAAGCATCAACCTGTCCGGAAATCACCTCACCAACTTAGGAACGGACATGACGGGCATCAAGGAGCTCGCCGCCGCTCTTGGCGTCAACGGCGGGCTGACCAAAATATCTCTCGCCAAAAACAAGTTAGGGGAGGAGGGCACCAAGGCCATCTGCGAGGCAACAGAACAGAACACGACGCTCAAGGAGCTCGACATAAGCGGCGGGTTTGGAGAATGCAACATCGGAGGGTCAGCAGGTGCCAAGCATGTGGCCAAGATGCTTGGCGTCAATGGCGCGCTGACGGTGACCAACCTCCTGGGCAATCAGCTTGATGCAGAGTCAGCCAAGATGCTTGCTGAAGTTGCCAAGGAGAAGGGCATCTCGCTCTGCAGCATCCAGCGCGACCAGACCACCGCTCACTTCTCCAACCAGGACCTCAAGCCGCCCCCGGCAGTCTTAGACTCACACCGTCATCGACAAACCAAGACCTTTCGACGAAACCCGCCATCGACTTAAAAATCATGGCGCTCATGCAAGCGCGTCCCCGAGTGGCGCGCTTACATGACTACTGGCTGTGATCCGTGTGCCCGTGTGCGTCCGTGTGTCCCTTGTGTGTCCCGGCTCCCCCGGTGTCTTTTTACCGGTACCCACCGGTACAGTCCCGGCTCCCCCGGTGTCTCATCTCCTTGGCCATCTTTTTGGCTTCCTCCTTAGCTCTTCTACCGCGCTCGGCCGACTGCACGCGAGTCGCCGCGGCCGTCTCGATGGCGTCTTTCCGGATGATCTCATGTGCCGCCGGCTCCACTGTCGCCGGCCCCATTGCCGCCGGCTCCGCTGCCGCCGGCTCCGTTGCTGCCGCCTGGTCCTCGGCACTCCTGGCCCGGATCAGCTGCGAGACCGGCGAGCCGCGCTCAGCCGCTGCCTCCGCCTCTGCCGCCTCCGCCGCGGCCGTCGCCGCCACCTCCGCCACCTCCGCCTCTGCCGCCGCGGCCGATGCTGCTGCTGCCTCCGCCTCCGCCGCCTCGGCCGCTGCCTTATCGGCATCCTCCGCCGCGGTCGCCGCCGTGGCCGCCTCCGCCGCCGCCGTTGCCGCCGCCGCCGCCGCCTCTGCGGCGGCTGTCTCGGCTTCCGCCGCATCCTTTGCAGCCGCCTCCGCCGATGCCGCCTCAGGCGGCCACTGCTTCAGCCGCCGCCTCCGCCGATGCCGCCTCGGCGGCCACTGCTTCAGCCGCCGCCTCCGCCTCCGCCTCCGCCGCCTCCGCCGCCGCAGCAGCAGCCGGAGCTGCCTCTGCCTCCGCCTCCGCCTCCGCCTCCGCCTCCTCTGTGGCTGCTGTCTCGGCCTTTGCCGCCTCCTTTGCAGCCGCCTCCGCCGATGCCGCCTCGGCGGCCACTGCTTCAGCCGCCGCCGCTGCCGCAGCCGCTGCCGCAGCCGCTTCCGCAGCCGCTGCCGCCTCAGCCGCCGCCGCCGCCGCCTCAGCCGCCGCCTCCTCCGCCTCCACCGCTTCGGCCGCCGCAGCAGCAGCTGGAGTTGCCTCAGCTTCCGCCTTCGCCACTTCCGCCTCCGCTGCCACGGCAGCCGCCTCCGCCTCCGCTGCCACGGCAGCCGCCTCAGCCGATGCCGCCTTGGCGGCCACTGCTTCAGCCGCCGCCGCTGCCGCAGCCGCCTCCTCCGCCTCCGCCGCTTCGGCCGCCGCAGCAGCAGCCGGAGCTGCCTCAGCTTCCGCCTCCGCCACCTCCGCCTCCGCTGCCACGGCAGCCGCCTCCGCCTCCGCTGCCACGGCAGCCGCCT
>ERZ761574.686-NODE-686-length-23888-cov-93.691982_pt1 | contig 23888 bp, 16 predicted proteins | sample MGYA00374950_ERZ761574 | MGnify/ENA primary metagenome ERZ761574 (study PRJEB28895, sample SAMN07631631) | mixed culture metagenome | isolation source: Freshwater growth medium | place: USA: Seattle, Washington | collected 2016-10-03 ... | reverse complement strand
CATCCGCGCTGAGACGAGCGCGACCTCCGCCGAGCGACGGCGGACGCGCCCCGCAGACTCAAAATGTCGAGGGACCCGCTCAACGCCGCCATACTCCAATCGGCCGCTGCCGGTATGGCCTCCGATCTGCGAAACCTGCTGCGTCACCAGGCCGCGCCCGACACTCTGGATGCCGCGCTGCATGCTGCCGCGTTTACGGGCGACGTCGTCTGCGTGCAGCTTCTTGTGGCTGCGAATGCCGACGTCAATGCTCTGGAGCCGGTGGGTCGCGCCTCGCCGCTGTGCGTGGCCGCGGCGCTCGGCCATGCGGACGTGATCTCCACGCTGCTGACCTTGGGCGCCAGCCTCGACCGTGCCGACTCGAGCGGCGCGACGGTGCTGCATGCGGCGTGCAGCACGGGCAGCCACGAGTGCGTCAAGCTGCTGCTCGCCGCACACGCAAGCGGCATGGCGACCGACCTGATGGGCATGACGCCGCTCGCCGCGGCGTGCAAGGTGGGCGATGCCGCGTGTGTGCGGCTCCTTCTCGCCGTGTCCAACGCCGCCGTCAACCTTGCAGACGCCCACGGCGCCACGCCGCTCGCGATCGCTTGCACGCACGGGCACGACGCCTGTGTCGAGTGCCTGCTCGATGCGCACGCCGACGTGGACCTGGCCGACGAGCTCGGCACGGCGCCGCTGTGCCTCGCCGCCGCGCTCGGGCACGCCTCGTGCGTCCAGCTCCTCCTCGCGCGCGACGCGAGCGTCAACCTGAGCGACGGCAGCCAGACCACGGCGCTGCACGCTGCGTGCGAGACCGGTCAACTGGGCTGCGTGCGGCTGCTCCTCAACTGCGGCGCGTCGCTCGAGCTCGCGGACGTGCGCGGCCGGACGGCATTGCTGCTCGCGAGCGCCCACGGCCAGCGTGAGTGCGTCCAGCTCCTCTTGCGGCGTCGCGCGCTTTTGGGCGCGCGCGACCGGGACGGCGTGTCGGCATCGCTCTCGGCGAGCCGCAACGGCCACTCGGCGGTGGTGGCGGTCTTGGAGGAGGCGAGGGCCGAGATGGAGGAGATGGCGGATGCGGCGACGCGCGCGGCCACGCACGCGGCTGCGCGGCGCATCCACGAAGCGGCGGAGCGAGAGAGGCGGGCGGTCACTCGGTCGCCTCTGCGCCAGCTGTCGCCGCAGGCGGCCGCGCGGCGCATCGCCGAGGCCGCGGTGCGAGAGATGCGCGAGCTGTCGCCGGTGCGAGATGTGCGAGATGCGCGAGATGCACGCCAGCTGTCGCCGGTGCGGCATGCGTCGCCGTCGCGGCGCTCGGCGCAGTCGGTCGAGGCGGCTGTTTGGTCGGAGGCCGAGGCGGCGGAGGCCGAGGCGGTGGCGGCCGAGGCGGCAGCGAATGAGATCGCCGAGCTGGGCGCGGCCAGAGCTGCCGAGCGCTCGACCGCCCTGCGCGCCGTGGCGGAGCGAGAGGCGACTGCGCTGCTGGCGCACGCGCAGCATGGCGACGCCCATGACGGCGCGCGCGTCGTGGCGGAGGCGAGGGCGCACGTGCAGGCACGTCACGAGGCGAAGCAGCTGGCGCGCATGGCGGCGTTGGGTGACGAGGGCGACTTGGACGCTCAGCGTGTCCAAATTAGGCAAGGACCCACCCAAATTAGGAGTGTGGGTGCCGACTTGGAAGCGCACGAGCAGCTCATCCGGCGCGCGCGCGCCGAGCTCGAGCGGCTGCAAGCGGAGCAAGGACGCCTCACGCAGCCGCCGCCGCCGGCGGCGGCGGCGGCGGCGGCGTCACGTGTACATTGGAACACGTCACCGCCGCCGCCGGCGTCGCCGCCGAAGTTCGTGCGCATGAATCGGAACGCGTCGTCGCCGCCGGGGGCATCGGCGGTAGCGCCCACCACAGCGCCCTCGCCCTCGCCGCCGCACCGCGCTCGCGTGCCGCGCGCACGCGTTCCCGTCCCTTATGTCTTCACCGTCAACGGGCGGCGGCGCGTCTTCACGCGCGAGGGCGCGGCCGTCCACATCCAGGCGTGCTGGCGCCGGCGGGTGGTGCGCAACACGCTGCGCGCGCTCCACAGCGTCGCGGCCATCATCCAGACGCGCGCGCGGGCGCGCGCGGCCCGCGTCCTCGTGGCGGCCAAGCGTCGGGAGCGCCGCTACCGCGACGAGCACCCGGCGTTCGTGCAGGGCTGGGTCATCTCGCCGCAGAAGCAGAAGCCCCAGCCCAAGCAGCCGCTCCGTAAGCGGCGCGTGAAGCAGCGCGCGCCGGGGCAGTCGAGCAGCCGACCATCGGCGACGGCATCCGAATGAGGAGAGGTCTGATTTTGCATCATACATGGTCGATTGCCGTGCACGTGTGACGATGTCCCTCCGCCCGGTTGCCGTTACCTTGGCCGGGCGCGGTCGGAGGCGGTTCGGTTGGAGGCGTCGAGACGACCGGCTGCCGCGAGCGACCCGCATCACAGCGTCGCTTTCACTCTTAAATATAGACCGCGACGCGACGCGCCGTACCGGCACCGCACGCGCCACGCGCCCGCACGGCGAATAAAAAAACGCTCAGTGTACCGCCTCGTTGAAAAGGACTCCCATTCGGGGTACGTTTCGGGCCGTTCGAAGATAGTTCGATTTTTAGCCGTCCCAGACCGCGGGCGTGTAGAACTCCGTCGCAAAGTCCCCTAGCGCCGCCCCGCCGGCACGCTAGAGAGGTTCGCGCGGATCTGAGCGTACACCCACGTGTGGAAGGGCGTCGCGGATCTGTGGCGACTTCACCTGTCCCTGGATTCGATAGACGGCAGGACCGCGTTCTCGGCCCCCAGGCGGACGAGAGGCGCGTACGAGCTCTCCACGATCGTGCCCACCGCGGCGCTTATCTAAAGAGTAGCAGCAAGGCGTCGAGGCCGTTATCGAGGCCGCCGACCACAAAGATCCCAAAGAGGACGATGGCGAGCCGTAGGTCAAAGACGCGCGCCCTAACCGTCGCCTCGATGACCCTGCCGAGAACGCCCGAGAGCAACGGCGCTGCTGCTGATGCGGCAGCAGGCGGAGCGCTCGATGGTGGCGTCGGCGTCGGCGTCGGCGTCGTCGTCGTCGGCGGCGACGGCGACGGCGACGGCTGGGCATTGATGGTCACCGCAGGTCTCCTGGCCGCCGCCTCCTGGCTCGGCTGGCCGCCGCCTCCTGGCTCGGCTGCCTCGACCAGCTTCGCGACGCCCGGGTCGGATGTTTTCGGGCGTCGTGCGCAACAGGAAGCCTTGCGGGCCATCGATGGCTCTCAGTCGCTCGAGGCCGCTGCGCACGTCCGCGAGCATCCGCTCGCCCGCCGCTTGATCAGCACAAGACGCCCGCACAAGAGGCCTGCCGACGCCCGCCGCTCGATCGACGAGATGACGTCGCTCCCAACCAGCACCTCCTCGGCTGCCCACAGAAGGCCCAGACAAAAGCCGAGGACGATGCCGCTCGACACGTCGTTGAAATTGACCGTGCCGTCCACGAAGCCTCGCGCGGGCATTGTACTCGAGCGCGTGGCGTCCAGCGCCACACCCGCCGCGCCGCCGCCTGCGGAGCCGATGAGAGTCCGCAAGGCGGCACCCTGCACGGCAGCGAGCGGTGACGGTTCGCTACGGTAATGGTTCGCTATGGCGCGAGAGGCGCATCGAGAGCCATCGAGTTTCTGAGCTGCACGCGATTTGCGAAAGGCGAAAGAAGAACGCGAAGTGTGGGGGGACAGAGTCGTCCTAGTGTCGTCCTTTGTGTTCACTGGGGGTTTTGGAACATTATGTTTCGCGGAGGGACTGGTGAGAGACTGCGGGCTGCTGGGGAGCCAAACGATGAGTGTACGTGTTGCGATCCGCAGGTGCTGCACCTAGCTGAGTGTTGTATAATATCAACTAAAATGCCACATCAGTATTGCAACCTTGGGTTGTTAGCTCAGTTGGGAGAGCGTCAGACTGAAGTTCGCATCGATCAGGCCATCTGAAGGTCCCCAGTTCGATCCTGGGTCAGCCCACTTTTTTTTTGTGTTTTGTTGTTTTGTTGTGTTGTGTTTTGTTGTGTTGTTGTTTGTTTGTTTGTTGTTTGTTTGTTTGTTTGTTGTTTGTTTGTTTGTTTGTTTGTTTGTTTGTTTGTTTGTTTGTTTTACTCGTGTTTGTTTGTTTGTTTTTGTTGTGTTGTGTTTTGTTGTGTTGTTGTTTGTTTGTTTGTTGTTTGTTTGTTTGTTTGTTGTTTGTTTGTTTGTTTGTTTGTTTGTTTGTTTGTTTGTTTGTTTTACTCGTGTTTGTTTGTTTGTTTTACTCCGCGCACCGCCCGCGCCGGGCGGGCTCCTCCACGCACTGCCCGCGCCGCGCGCGCTCCGCGCACCCCCGAACCGCGCGCGCTCCGCGCGGGTGACGGGGGGTTTCCTATACAAATTGGGGGTGGTTTCCTATCCTGTCCCCAACAGGTCCCTTAAACCCAACTTTGGGTTTAAGGCGCGGTCGTTCCGTAGACCACCGCCACGTCCTCCAATGACCATGGGACTTGGTAGGCATCTGAATGGGGACTAAAACTGGGTATCTAAGCCTTCACATTACCACTTTTGCTCCACACACGGCTCCGGGGGGGTCCTATTGGGCCGATTACCCGCCGGAGGACCTGCGCACCGAGCTACCGTGCAGGCTCATTTACCTCCATCCCTCCCTTATCTTCACCCTCCCTTTTCTTCTTTTTTTTTCCTCTTTCCCTCCTCTTCCCCTTTTTCCTCTTTCCTCTTTCTTTTTCTTACCCTTTTTCCTCTTTCCTCTTTCTTTCCCTCCTCTTACCCTTTTTCCTCTTTCCTCTTTCTTTTTCTTACCCTTTTTCCTCTTTCCTCTTTCTTTCCCTCCTCTTACCCTTTTTCCTCTTTCCTCTTTCTTTTTCTTACCCTTTTTCCTCTTTCCTCTTTCTTTTTCGAACCTAAAGGACGACGGCATCGAAGCGCGCCAAGCGTTGCTCTCTGTGATGCCATGGTGCACGCCATCGCGCACAAATCGGCTCCCATTCTCTACGAGTCAGAACCTGATCGTGCCCTACCTCGGGCTGCGCATTAGGCTGCGCATCGGGCCGCTGCCGCTGCATCAAGCTCTTCCCGACACATTCGACGAGACCGTGACGATCACTGCGCTGCTCAGGGGCCTCAATGAGTGGTATGCGTCAATCTCCGCCGCAGCCGCCCCTGCCGGTTAAGCTGGCGGCGGCGGATGCGGCGGCGATTTCACGGAGGCGGCGGCTACTCCAATGTCCAAGGCGTAGGCGGCGACGGCGGCGATGGCGTCGGCGGCAGCGGAGGCGGCCGCGGCGGAGGTCGCCACAGCAGATGCGCGGCTGCATTGGAGGCGCAACATGTCACTTCGCCTTGCCGAGAGGGCAATCGAAGAGGTAATCGAAGAGGTTGCGGAGGTCGCACCACAGCAGATGCGCGGCTGCATTGGAGGCGCAACATGTCACTTCGCCTTGCCGAGAGGGCAATCGAAGAGGTAATCGAAGAGGTTGCCTCGGAGCACGCCGGCAAGCTTCCGCGAAGCCTCCCTCCTGAGGTCCCTACATGTAGTCTGACCTAACTAGTGACCCAAGGGCCATCTTTCGCGGTGAGCTCTGACTTTTGGGACAGGTTGGGAGTGCCTCTCGAATGCCGCGCCCCTGCCTCCAAGCGCCTCGAGGGCGTCTTTTGGCATGTCGGCGATGGGCGTGGTCGAGGAGAAGGCGCGGCCGTCGAAGCGCGCCATGAGCTCGGAGGCCCCGCGCGGGGCGCATCGACGACAAGTGCGGGCATCTGCCCGAGGACAGAGCGATCTCTAAGGGTGGTGGGCATCTGCCCAAACATTCCCGCGACGAAGATGCCATGCCGTGCCCTGAACTACGAGCAAGCGGACCGGCTCTGTGGGTGATCTCCTCCCGGGCCTGGCCGGCCCGCGCTGACGCTCTTGCAGCGGGAGCTCTTGGAGCGCTTCGACGGCCGCGCCTTCTCCTCGGCCCGTGCGCTCTTCGCGCGCCTCAAAAAGGGGTGGACGTGCCCCATGATCGACCTCGAGAACCTGTGGATGTTTGGTCTCAATGCCGGACTCCGCCGAAGATGAACCGCCACAGAGGCCAGCTAGTTGCCGGCGCATCTGGCCGTCGTCGCCACCTCGCGTTTTGTCGAGCTGCGCCACACCGAGATGGTGGCCGTGCTCCGCTCTGTGGGTGCACGCTCGAGGGCCTCGAGCTGCACGCGGTCCTGCGCGTCGGCTACAGAGAGCTCGACAACCGCCTTATCGTGCATCGTGTCGACGAGTCATCGCTGAAGACGGTACCAGCGGCATCGGCGTCCTTGATCGGTGTCACGACCGCGGGCGAGCCCGGCTGCTACATCGTCGAAAACCAAAGGTCGCGACCCCCCCCCCACTCCCCCTTCTCCCCCATTGCATGCAGAATTGCAGAGGACCATCACAGCGCCCCGCGGGCTGGTCTGACACGCATTATAACCCGTACTTGGCGTCGACGGAGAGAACCTTTACAAGGGACAGGTAGGGAGGCGACGCCCGGCCCCGACCCCGAGACAGTCAATACTCGTGCCGCCGCTGGAGACGACGGTCATGGAGGTAGAGCCGCCGACTCGTCGAGTACACGGAGACGGCGGAGCGCTTGTGAAAGTCCACCAAGGTCGTGCTCTGCATCCGCGGCGGGCCGCTGGTCGTGTGCACGGCGGCGGCGCTGCAGCGGCACGAGCTCGCGCTCGCCAAGTTGCAGAAGCGCAGCGTCCTGCTCGTCGCCGCTCTCGGCAGCGCGCTCTCCGACCTGCCGCTCAGCCTCGCGCTCGCGTGCGACTACGCACGAACTGCTCGACTGCCGCGAGGTGCACGCGCTGTGCCCCAACGTGGCGGCGCTCCGCGCGGCGCGGCTGTCCTTGCCGCCAAACGTGCCGCTCGCGCTGCTCCAGCGGATCGTGCTCCAGACCTTCTCCGCGTCGCGGGCACCGACGTCATCGGCCATTCACTCGCCGTCTCGTCCCGGTCGTCCCTCGGCCGCGCACGCCCCGCTCGAGTACAGGTGCACCGCACGGCACCAGCGGCCGCCACGTGAGCGGCGCGGACGCCGAAGGAGGTGGTGGAGGAGGTGGGGGTGTCGTCGAGGGCAGCCCCGAAAGCCGAATCTTGCTTCTTGGCGGTTAATTGGCGGGTGCAATGTGTTCCAAGATCTCGTCGACAAAGCTCGTGTGTTTGTTATGTGTCGTTGTCACAAATTCAATTATCGCGCGACGAGCTCTTCGGCATGATGACGGTCCCACTCACCCGCCCGGTTGGCCCGTTCGAAACTATACATCGAGCGATCGGCGAGGGCATGTGCCGGTGGCCCCGCCTCATCGGGCCACAGGCACCGCGAGGATGTTGCTGGTCTGATATTTGTTCGTGCTCACCCTCGGCGACATGCGCAGGCCGAGGCCACCGAGCCCAGGTGTTAGGCCCGACGAGGCCCCTGTCTCCGAGGCCTGCGCCTCGTGCGCTGCGCGCACGTCGACCTGGAGCATCGGGCGCCTCGGCAGCGGTGGCGGTGGCGGCGGCGCCGCCGCCGCGAGGGCCCGCACAGCCCGCTCGTCGCCGCTCTCCTGCAGCAGTGCCAGGGCTTCGTCCACGTAGCCATCGCGCGTGGCCTTGTCGGAGAGGGCGTCGGCCACCTCGCCCGCATCGAGGCCCTCCAGCAGTATGCCGGTGATCTTGCCCGCAAGGTCCGAGTAGAGCTCGGCCGGGAAGCGTGCGCTGAGCGTGAGGTAGAGGAGGTTGCCCTGAAGCTGACGCCGCACACCAGCGGCGCGCTGCAGCCCCGCGCCCGTGTCGGATGCGGGAGGAGCCGGCGGCGGCGGTGCTGGTGCGCCCGCAGAGTCAGCACGGCGCGGCTTCCAGCGCGCAGGCGGTAGCGGCAGGTGCCTGGGGCTCGGCGCCCGCAGGAAGCTGGCGCCGGCGTGGGCCACCACTGCCTTGCTACTGGCTGCAGGGTCGCCCTTGAACTTGCCGTCGAGGGAGGGCACCTTCCGTATCCCTGGCGGCAGCGGCGGCGGCGGCGGACGCTGCGACGGCGCCTTGCCGCCCTCTGGCTTGGCTCCGGCGCCGGCTGGATTCTTCTTGCTGCTCTTTCCCATGGACCGCTGTGATGAGGGACAGGAGCGCTACATGTTCATGTGGCACAGGAGTCACAGCGAAGTCCGCATTCCGAAAATAGCCGCGTGAAAGAAGTTTACCGGTACCAGTCCCGGGCGCCCGAAGACATGTACATGTCGCATGAGGTACACTATAGAGAGATCTAGCGTAGCGGCTAGGCGGCAAGAGTCCTATTGTTATCCTAGTATCGTGAAAATAGACGACCCGACCCGCATGCCGACCCGCCGTCCGGTCGTGACCAAGCGCGGCGTGTAGCGTCGTGACGGCGGTCATGTCCCCTCAATCATTTCACAATTCCACAGCCCGCGATCGTTCATATGAACTACAGCTGGGTTTTTTGCCGTTGTAGTCATTGCGCCTGATGGCGCCGCGCATGCGGCGAGTACACCGGCGTCGGCAGCCCGTCGTACCGCGCAGCGAGCTGCAGCGCGACGAGGCGCGAGTAGTGGCGCGCCTGGCTCAAGTTACCACCCATGAACCAAAGCCCTGGGACGCGCGTCGGCTTCCACATGTTACGCAGCTCGCCCAGAAAGGGGCCTGGGTCCTTGGGTGCACCCGACCCATAGCCCCAGACCGGCCCGACGGCCTCGGCGACGCTCGGCGAGACAACGTCGCGCACAAAGTGATGCATCGACGAGTAGCCGGTGGCGTAGACGAGTAGGTCGGCGACGAGACGTTCGCCCGACTCGAGAAGCACGGCGTCGCCGTCGAGCCGAGCAATGGAGGCACTGCTGCCGCTGCGCAGTCCGACCTTGCCCGTCGCGATGAGCGAGGCGCACCCCACGTCGATGTAGAAGCCGCCGCCCTGGCGGAAGCTCTTGCCGTAGACTCCGGTGCCGTCATGCCCAAAGTCGAGCTGGTAGCCGGCCTTCCGGAGGGACTCGTGGAGCGCCGCGTCGAGCGCCCTCATGCGCGCGGTGCCCTCTCTCCATCGCTCCTCTTGCACACGGTATGGGAGCGTCGTCGTCGTCAGGTCGGCGTCCTCGTGAGAGACCCCACGCGCCACCGCCTCCTCCGAGTAGAGAGCCTTCATCCCAATCTCGAGGATCGCCTCCTCCGACACCACGAGCCCCGCGGAGCGCTGTAGCATCGTCACCGTCGCCGCCCCTTGCTCCCACAAGTCCTGGCAGATGTCGTGCGCTGACGTGTTCGAGCCCACGACCACGGCGTGCCTGCCGGCGAAGCGGCCGCCCGCGCCGCCCGCGTAGTCCGAGCTGTGCAGCACCTCACCGGCGAACTTGCCTGGTGGCGAGGGCACCCGAGGGTACCCTGACATACCGGTCGCGAACACGACGTGCACGGGCCGCAGCACCGCCGCCGGCCGTCCATCACTCTCGACGACGACTTCCCAGCGCTCGTCACGGCGCTCCGCACCACGCTCGTCACGGCGCTCCGCACCACGCTCGTCCAGAGCGTCGTGTTGGGCGGAGACCGTCTCATCCGACCGCGGCGTCGTGGCAGCCGCGCGCGGCAGCGGCTCGGGGCTCGTCCTGATGCGTGCAGCCTGCCTTGCACAAGGCTCCTTTGCACAAGGCTCCGCGATCCTCGGCGGCACGGCGCGCACCACGGACGTGCTCAGCGCGACGTCAATGTCCATGGCCTTGGCGTACAACTCGAGCCAATCGGCAAGCTTGTCGCGCGGCGTGAAGACAGGCCACGACGCGGGGAACGGGATGTAGGGCAGGTGGTCGTACCACACCGGGTCGTGCAAGAGCAGGCCTGGGTACCGGCCTCTCCAGCTGTCGCCCACCCGTCGATGCTTCTCGATGCAAACGTGTGGGATCCCGAGGAGCTTGAGCCGCGCGCCCAGGCTGAGGCCTGCCTGGCCGCACCCGATGATGAGCACGTACGGGTCCTCGGCCTCGCCGCCGAGCGCTCGAGGGAGCGACGCGGCGCGGTGCTCATGCCAATAGCGCCGTCCAGGCCGCGGCTGCGAAATCTCGCGTACCGTCTGCACTGGATGGCCCAACGGGCGGCGGACGCCCGTGGCAAACGGGCGAGCTTCGAGCGTCTGCAGACTCGTAGCAAGCGTGAACGCCTTGCCGTCCTCGTTGATCCGCACGTGAGCCTTGCCGTGACCTGCTGTCGTTCGAAATGTGATCCAGCTCTCTGCCATCCCGCTGTCCGGGCTCGTGCTCGGGCTGCCACTGTCCACGGCCCAGCTATGGGGCGCGGCTGCGGACACCGTCGCCGTGAGTGCCTTGGAGATCTCGTCTCTGCCTTCGAAAGTCTCAATGCTCCATGTGAAGGCCACCATGTCCCTCCAATACGCGCGCTCCGTCGAGAAGCACTCATGCGCCGTGCCGTTCGCAAGCCCGTCGGTGAATTGAGCAAGCCAATGAGACACACGTGCGTGCGCTGACGTGCACAGAGCTCGGCGAGCGGGCCGCCGCTTGGTGGCGAGAATAGGCAGCCGGCGCATCCTCATTACGCCACTCAACATGAAATGCACAAGAAAAGTCCTCAATGTGTGAATTGGACTGTTCATAGTCCTCAAGCGTGAATGTGATGTGCGAGTATGAATGCTCCTTAGACACCCCTTGGACACCCCGGACGGGCTATCATCCTTTGGTCCACCAGAAGCTGTGAAGGTCAGCTCATCTCACTAGTGTGGGCATGTGAACCTGGGGATGAATGATTCCATGCGTGGACTGGATCTCTTGTCGGTGTACAAAATCGATGCGAATCCCGCGCCGTTGCTTCCCGCGAAACATTGGAAATCAGTCCTCGAAGAAGAAGTGAGCACCAGCGAGTCGCAAGAGCTCCTCGCCTGCCTCCACTCCGAGTGCTCGGGCCTGCTCCTCACTCGCGTTGGAGGCCGTATGGCGTGTCGTGCGCAGCACTCGTGCGCCGTCTGGCCTCGCCAGCAAGCAAGACAAGAGCCAAGAGCTGTCCTCGCAAAGCTTCATGTGCGCTGCTAGCGGCGGCCTCCCCTCCCATGGCGCGGCGCCATCTACGGTGCTCAGGAAGGCGAGCTCCGCGGCTGCTGCGATGCGCGACACGCGATCATCCGCTGCATGGAGCAGTCTCAGCAGGTCCGTCTGATCTGTTCGGCACACAGCACACACGATGCCTTGCCCACAGGCAGGGAGCATCTCATCCGAAGAGAGCTCATGCTGGCAGCGCGAGGACAGGCCGAGGCGGTCCAGCCCTGCCTTGGCTAGCACAAGCACGTCGACCTCACCACCATCGAGTGCATCCAAGCGCGCCTTCACGTTGCCCCTCAAATTGACTGGCGTCACGTCCGGGCGCATGGCGAGGAGTTGGGCCTGCCGCCGAACAGACGATGAGCCGACGCGAGCGTTGAGTGGCACGCCGGCCACCGATTCGGCTCCAACCAGCACGTCGTATGGATTCTCACGCGCTGAGTGGTAGCCGATGGCGAGCCCCGGCTTCCAACGACGGAGCGGCGGCAAGTCCTTCAAGCTGTGCACGGCGACGTCAATCTCACGCTTGATGACTGCATCGTCGAGCAAGCCCGTAAAGTCGACCTTTTCGCCTTGAGCTAGCGTAGAAGCGGCAACCGAAGAACCGATGGGCTGATCGCCCGTTGAGCTGATTCGCACGAGCTCGTATGTCATGGACGGCTCGGCTCGCTGCAGAGCACGCGCGCACGCTTCGGCCTGCGTGCAAGCCAGCGGTGATGGACGTGTGCCGATGCAAACGTGCAGCGCCGACGCTATGTGAAGACGACCGAGTAGGAGCAGAGAAACAATGCTAGGAGTCCATGCAAGCTGTGTCTGCACGGACATCGATCGGAGGCTCGGAGCAATCGGGTAGGGTGGGGGGCCCTCCCTCATCGGACTGCGGTTGACGCAACTTTTGTTCCAAAAAGAGAGAACGACCGAAATAGACGAAACCTTTCATGGCGAGGCCATGCCCATGCTCACTCTAAAGGGGACGCGGCCGAGGTGGCCATCTCATGGATGCTGTGACCAGGCAGCTGGGCATGTGATTTAGCAAGCACCTCATCCCCTCCGCGGGCTGTGCAGCGTTCTCGCCTGCCACCCAGCCGCTCTCCGGCCTTAGTTCGCCTTGACCTTGGCGGGAGATGAACTCGCCTTGGCCTTGGCGGGAGATGAACTCGCCTTGACCTTGGCGGGAGATTAACTCGCCTTGACCTTGGCGGGAGAGACGCTGCTCGTGCTGCCGCCGCCGACGCTCGCCGAGCACGAGGGCGTTGGTTTCACGTCGATGCCAGCGTTGGCAGCGGCAAGCTTCGCGGCCACCAACTCGGCGGCCGCCTCTTCAGCCGCCGCCTTGGCCTCACGCCGGTTGTCGCGTGCCACCTTACGAGCGCCCACCACCAGGAGAGCACCGACGCTCGCGCCGTACGCGTACAGCCAGTAGGGCGCGAGTGGATGCGCCGTATCGAGGGTCGGGCGCGCGAGGTGCGTGAGTACGGCCATCCCGACCCACAGAGGGTACTTGGGCACGCTCGCCCCGATGCGCAGCACGCCAGCGAGATTGCCGAGTGTGTTGATCATCAAAAAGGCTCCGACCCGGTGGTGCTCGTACGAGGCGAGGACGAAGCCAAAGGTGAGCATCAGCCCGTAGGTGGTGACGAGCACCGAGTGGGGCGCGAGGTTCTTGCGCCGGATCGTCATCAGGAACGCATTGAGCTGGATGATCCACACGTACAGAAACTGCGTCGAGAAGCGACGCAGCCCGAAGAGACATCCCATGGTCGCGTGGAACTGCATCGCCGAGAAGAAGAAGCGCGTCGGCGCATTCGCGTCGAGGTCGCGGATCGTGTTCGAGTGGCCTGCCTCGCCTACGGCCGCAGAGCCCACATCGGCTGCGAGGAGCGTGCCTAGCACGATCGCAATGTTCAGATGGTAGTTGGGCTCGAGGCCGTGCTTGAGCTCGTACCAGGTCACCAGCATCCCGAGCAGCGAGCGGCACGCGAAGATGATCGAGTGCAGGCGGTACTCGGGCCAGATGCGGTAGCCGGAGGCGATGCGCTTGAGCGGGATGTGGAAGATGAGCGACGAGAGCGAGAGCGACGCGTGCACAGCAATCGTCAGCAGCGTCGCCCCCGAGGCGGAGAATCGCATATCGCTCGGCCCAACGTTGGCGAAGCGGTAAAGAAATGAGAGCAGGCAGTAGATGCCCAGCGTCTTGTGAAAGTTGAAGTTATCCTCCTTGGTGAACAGCCGCTCGTAGATGGTCTTCAGGCCTGGGCCTCGCAGGCAGATGAGCCCGACGATGAGCACGAGCACCGTGGCCGCATAGACAGAGGGCATATCGATGCTCGGCGGCGGCGGCGGTAGCGGCGGCAGCGGTGCCGCCTTCTTCTTGAACCAGGCCACGCTCGTGGCGAGCAAGACAGCGGCGCTCATGGAATAGCCGAGCGTCGGCACTAAACGACACCTCCCTTTGCGAGATCGACTTCATCAAGTTGCGGGCGCCGTTGGCCGACGTCAACAGTCAGTAAGACGGTCAGTCAGTGACCCGATCGTCTCGGCCAAGTTCGGGAGATCGTTGGCCTTGATGGCGCACGTCATTATTCCAAGTGCGGTCCGTAGTTTAGTGGCGAGGCAAAAGGAGGCATCCGCTCGCTCGACTTGTGCGGGCGATGGCAACCATGGAGATTCGGGTGGCCAACAAGTACCGCCTCGGGCGGAAGATTGGATCCGGCTCGTTCGGAGACATTTACCTCGGCACGCACATCTCCACGGGCGAGGAGGTGGCCATCAAGCTCGAGTCGATCAAGAGCAAGCACCCGCAGCTGCTTTACGAGTCAAAGCTGTACAAGATCCTGGGCGGCGGCGTGGGCATCCCCAGCGTCCGCTCGTTCACCGTGGAGGGCGACTACAATGTCATGGTGCTGGACCTGCTCGGCCCGTCCCTCGAGGATCTGTTCAACTTCTGCGACAGGCACGCTGCCGCATATGCTCGACGACGACGGCGCGTTGCGTTGGCCCCGCGTCGCCACCCCTTTGCCGCGGGGCCGGCGGTGGGGGGGAGCGCCGTCCCCGCTCGCCGACCGCCTCTGGCCTCCCCGCGCCTGCATGGAGCTGCGTGCTCGCCCCTTTTTTGGTCTAGCGCTGATCCTTGCTCGTGCCTCGTGCGTGTGTGGCCGCGCAGGAAGTTCAACCTGAAGACGATCCTGATGATCGCCGACCAGATGCTGCTGCGCATCGAGTACATCCACCACAAGTCCTTCCTCCATCGCGACATCAAGCCCGACAACTTCCTCATTGGCTTGGGCCGCAAGGCCAACTTGATCCACTTCATCGACTTCGGCCTCGCCAAAAAGTACCGCGACCCGAAGACGCACCAGCACATCCCGTACCGCGAGAACAAGAACCTCACGGGCACAGCTCGCTACGCGTCGATCAACACACACCTGGGCATCGAGCAGAGCCGCAGAGACGACCTGGAGGCACTCGGCTACGTGCTCATGTACTTCCTGCGAGGCTCGCTTCCGTGGCAGGGCCTCAAGGCCGCGACCAAGAAGCAGAAGTACGACATGATCTCCGAGAAGAAGATGTCGACGCCCGTCGAGGCGCTGTGCCGCTCGTACCCATCCGAGTTTGGCACGTACCTCAACTACTGCCGCTCGCTCAAGTTTGCCGACAAGCCCGACTACTCGTACCTGCGCAAGATGTTCAAGGACCTCTTCTTCCGCGAGGGATTCGCGGACGACCACAACTTCGACTGGACGCTCAAAAACTCGGGGCAGGCGCAGGCGCAGGCGCAGCAGAGCGAGGGCGTGCTAGTAGGGGACCCAGAGGGGTCTCGGTTTTGACACAGCCGATGTGACTCAGGGGATCGATAATGTGCAGGCATGCGGCATGGACTTGAGTCTTGACACTCCCGTCACGAGTATGTTCGAATCGTTGTAAGAGGTACGCACGCATTCTAGTGTGACGGAGACACCGCCTGGGATGTTGCTGTTCTGAGCTTTGTAATATGTGGACACGGAGCCAGACGATCTGTGGCATACATGCAAAATCAACTAACGTTAGACGAACCTCCTCAAACATCATGCCACAGACTCCGGCACTCCCGCGAACGGACAACTCTCAAGCGGCCGACAGCGCGTCCCTCGCCGCGTCCGGGACATGCTCGGACCACGGACGCGCGCGAGGAGTGCGTTTTTTTTACTGGAGTAGATGGAGCTCGATGAGCGGCCGTTAACGCGGCACACCCTGGGCTCCGAAACCGGAGGTCGCCTTGAGGGCGAAACTAAGGGCAAGGGGCACCCGCGATTCATCACAGATCGTCGGGGGTGACGGGGCGTGATGGCGGGGAGAATGCATGGGTGCGGTTGTGCATGCGTGAGCCTGTAAGGTTTGGCTTCGAGCTTGAAGACCTGCCGTCGAGGGCGGATGTGGCTCGTCGGACGTCGGGCCGCGGTCCGATGAGTCATCTCCATAACTCTCTCAATAATCTCCATAACTCTCCTCAGTAGTGAATCTCTCGGGGCGGGGGCGAGGGTGGTGGAGCATCTGCCGCTCTCGCCTTCGAAAGCGAGGGTGGTGGGGCATCCGGTTGATCTACGAGTATGCGAGAAGTTGCCATCGGCGCGCGTCAGGGCCGCCGGCCGCGACCCTCGAGCTCAGACAGCTTATCGAGGCGCAAAGCAGGCGGTGCCATGCTCTCCCTCGCCGCAGCAGCTGCCTGCTTGCTACTTCTCCTGAGCTCAGCGCACCGTGAGCGCTGCGACTCCCGTCGATGTCAACGCGGGCTTTGCGACCAGCTCACCGGTACCTCACGCAGCAAGTACGTCAGCTATGACATGCGCATTCTGCAAGCCAAGCTCAATCTGGGGCCAGGTCAGAGTGCGGAGGAACCCAGAGGCGGCCTGGACCGTCGCGAGGCAGTAGCCATGCTCGCCGAGCAGGCACCCGTCGTCGGCAAAGCGCTCGATGAATGCGAGTTCGGAGCAGAGGTGCAGCACCGGCCGCGCCTGGGAGAGGACGTACGCGAACACCGAGATCAGCTCGTCGGCCGCGAGCCGGAGCCGCTTGTCGTTGGCTTGGTCTTCTGGGGAGGCGATGCCGTGGTAGCTCCACACGTGGTGCTGGATCGCTTGCAGCACATCCATCAGGAGGGCGAGCTTTCGTCGAGTTGAGTACGTGGCGGAGAGGTGCGCGAGGGCCTTGATTGCCGTTGCGTACGGCACGTGCGCAGGGCAGGCGGCGTCCTGGATGAAAAATGGATGGTCGGCCGGATGGTCGTACTGTGCAAAGTGCTCCGGGTTCTTGCGGTAGCACTTGGTCCCGAAATTACAAATTGGCTTACCTGGGGCACGCGTGTAGAGCGGCGGCGGCGGACTCGCGTCGGCATCCCTGCTGCCCAGCCAAAAGTGCGGCGGCAGGTTGACGATGCCCTTCAAGTGGTGTGGGCGCAGCTGGGCAAAGCGGGCGACACTGTCCGCATAGGCGGCGTCGTCCGCGCCGTGGACACTCTGAATGAGGGGCATGATCAGCGGGCGGAAGAGGCGAGTTGTGATCTCGTCCAGCACCAACGCGCGCACCAGCGCCGATCGCCTAGGCTCCAGCACAGGCGGCAGCACCCGCACGACTATCGCGTGCATCCGCTTGAGACCCAGCTGCACGGCCTTTGACAGGTTCTTGAGGCGCACAGCCGCACTCATTTGCGACGTCGGGCTGCGACCGTTTTGGGCGAACAGCTGCGAGACGAAGCCACAGTACTCGCGCAGCGCATTCGCGAACGGATGGCACTCGGATGGTGCATACCGGCGTTCGTCATCGCTGCGAAAGCAGCTCTCCAGAAACGTGCCAATCTCCTGCTCATCCGAGGCCGCCTCCGCCGCGGCGCCCAAGGCGAGCATCCAGTCTGTAGTGCGCTTGGAGTAGGCGAAGGAGAAGCCGTCGGTGTAGTCGGTGCGCAGCACGACGTCAACCGGCGGCACCTCGATGGAAAGCGCCGCCGTGCCGCGAAAGGCCTTCTCATTAAAGAAGAAGTCGACCGCGGTCGCCACGATGTGGCGCCGGCCCAGCCAGCGCCGAGCATTCGCCTGGATGAGCGTGGCGCTCGGCTCGGCCGCTCGCCATGGCTGCGGCAGCCCATTGACGTGAAGCCGCCGAGGAGGGTGGGCTTGCGCAAAGAGCTGGGGCGGCGTCTGGCCGAATTCGGTCGCGCACGACCGGATGAGCTCGCGGGCGGCATCGTCGAGCTCGCCGCTCTCCAGCGCGCTCTCGTATGTGTAGCCCTCGAAGAGGTTGTTCGCCTTGAGAGCGGGGGCGCCTTGCTGCTTGCTGCCAAAGATGAGGTCGATCCAGAGGTGCAGGTGCGCCGAGACGAAGTCGGACTCGAGCGCGGCGCGCATCTGGCGCACAAACTCGATGTTGGAGCCGCCAGCCCACGGAGGCAGGACCACGTCCTCGCACCAAGGAGGCAGCACGACGCCCCTCTCCTTTCTCAAGAAGGCGGGGTCCGAGTAGAATTGGGGGATGAGTTCTTTGACGTCGCCGGTGGCACGTTCGGAGACATTCCGCCACGTCCTATTCACCGACGAAAACGAGCGCGCCTCCTTGTCAAACTTGCCACTGTTGATGTGGAACGTGAGCTCGGGGAAGATGTGCAGCAGGTAGTAGGCCACGTAGGCGGGCGAAGAGTAGTGGGTGCGGTAGAGCGGAATCGTCTGCCCCGCCTCGGCGTCGACCTGGAGCTCGTGGCGTTGGCGATGCGTGGCGGCGAGGCGGCGCTCGTCCAGTGCGCCGACAGGCTTCCAGAGCGGCCGATAGCGGCGAGGGTCGTTGAGGTCGAGTGCATCGCTGCTGTAGTCGCTGAGCACCCACGGCATGATGGGATACTGCGACAGGTCGTCAAAGGAGCGTGAGGCGCAGTCGTTGAGATGCAGCAGGTACGTGTAGTTGTCAATCTCTCCAGCGTGCCACTTCTCCGTCATCTCCGGCAGCTGCTCATCCAAGGGGCGGAGGTGTGGCTTCTGGCCGACCAGGGTGCGCACCACCTGCTCGCGCTCCTCGTGGCTGTGGAACTCGAGCACCACCGGGCCTTGAGCGCCGCCCGCCTGGTGCCCCGAGTGCGATGCGGTCATGAGGAGCTCGAGCGCTGTGTGGCGCAGCTCATGCCGGCGGCGCCTCACGCTCGTCAACGTCGCGAGCGGCCATTGCTCGAAGGTGCCACTCGAATTGGCCCCGTCGGCGGCGTCCTTCTGCTCAAGGTAGAGCCTGCCCGCCGTGATGTGCATCTCGCAGTCCGACACGGGCGCTCGCAGCACCCCTGGCGAGTGGAAGATCCAGCTCCGGCCAGGTTTCAGCATCGGCCGAAGGCGTCGGACGCGCGTCCTGAGCAGCACGCAATCAAGCGCCTCGGGGAGGAGCGTGCTCGAGAAGACGTCCGCACGCGAGGGGCTCGAGTGTGTCGAGGTGCGCGAAGCTGTCGGTGGAGCCATGAGCTCGTCCTGCACCCCACCCCTTGGCTTCGGCCGCTGACTACGTTTGCGGCGCAGCACGATGACGACACCGATGCAGGTGCCAACGACAGCGATCACACCAACCACGGCGCCGATGATGATGCCCTCGGCGCCGATGATGATTGGCGATGGCGGCGGTGGCGGTCGCGACGGTGGCGAGGGTGGTGGTGGCGGTCGCGGCGGTGGCGAGGGTGGTGGTGGCGGTCGCGGCGGTGGCGAGGGTGGTGGAAGGGCTAGCCCTGGAAAGAAGGTGGAGCTGCGGCGATCGGTCGTCGTGCCGTCGCCGAGCTGGCCGGCCCAGTTGTAGCCCCAGCACTTGAGGAGTGCGCTGCTCGTCACGTACGCGCACGTGTGGGCGTTTCCGAGCGCCAGCAGCCCGACGGCGCCGCCGACGTTGATCGTGGTCGGGGTGGTGCGATCGGTCGTCGTGCCGTCGCCGAGCTGGCCGGCCCAGTTGGAGCCCCAGCACTTGAGGAGCGCGCTGCTCGTCACGTACGCGCACGTGTGGGCGTTTCCGAGCGCCAGCAGCCCGACGGCGCCGCCGACGTTGATCGTGGTCGGGGTGTAGCGATCGGTATACGTGCCGGCGCCGAGCTGGCCGGCCCAGTTGTAGCCCCAGCACTTGAGGAGTGCGCTGCTCGTCACGTACGCGCACGTGTGGGCGTTTCCGAGCGCCAGCAGCCCGACGGCGCCGCCGACGTTGATCGTGGTCGGGGTGGTGCGATCGGTCGTCGTGCCGTCGCCGAGCTGGCCGGCCCAGTTGTAGCCCCAGCACTTGAGGAGTGCGCTGCTCGTCACGTACGCGCACGTGTGGGCGTCTCCGAGCGCCAGCAGCCCGACGGCGCCGCCGACGTTGATCGTGGTCGGGGTGTAGCGATCGGTATACGTGCCGGCGCCGAGCTGGCCGGCCCCGTTGGAGCCCCAGCACTTGAGGAGCGCGCTGCTCGTCACGTACGCGCACGTGTGGTAGCCTCCGAGCGCCAGCAGCCCGACGGCGCCGCCGACGTTGATCGTGGTCGGGGTGGCGCGTTGGGCCGTCGTGCCGTCGCCGAGCTGGCCGTAGTAGTTGTCGCCCCAGCACTTGAGGAGCGTGCTGTTCGTCACGTACGCGCACGTGTGGGAGTCTCCGAGCGCCAGCAGCCCGACGGCGCCGCCGACGTTGATCGTGGTCGGGGTGTAGCGATCGGTATACGTGCCGGCGCCGAGCTGGCCGGCCCCGTTGGAGCCCCAGCACTTGAGGAGCGCGCTGCTCGTCACGTACGCGCACGTGTGGAAGCCTCCGAGCGCTAGCAGGGGCGGTGGCGGTGGTGGTGGCGGTGGGCGAGACATCGAGGATGAAGAGAGCCTTTCGCGTCCACCCCTCTCCCACAAACACTGCAAGTACCGGCCCCGGCTCCCCCCGGTGTCTTAAAAAAGACACCGGGGGGAGCCGGGACACGCACGACACACACACGGTAGGCCGGTGTTCTCTCTTCCCCCTTGGCCTTGCCGATTAGTGTTTAGAGTGCTACCGCTGGCTTCCCCACCCCCTTTTGTCGTTTCTCGTTTCTTACTTTAGACACTTTAGTTCTCTAGACTCAGTTGTCACTCAGACACATAATAGCACATTTTCCAACTCTGGGATTTCATCATGTAGAATGGGATCGGAGTGATTTGATGATAATAACGTCTGAAGTGTGAAGGAACGACGTATCTCGGGCGAAAAATCGTTCGAGACTCAATTTGGGTGTGAAATGATCATGTTTCTTCGTGCAGCGATCAGAAAGAGAGCGCGTCGCGCTGGCGACCGGCACCACCCACGCGCCGCTTGTCCCACGCGTCGAGCTCGCGCGCCGCTGTCGGTGGGACGACTTGACAACGTCCTGGGCTCTTGACTCATGGAGCCTTCCAGAACACCGCTCTCACTTTGAAGCTTCGTTGCAGCTTCGTTGACGCTTCGACGCCAAGCTTCAGTCCACTTCTCCGGCCACCACAAGCGCAGGTGGAGATTGGTAGTGTTGCTGGCAAGCTCACCGACCAAAATCCGCTCGATCGTATAGCATTGCTGCGCGTCGCAGTTGAGATTCAGGACGTGGGCGTTCTGCCCATCCCGCAGGCCATCGAGCTGTTGTATCGCCACCACCGCCCTCTCCGCCGCCTCCCTCCCCTCCCCCATCGCCTCCTCCAAGACCCCCTTCGCCATCACCACCTCCACCCAGCCCTCCTCCACAGCCTCCACCTCCCTCGCCACTTCCACCCAGCCCACCTCCATCGCCTCCTCCCCCATCACCGCCTCCACCTAGCCCTCCTCCGTCTCCTCCTCCGCCATCGCCACCTCCACCCAGCCCTCCTCCGTCGCCACCACCGCCATCTCCGCCTCCACCGAGCCCTCCTCCGTCGCCACCACCGCCGTCACCGCCACTACCCTCACCACCGCCGTCGCCTCCACCCAGCCCACCTCCAATGCCTCCACCGCCATCTCCGCCTCCACCCAGCCCTCCTCCGCCGTCTCCGCCCCCACCTTCACCTCCTCCATCACCGCCACCGCCATCGCCACCTCCACCCAGCCCTCCTCCAAGACCTCCTCCGCCATCTCCGCCTCCACCCAGCCCACCTCCATCACCTCCTCCCCCATCACCGCCTCCACCCAGCCCTCCCCCGCCGTCACCGCCTCCACCCTCTCCTCCTCCATCACCTCCTCCGCCGTCGCCACCTCCACCCAGCCCTCCATCACCTCCTCCGCCATCGCCACCTCCACCAAGCCCTCCTCCGTCGCCTCCTCCCCCATCACCGCCTCCCCCCAGCCCTCCTCCATCTCCTCCGCCGCCATCGCCGCCCCCACCTTCTCCTCCACCCTCACCGCCGCCATCGCCGCCGCCATCACCACCACCTTCTCTTCCTCCTTCGCCGCCGCCATCGCCCCCACCTTCGCCCCCACCATCGCCACCTCCATCACCGCCACCATCTCCTCCTCCATCACCGCCGTCCTCACCGCCACCATCGCCGCCACCTTCACCCCCACCCTCTCCCCCGCCATCGCCCCACCCTCACCTCCACCGTCGCCACCACCACCGTCTCCGCCACCACCCTCACCCCCACCGCCCTCGCCGCCGCCACCCTCACCGCCGCCGTCGCCGCCTCCACCGTCGCCGCCACCACCTTCACCGCCGCCACCACCGCCGCCGTTGCCGCCACCGTCCCCGCCACCGCCGTCCCCGCCACCGCCGTCGCCGCCACCACACCTTCACCGCCGCCCTCACCGCCGCCTTCGCCGCCACCGCTCACCGCCACCACCCCCTTCGCATCCACCTGAAAGCCTCCCGCCACCTATGAGCCCATTACCTTCAACGCCGCCACCGTCGCCTCCGCCGCCTTCTCTACCTCCACTGCCGCCGTCCCCACCCTCGCTGCCACCCTCACCTCCGCCACCTTCACCACCACCTTAACCACCACCGTCTCCGCCGCCGCCGCCGCCCCTGCCTCCCAATTGGGACGCTAAAGGAACTGCCCAGGCTCAATGCTGCGATGAGCTCGACCCATATGGATCACGTTGCGAGCAACTGCATCGATAATGACGAGTTTATCACAATGTGCCACTCTCAACAACAGCACACACCGTGGATCTCCTTCGGGCTCCCTCCAAATTCAGAGATCAGCCAGATTATCATCTACAATCGGTACGAATGCTGCTGGGATCGCCTGTCGCCATTCCAGCTCTGGGTAGGTCAGTCGGCAGGCGACTTTGAATCCAATACGTCCACGTCATGCGGGCTGCCAAACTTGACGGTGCCTGCGACACGAGGCCCCTTTGGGTTCGACTGCGCTACGGGTGGTGGCGGCACCGGAAGGCCGCTGATTGGCTCATATGTAACGCTTGTGCTTCCCGGTCCATCGCGCATCATGTCATCAATCTTGCTGGGATCCACGTGTACTCGCCCTTCTTTACACCTTCTCCGCCCCCGCCGTCACCACCACCTTCACCCCCACCCTCTCCCCCGCCATCGCCACCACCGTGGCCACCACCACCGTCGCCACCACCACCGTCGCCGCCACCACCCTCACCCCCACCACCCTCGCCGCCGCCACCCTCACCACCACCATCGCCCCCACCACCGTCACCGCCACCGCCTTCACCGCCGCCCTCACCGCCGCCCTCTTCGCCCCCGTCTCCGCCGCCGTCGCCGCCACCCTCGCCTCCACCCTCGCCGCCTCCGTCGCCGCCACCTCAACCTCCACCACCGTCGCCGCCACCTCCTTCACCACCGCCGCCGTCGCCACCACCACCTTTGCCACCTCCACCCTCGCCGCCTCCACCCTCGCCGCCGCCACCATCCCCGCCACCACCCTCGCCACCTCCACCGTCTCCGCCGCCACCTTCGCCACCACCGCCGTCTCCGCCGCCGTCGCCTCCTCCTCCAATCCCATCCCCACCACTGTCACCGCCACCGCCAAGTCCACCTCCCTCACCCCCGCCACCCTCGCCACCACCACCATCGCCGCCACCGCCCTCGCCACCACCGCCCTCACCACCGCCACCGTCTCCGATACCTCCGTCACCGCCGCCATCACCGCCCCCGCCGTCTCCGCCGCCTCCCTCGTCACCGCCGTTGCCACCACCTCCATCGCCACCGCCGCCCTCACCACCGCCACCCTCGCCGCCGCCACCATCGCCTCCACCCTCTCCTCCGCAACCCTCACCGCCACCGCCCTCGCCACCACCACCCTCGCCGCCGCCACCATCGCCGCCGCCACCATCACCGCCTCCTCCCTCCCCCCCTCCCTCGCCTCCACCTTCCCTTCGTCCATCTCCGCCACCATCTCCACCTCCTCCATCGCCACCCCCACCATCCCCACCACCGCCATCGCCGCCTCCGCCATCGCCACCCCCTCCATCCCCACCCCCACCATCGCCTCCGCCGCCATCGCCTCCGCCTTCACCACTGCCATCGCCGCAGCCCAGTCCGCCACCGTCTCCACCCCCGCCATCGCTGCCACCCCCATCACCTCCACCGCCCTCGCTGCCACCGCCATTTCCACCTCCACCATCGCCTCCACCGCCATCACCTCCGCCGCCCTCGCCGCCACCGCCCTCACCTCCACCGCCATCACCCCCACCATCACCGCCGCCACCCAGCCCTCCTCCTTCTCCGCCCCCTCCCTCGCCACCTCCTTCACCCCCCCTCCAAGTCCACCTCCATTGCCGCCCCCCCCTTCGCCGCCACCGCCCTCGCCAACGCCGCCATTGCCACCGCCCTCGCCTCCACCGCCCTCGCCTCCACCGCCCTCGCCTCCGCCGTCGCCACCTCCGTTACCACCTCCGCCGTCACCACTACCACCGCACGGTGCCTTGTACAAGCTCCCGCGTT
>ERZ761574.675-NODE-675-length-24078-cov-77.630271_pt1 | contig 24078 bp, 25 predicted proteins | sample MGYA00374950_ERZ761574 | MGnify/ENA primary metagenome ERZ761574 (study PRJEB28895, sample SAMN07631631) | mixed culture metagenome | isolation source: Freshwater growth medium | place: USA: Seattle, Washington | collected 2016-10-03 ... | reverse complement strand
GACCGGGACGTATGTGCAGGTCGTGGGGCCCCAAAAACCTTCGGCGGCAGAGCGAGATCAGTACGGGATCGCTTGCCTTGACGGCCCGAGTGAGATCAGAGCGGGATCACTCGGAACGTGAGCACGCTGATCACCGGAAGGATCCAAGCACCCTGAAAAAGGATCGGGCGTGCTCTTCATGTCCAAGCCCAGTCAGCGGCGCCCACTGCCGTGCCTCGGGTAAAAAAGGGAGGCCCTAGCTGCGGCAAAAGAGGGCAAGATGGTCAGGTGTATAGCACGGGGCCCCTCCAGGAGGCAAGCCCCTCATGCATCCTTCGCACAAAGTCCCCTGGTGCCTGCCCCACCCCCCGGGCCAGGTGTTCGCGTTCAAAGAGTTCCGCACCTGAGTCAGCAGGCTGGTAAGGGCGCGGTCCGACCAGCCTGATCAGTAGCAGAGGAGGCAGTCAGGTCACTCGCCATCACTCGCCATCACTCGCCGTCACTCGCCATCACTCGCCGTCACTCGCAATCAATTGCCTGTTCCGAGGTACATGATGCCGATGGCTCAAAGTCAAGGACGCGAATGTGCTGATTGCCTCGGTAATAGGCGCCTAGAGCGTCGCTTGTCCCTCAGGCGTGCCAAGAAGCATGCTTTCCATGGCCGCGGCAAGCTGCTCAAAGTCGGCGTAATGCGGCAACAAAAGCTCCAATGGGGCCCGCTGTGCCCGCGACAGCATTGTCCGACAGCATGGAAAAACGTTTCATGTTGCCCAGTTTTCTATTCACACCCGAATTTTGACCGAGCCACTGTGTTGGCCCAGGGCCGGCACCAGACGACACGTTTCAGACGAGTTATTAAAACAACATGGTATGTCCGGTCTGAACTTAGGATGTGAAAAGCTGCGGCCAACCGAGCAGCCGCCAGCCCCGATACTAAAGACCTTGGTCTGTGTCTCTGTGAGCATGTTGGGCACCAGGCACCTCGTGGTAGACCTGTGAAGGTAGACCTGTGCCTGATCTCGTACTCCATCTCCGAATCTCCCACCAGCGAGATCTCCCACCAGTGTGCGCCGTCTCAGCCGTCTCAGCCGTCTCGGTTTCAGCCATCCAGCCATCCGTGAGAGGTCATGGTATGTCAGAACCGGCGATGGTGAGGCCAGCTCTCGGGGATACGTACTCGGGAGCGGCTGATATTCTCCTGATGATCTCAGGGTCGGTCTGAACCAGCGCCGTGGTGGGCGCGTGCGTCAGCGTCATGCGCCGTGATGGGCGCTTCGGTGGCCGTACGATGGCCGGCCATTGGTGGCGACGCGTGGCAGCGGCGGCGGGCTGAGCCCCAGTGGCATCTGCGCGCCGTGCTGGGCGCCATACCCGAGCACGGGCGCCATACCGGGCGCCTGGCCGTGCTGGGTGCGCATGAGCTTCGCACGCACTCCAACGGTGAGCTCATCGAGCAGACGCACGTCGCGCTTGAGCCGCGCCGTCTGCATCGACTGCAGCTCGCGAATTTGAGCTTCGAGCATGTTCAGCTCCGAACTCAGCGCTTCGCACGCCTCCTCATAGAGGCTGCTCGACGAGCGAGGCTGATACGGGATGATGCCGTCGTGCTCGCCGTCGCGCTCGCCGTCGTGGCGGCGGCGGCGGCTGCCCCCCGATGAAGCGCCGTCGTAGGCGCTGTCGTCGGCATCCTCATCGCCATCGTGGGCGCCGTCTTCGCTGCCGTAGTCGCCGCCCTCGCCTTCCTCGCACACGTCGTCGGCGGTGTCGGCATGTCGTCGAGATGAACTCATCAGCAGCGCCGCCGCCGCCATCTCCGCCTCCGCCGCGGCTGCCGCGTCCACCTCATCCGCCTCGTCCGCCTCGTCGGCCACGGCGGCGGCGCTCGGCGCGGCGGCGGCGGGGGCGGTGCTCGCGACGGCGCCCGCGCTCGCGGACCGTTCGAGAGCGCCGTCGCGAGCGGTCTCATGTTGGGGCTGTGGAAGGGCAGCGCTAGCGGAGAGGCGCGCCTCGGCCTCCTGTTGCCTCATTTGGGCTTCTTCTTCGCGAGCGGACGCTTCACTTGCGGCCACCATCATCGCCACGCATCCATCGAAGCTGCTGTCGCCGCTGTAGGCGCCCCCCCCGTGCAGACTGCCCCCATGCACGCTGCCGCCATGGGATGTGGCGCCCACCCCGGCGCTCGAGAAACTTCCACTAAGCAGCGGCGGCGGATCCGACCGATGATGGCTGCCGTAATCCACGCTCACCCGCCCCACGTCGTACCGGTCGTACCGGTCGTGCCGGTCGTGCCGGTCGGTGCCGCCAACACCGCCCAGGACGACGCCCCCCCGCGGGCTGTGGTCACGATCCATATAAGGCAAGTGGCTCCGCGGACTCTCGCGACCGCCGCTGCCACTGCTGCCGCCGCCGACGCCGCCGCCGAGGGCGCTGGTAAGGCAACCGCTGCTGAGGGCGGTGCGAAGGCGCGAGGGCGACGAGAGCAGACTATGCGAGTGGGCAATGCCCGCGACAGCGCTGCCCGCGACAGCGCTGCTCACGGAATGGTTCCACGCACCAAGATCTCGGGCGCCGAGATCTCGGGCGCTGAGGCTCCTGCCAAGAGTACCGAGGCTGCCGTTGCCTAGGCTGCTGTTGCCGAGGCTGCTGTTGCCGAGGGTGCCGTTGCCGAGGGTGCTGTTGCCGAGGCTGCAGGTACCACCGAAGGTGCCACGGAGGCTGGCCGCAGCAGCGAGACCGCCTGCGAGGCCACCGCCGAGGGCGCCACTCAGGCCGCCGATCCCGCCACAGGCGAGCGCGCCCGAGACGGCGGCCGTGACGGACGGAGCTCCGGCGGAGATGCGGCTGAGATCGGGCGAGATGCGGCTGAGATCGGGCGAGATGCGGCTGAGATCGGGCGAGATGCGGCTGAGATATTCGGGCGCGAGCCGAGCGTCGAGACCCAAATTAGGGTCGAGGCCCAAATTAGGGTGGCTCAGACCAGCGCCCCCCCAGCCACTCGCGCCGTTGTGGGCGCCGAGGGCGCCGCTGCAGAGGCTCGGTCCAATGACGCCCTGGCACAGAGGGAAGGCCGATGGGCTCACGAGGGCACACGAACGGAGCTCGGACGCGCCCGTCGACCCGTCCGACCGACCGTCCGTTCGTCCGTCCTCCGCCCCGCCTAGGCACTGCGGTGGGGCCGAAGGGCTGATGAAGGGAGCGGCGCACGCGGCGACGGGCTGCGCCGCGCCGTTCTGGGCGCCGTACGCGGTCGCAAGATGGGCGGAGTTGGCGCCGTGGTGGGCGGCCTGGAGCAACGTCGAGGCGCCGTGGTGGGCGCCGTGCAGATATGGGTGTACAAGGTCGCCGCCGCAAAAGGCATGCTGGGCGCCCGCATACGCGCCGTGCTGGGCACTCGCGCCGTGCTGGGCGTAGGTGTACACGCCGTGCTGGGCGATCGCGCCGTACCCACCACTCGCCGTGTGGCGGGCGGCGGCCGCGAGCTCCATGATGCTCTCCTTGATGACGGAGGTACTCAGGTTTCGGTCTGGCTGAGTGCCTGAAGATGATGGGCTCTGACTGCCTCGGAGGGCGCTTGAGACGACGCTTGAGCTTCGCGAAGAAGCCGAACCCGCCGTCTGCGCGCCATCGGATCGGCCGCACTTTTGGCGAATGGCCTCGGATTCTCTGCTGCTGCTGCGGCCTGCGGCGTCGACGCCCACGACGGCGCCTCCCTCGATGCTCGGCGCCGTCGTGGGCGGCCGTTGACGCTTCGTCGCCCGGGACGACGCGGCCTCCCAACCACTCGCGACGACGCCTCTCGGGACACCCCCCGCGCCGTCGCGGTCCGTCGCCGCCGCCGCCGCCGCCGCCGCCGAGGACGTGGCTTGCCTCATATGGGACCATGCCGCCGCCCTTGTCGCGTCGCCGCCGCCTCCGCCCTCGCTCAGGATGGGCGAGTACGCCGCACCGCCGCTGTCGCCGCCGTCATTGCTGCCCGCGTCGTTCGAATCCGCGTCGTTGCTGCCCGCGTCATTGCTGCCCGCATCATTGCTGCGCGCGTCGTTGCTGCCTGCGTCGTTGCTGCGCGCGTCGTTGCTGCCCGCGTCGTTGCTGCGCGCGTCGTTGCTGCGCGCGTCGTTGCTGCGCGCGTCGTTGCTACGTGTGTCGTTGCTGCCCGCGTCGTTGCGCGCGTCGTTGCTGCCCGCGTCATTGGATCCCGAGCCAGATTCCATCCCAGATTCCATCTCGCGAGTCGAGCCCGCGTCCTGATTCGATCCGCAATCATGCGAGCCACCCGACGCGCTGCCACCCGAGGCGCTGCCACCCGACGCGCTCTCGTGCGAGCTATTGCCCAGGGCATTGGCCAGTCCGCCGCGGCTGCTGTGGCACGAGTTGCCGCTACTGCTGCTGTGGCAGCTGCAGCTGCGGTGCGAGGCACTGCCGCCCGACGCACTGCCGCCCGAGGACTGATGAGAGCCGTCTTTCGACGAGCAGCTCGGCACCGAAGAGAGCGTCTCGGTGGTCTCGGTAGTGCCCGAGACGACGCTGCCCTGGGTGCGTCGCATCGCGCAGGACGAGACGCCGAACGCGGTGCCAGAGACGGCGCCGCCGCCGTGGGCGCCCTTTGTGTGCGACGACGACGACGGGGGGTGCGACGGCGGCGGCGGCGGCGCCATGGAGGCGCACGGCGCGTCGTCCTGGGCGCCATCCGAAGGGGGCGACGCGTCGGACGGGGAGGGGTCGGGCGGCGGCGAGTCGCCGAGCGGGGGCGAGGGGTTCCGGCCGGCCGTGCCCAGGTTCGTCAGGTTCGTCAGGTTCGTCAAGGAGCCCTCGTCCGCGCACTGGGCCCCGTTGGCCGACTCGCCGCCGGGGAGGCGTGGTGGGGGCGGCGGCATGAGCTCAGACGCGGACACGGAGGCCGGGGCGCCGTCGACGGCGCCGTCGGGACCTTGTCGGGCGAGCGACGGCGCCGGCGGCAGCGCGTACGAAGGCAGGGCAGGCTGCTGCGAGGACGATTGCGAGCGCACGACCGCCGAGCCCATCGCCTCGGCCATGGACAGGATCGCCATCATCGACTGATGCCCATGGCAGGGCTCCGACAGTAGCTCGCGTGGCGTGGCGCCGTCGCGAGCACCGCCAGCATGGCCAACGGCCGCCTCGGCTGCGGCATCGAGCACTCCGACGCCCGTCGCGATCTCCGGCACCGAGATCTCGGAGCGCGAGATCTCCGAGCGAGAGGCGCAGAAGAGCAGCGTGATGGTCGCGGCGGTGCTCGTCGTCGTTCCGGCAGAGGGCGCCACGCCCCCCCACGCCGCCCCCGTCCCATCGGCGCCGCCTCCCGCGCCGCCACTCATCGTGGCCACTTGCAGGATGGGTGACATGTGAAGGGTCAGCACGAAGGGGATGCGCTGTGCGTCATACGCTACGAGCCGAACGGCCATCTGGTGCCGAAGCGCGCCCGCCTGCCGCAGGCTCGCCAGGGTCGCCAGGTCCGTCAAAGGACCCACCAACATGTCAAAGGACGCACCGAGAAGAGAAGACTCGGAGTGGCCGACCAGCCGGCAGAAGGCGGCATTCGAAGAGAGGATGCGCCAGGGAGCGTACGCCTCGGTCGCAACGTACGCGCGCGACGCGGCAGCCGCGGCGACGGCCGCGGGCGCCGCCGCCGCCGGGGCCGCCCCCTCACCACCTGCTCGATACGGCGCCGCGGCGCCGACGCTGGCGCCGCTGCCTGAGGCTCGGCCAGCAAGGGCTGAGAGAGTCGCGCCGCCGTGCCTGGGACGCATGCCGCCGCTGGCGCCGGCGACGTCGGCGGCCTGCTGGTCGGGCGGCGGGGGCGGCGCCGTCGGCGTCTCGCCGAAGACGAACCGAAGCCACGAGAGCGAACGGTCTGCCATCGGCCGCGCTTCGATCGTCACGAGCGCTGGCGTCCCGTTCTTGCGGTACGCGACCAGGCTGGCAGTGCAGGCGGTGCAGCTCTGCGCAGGGCACACGCAACGCGCAGGCAACGCTCAGTCAGTCAGCCCAGCGTCGCGACCAGGCGAAGGGCAGTCAGAGAGTGGCATGCTCGAGAGAGCGCATCGACGACGAGGTCGGACTGCCAGGGCTCGGTTTGAGAAAGCACAGGGCCTGCGGGGCCCGCTGGTGTGCCAGGCGCGAGTTCGATGTGCGGGCAGCAAGTCGAACCTGCACGGCCGTCCAGAGCGCGCCAGTCGTCACCAGGCAGGTGCCGGAGCCATGCAGCAGAGCGGCCGAACGGCCGGTGACGTCGCTCTCGACGTATCCGGCCAACTGGAGCCACTCGGGCGAGACAGCCACGATCAGATGGGGTGGCTGCGTTGTCACCAGCAGCCACGCGCCCGCAACGTCGTTCGTTGGCCGGTGCGCCGCAGGCGGTGCCGCTGATGACGCGGGTCCCTGCGAGAACATCGTACAGGCTTCGCAGAAAGATCCTCGCATCTGAGTTTCGGGCACATTTTCTCTTGATGATCAGAAGCAAAGAGTCCCGAAGAAATCAAGGTTTCGTTGGTCATCACGTCGGACTTCTTGCGAAGGGGGGGAATCCAAGTCAAGATCATGTAAGTACAGCGCTCGAGTGCCGCGCATCACAAATTACGTCTCGATTCCAATCGGTGTACGAGCGCACAGCGGCTCGGGAAACGGTATCGGCTGTAACGGCTTTCGGCGGGCGTGCGCGAGCCGACGACCGAGGGCGAGCGCCGCGCGCGCGCGCGCACGCACGCACGCACGCGCGCGCGCCATCGACCAGGACCGCCACCGACCAAGACCGCGAGCGGCGCTCGCCTTGCAAGCGGCACTCGTCACAGTCATGCCTCGGCTCCCTCCTCCCGGACGCAACTTTGGCTCGTGCCAGCCCGGCTCGTGGACCTACCATGAGCTGGCTGACGCTGGCGCCACGTGCCTCGACGGCTCGCGCTACGGCTTCTATTACATGCCAGCCGTCGCGACGGTCAAGCCAACGAAGCTGGAGCATGCGGCGGGCATACTCAACAATCAGAGCTGGTTGCTGCACTTTGAGGGAGGTGGATGGTGCTGGTCGCCAGAGGACTGTGCCGTGCGCGCCGAGACGCGTGCCGGCTCCTCAAAGGATTGGGACAAGAAGGAGGGGCAGATCCACATCGGCGGCGTCGTCAACAAGTGCTGCTTCTGCACCAAGTTTTGCCGCTTCCATCGAGTCTACCTCAAGAGCTGTGACGGCCATGCGTTCTCGGGAGATGCAACCATCGCCGCCCCGGCTCCCGTTGTCGGAGCGGCGTCGTCGGCCGCGCCGCCGCCGCCGCCGCTCCATTCGTCTGGACAAGCCATCCTTCGGGCAGTCATCGGCACGCTTATCGCCCGCTTTGGGCTTGGCGACGCGAAGAGCGTGCTCGTCGCCGGGTGCAGCGCGGGCGGCATGGCCGCGCTCCTCAACGCGGAGCGCATCCGGCTGCAACTGCGCACTGCGGGTGCTCGCCTCGAGCGCTTCAAGGTGGCAAGTATGGCAGGTGTCTTCTTCCCAAGCGTGCAGCCGCCACAGTCGTCGTCGCCGACGAGCCTCGCTGCGCTCAGCGCGGGCCGTCCGCAACAAACTCACGACAACCTCACGCCATTTGAAGAGCAGGTGCGGGCAATCGCACGTCTCGGCAACGTTGCGCTCCCAGCGGGCTGCGCTGCTACGAGCGACGCGTGGCGCTGCCTCCTCGGGCTCGGGCTGGTCGAGGCATTGCCTGCTGACGTGCCAGCATTCATCTTCCAGTCTCGACGTATCCGGCCAACTGGAGCCACTCGGGCGAGACAGCCACGATCAGATGGGGTGGCTGCGTTGTCACCAGCAGCCACGCGCCCGCAACGTCGTTCGTTGGCCGGTGCGCCGCAGGCGGTGCCGCTGATGACGCGGGTCCCTGCGAGAACATCGTACAGGCTTCGCAGAAAGATCCTCGCATCTGAGTTTCGGGCACATTTTCTCTTGATGATCAGAAGCAAAGAGTCCCGAAGAAATCAAGGTTTCGTTGGTCATCACGTCGGACTTCTTGCGAAGGGGGGGAATCCAAGTCAAGATCATGTAAGTACAGCGCTCGAGTGCCGCGCATCACAAATTACGTCTCGATTCCAATCGGTGTACGAGCGCACAGCGGCTCGGGAAACGGTATCGGCTGTAACGGCTTTCGGCGGGCGTGCGCGAGCCGACGACCGAGGGCGAGCGCCGCGCGCGCGCGCGCACGCACGCACGCACGCGCGCGCGCCATCGACCAGGACCGCCACCGACCAAGACCGCGAGCGGCGCTCGCCTTGCAAGCGGCACTCGTCACAGTCATGCCTCGGCTCCCTCCTCCCGGACGCAACTTTGGCTCGTGCCAGCCCGGCTCGTGGACCTACCATGAGCTGGCTGACGCTGGCGCCACGTGCCTCGACGGCTCGCGCTACGGCTTCTATTACATGCCAGCCGTCGCGACGGTCAAGCCAACGAAGCTGGAGCATGCGGCGGGCATACTCAACAATCAGAGCTGGTTGCTGCACTTTGAGGGAGGTGGATGGTGCTGGTCGCCAGAGGACTGTGCCGTGCGCGCCGAGACGCGTGCCGGCTCCTCAAAGGATTGGGACAAGAAGGAGGGGCAGATCCACATCGGCGGCGTCGTCAACAAGTGCTGCTTCTGCACCAAGTTTTGCCGCTTCCATCGAGTCTACCTCAAGAGCTGTGACGGCCATGCGTTCTCGGGAGATGCAACCATCGCCGCCCCGGCTCCCGTTGTCGGAGCGGCGTCGTCGGCCGCGCCGCCGCCGCCGCCGCTCCATTCGTCTGGACAAGCCATCCTTCGGGCAGTCATCGGCACGCTTATCGCCCGCTTTGGGCTTGGCGACGCGAAGAGCGTGCTCGTCGCCGGGTGCAGCGCGGGCGGCATGGCCGCGCTCCTCAACGCGGAGCGCATCCGGCTGCAACTGCGCACTGCGGGTGCTCGCCTCGAGCGCTTCAAGGTGGCAAGTATGGCAGGTGTCTTCTTCCCAAGCGTGCAGCCGCCACAGTCGTCGTCGCCGACGAGCCTCGCTGCGCTCAGCGCGGGCCGTCCGCAACAAACTCACGACAACCTCACGCCATTTGAAGAGCAGGTGCGGGCAATCGCACGTCTCGGCAACGTTGCGCTCCCAGCGGGCTGCGCTGCTACGAGCGACGCGTGGCGCTGCCTCCTCGGGCTCGGGCTGGTCGAGGCATTGCCTGCTGACGTGCCAGCATTCATCTTCCAGTCCCGGCTCGACCTGTGGCAGACGAATTGCATCCTCGCCGCGGGGCGCTCGCGCTACTTCGAGCTCAACTGCTCCACGCCAGAGTGGCGCCGGTGTCTCGGCTGGATGGCGCCGCTCAAGCCGAGCAGTCGATGCTCGCCGGAGCAGTGGCGGGCGCTCCGCTCGTACGAGGAGGCCAACGACGCGGCGCTCCGCGAGAGCCGTGCGCTGCGGCGGCCTGGCTATGGCACCTTTACGCACAGCTGCTACGACCACTGCCCGACAACCTCGGGGCTCCTCAACACGGGCGCTACGCTGCGGCCGGGCAGCGTCAACGACTCCATCAACCTTCGCGAGTCGCTCCACCTGTGGTTTCTCGAACGGCAGCCGCCGTTTCGAGGCGCGCCTGTGCCTGCTAGCAACCACATGCACGCCGGCTGCATGAACTGGCCGGCCTCGGCGATGGTGCCCGGCAAGGAGCAGCCGCCGTGGTGCCGCAGGCCCGAGTGCGCGGTGCCTGAAAAGCTCCATCACGACGACGGGGCGAGCAGGCGCGAGCGAATACGCGCGAGGGGGTGGAGATGGTTTCTCGACGAGGCGGCTTAGGTTGAATATCCTCCGCTGCTGCTTCTCGCATCTGTCCTCAGCAAACGAGAGCCTGGGTGCGCAGTGGAGATGGGAGTTGGCAGTTGCGAGTTGGAGTGCCATGCTGCCACGCGGCCACACCACACAATCTGGTCACACAGAGCGCCGAGCGTCTCTCCACTAAGCGCCCCACCTCCGCGCGCCATCGGTTCTTAATAACATTCCGTAAAGTTAAACTGTTCAGGCAATCGCTGCAGCGTCCGATCTCGCGCCGCCGGCCCGGGTACCGGGTACGGTCCGGCGCGTGCCGGGGGCGGCCCGCCCCCCGCCCCCGGCCCGCGGCCGCGCGTTTGTGCGGATTTTTGATTTGAGGGACGAGGAGCGACAGAAGAGCACAGGAGCTTAGGCTATGAGCGGAGGCGTCTCGGAGTCGAGCGAAGTCGACTCTATGCAAACTATGCGCTCCACACGCCGGCTACGTCCGATGTATCGGCGGCGCGATCCCGCCGCTCTCAAGTTTCCGGTCCTCAAACTATACGGCGATACGTAGGCGAAATAATGGGCGTCATACAAATGAAGTGCCACGGAACGCAGTTGCGAACGAACGGAAGCGAGCTTGGCTATTAAAAGTGGCAATAGGGTACCCAATATTGCATATACACACTAACCGACGTCACACTATACACTGTTGACAAGGCGTACGGAGCCGTCCCACCCGGGCAGGCTGAGGCTCCGGCGCGGCGAACTGACAGGCCGACCGTGCCGCGCGCTCCCGCCACGTAACCACTGCAGTTGTACATGTACTATGAGTCCCATTCCTCAATCGTTCGTTGTGGTGTAGGCATTCCGTTATGTCGTTCAGTATCCATACGACGTGCTCGGCACGCGCACGCGATCGCGGATCACGCTGCCAGTGAGCGGATCGCGGAGCGACGCATAGAGGCCCGCAGCAGCGCTGCCGGGCGGCGTCGGCGTCGACGGCTGTGGAAATGAGGGGGCGGCGCCCTCCGGAGTGAAACGCGGCGGCGGCGGAGTGAAGCGCGGCGGCGGCGAGAAGGGAGTTGGCGAGCCTGACGAAACCGAGGACTGGGCTGCGGCTTGCCGCGACGAGTTCAACGACGCCGCGGCCGCCGCCAGCCTGGACTCCGCCCGCGCTAGGTGGGGGCTCGCGACAGCATAACCCGAAGGCGGCGGCGGCGGCGGCGGCGGCGGCGGCACATACGGCGGCGGGGACACGTACGGCGGCGGGGGCACGTACGGGGATGGGGGTGCGTATGCAGGGGGTGCGTAAGGCGACGGGGACGACATTGTTGAGTAGAGGTTGGTTGGGCTGTTGGACAGCGGCGGCGAGTAGCGGGGCGGTGGCGACGAGCCGCGGCTGGCAGCGGCCGCGGCGTGCGCAGCGGCGATGCGGTTGCCCAGCGCCCACTCGGCCGACTCCATTTGCGATCGCAGAGCCGCTTCACGACGCGCGAGGGATTGCGCCGCCTCTGCCGCCACCCGTTCCACAGAGAGACGTGCCTCCGCCTGTCGTTTCTCATGAGTGACCTGCGCGAGCGCCTCGTTCGCCTTCGTGCGCTCATACTCGAGCCGCTGGCGCGCCTGCGCCACCTCATTCTCACGAGCTCGCGTCACCTCCTCTGCCCTCCGAATCTCCTCGGATCTCCGAACTTCCTCGGCGCGTCGAATGGCTTCGGCAGCGCGCTTCTCAGCCTCGCCGCGCTGATGCTCGAGGACGAAGCGCTCCTCGCTGGCCCGGTTCGCCGTGTGCGACAGCTGCTCCGCCAGGACCGCCTTCTCCTGCATCGCCAGCGCCAGCGACTGCTCCGCACGGGCGCACCGGTGCATCGCGTCGTCGCGCTGCGCCTCAAGCAGTTGCTTGCTGCGGGAGGACTCGGCGGCGAGCATGCGCCAGTTCTCCTCGGCGGAACGCTTCTCCGCCTGCGCCGCGAGCAGCTCGCTCATCATCTGGTACCGCTCCTGCGCCCACTTGTCCTCCGCCTGCTTGAAGTCGCGCTCGTGGGCCAGCGTCCGCCGTGAGTGCTCGGACTCAGTGTGCGTGAGGCGTGCCTGCCAGGCCGTGGCCTCGCCGCGCAGTTGGCTGGCGATGGTCTCGTGCATCTGCGACGTCTGCCGGATCGCGTTGCACTCGTCTTGCAGGCTCGCGCGCTTCATGTCGCCGTCATCCACCTTGGCGTCGAGCTCGGAGATGCGGCGCGAGGCGGCGGCGAGCTGGACACGCAGATTGTCCTTGTCCTCGCGGAGCGCGCGCACCGTCTCCAGCAGGTTGATCCGCTCCTCGCGCAGGTTCTGCACTTGCGTGTGCAGCGGCTTGCGTGACTCGGGAGAGATCGGCATTGTGGTGCAAGCCATTGACAAAAGTTTGTCAAGTCAATTGCCTGCCATCTTGTAACAACATGAACAGTAGTTTCCCGTGAAGGGGTTTCTAAGAGTCTTTTCGCTTCGTTTAGTTCGTGGGACGGGAGTTTCGTCGACTTGATTTCGCACACGCGCGTGCCGTCCGCCGATTCCAATGGCGGCTGCTCTTGCTCTGCTGCTCCACGTCTCGGCCGCCTCCGCGCTCGTGCTCGGCGCCCATGCGCCCGCGCGGCCGAGCCACGCCGCCGCTTTCCCCGCTGCCTTCGTGCGCACGCCCGTCGTGAACATGGGTCTGATGGACTTCCTCACCGGCGTGCTGTACGACCGTCAAATTGCCACGAGCAAGAGCAGGCGCGGAACCGAGGGCGCCGCCGGCGGGACGGCGGCGAGCCGGCTCAAGGTGGTGCTCGCGCATGACCGCACCGGCCTCGATGAGATCACGCTCCGCAAGATCCGGGATGAGATCCAGCAGGTCGTCGCCAAGTAATCTGGCAGCCACCTCACCAACCTGCCACCTGCCCGCCGCCGCCTTGCACTCCTCTCACGCTCCGCGCCGCCGTCCGCAGGTACGTGAATATCGATACTGCCGACGTGCAGTTCAACCTGCAGAGCGACGATCGCCTCACGCTCTACACCGCCTCCTTCCCGCTCCGCACCATGGCTACGGGGTCATCACGCGACGGCATCACGAGCGTGGGCTTGACGATGCCCATGGGCGATATGGCGGCCTGAGAGTGCGAGATGGGGGATGCGATGCGCAGGCGAAGGCGCGCGACCATGCGGGCGAGGAGAGTTGGAGCGCGGCTGGCGCACGCTCGCGGCCACCGGTGCGCGCACACAACCGTGAAATCAAACCGGGCGCGATACCGGGAGGGCCGCGCGCATCGAGACACGAGAGTTTGCAGCCTGCCCGCGGAGAACATAGGCAACCGCGGCAACAGTCGAGAGGAGAGGTGGAATAAACTAGCCGAGCTCTGTACTTGGTACTACAGAGTCACCGGCAATACTGTAACTGTTCCCGTGTTCCGGGTCGTTCATCACCGGCGGACGCGGCGGTGTCTCGCGGTGGAATTCGGCTGTGAGGTCGGGTCGCGCGTGCGAACCGAACCGGCGTCGCCGATGCCGTGCATGCCCATCTCGTTCGGGCGGGTACCGTCCTTCCCTTGGCAGTCACACAGGTACCGTCTGTCAGGTGAGACGTGTCTCGACGGCCGGTGCCGTGCGCCAGCGCGCGCCGGACGTCCGAGCCCCAGCCGGTGCCGGGGCCCTCCACGGCCGATCAGCGCGGTGACCCGTGTGTCGCGTCTCGCGTGTGCGCCTCAGGGGGTTTGTGTCAGTCCAAAGTCAACCCTTTCTGCTACAGAGTCACGAGATGTTCACTACGCGAGACCGTCTCCTCCACCGCACCAAAGTGCCGCCGTCGCCGCCGCGCGTACATGTGTCGGTTTGGAAGGAAAGGCGCGAGCAAGTTCCCGAGCACGAGGCGTCTCCTCTCCTCTCGTTCATGAGTCTTGGACGAGGGAAGAGGGGAGGGCTCTGACGGTCACCATTTGCGACCCGCCACTGCAGGGGCGTGAGCGTTAGCGACCAGCGCGAGCAATCCTCGCCGCCCCGCCTGAGCAAGGCGCCGTGTCGAGCGATTTAGCGGCCGCTCTGGTAGTAGTCCTTGCCCGAGCCCACCTCGCCGACCTTCTTGCGCACGTAGTCCGCCAGCTCGAACGACTTCTTGCTGATCAGGCTCTTGCGCTTGGCCTCCGCCGCCTTTGTGTTTTTCGTCGACTGCGCACGGGCCTCCGCGCGCTCTGCCGCGAGGTACGCGGGGTTGACGTTGCCGTTGGGCAGGAAGATAGGCACGCCGTACTTGGACTTGCCCGAAGCTTTCTGGAACTTCTGCACGAACGAGCCGAAGCCGTTGGCCTGCTTTTGAATGTTGCTTGTCGACGGGTCTGCGCCGGACAGGCAACACAGATGGGCACGGGTCAGCGGGGAGCGCCACTTGAGGAGTGGGCTTGGTGCGCACGGCCCGCTCGGGCCGCCGCGACGCTGCTCGCGCGCCGCCGCCCACGTGTCCCCGGGAGCGGGCGTGGCGCGCACAGTTGGATTTGGGCGAGAGGGGGCGCACGCCCTTGAAGCCCTGCAGCGCGCCCTTCTTGGGCGCGCCGCCGGCCTTGAAGAACATCTCAACGTTGGATGACGTCGAGACCGACGCGCGCGTCAGCTGCTGCATGGAGGCGGGCGCATTGAAGGCCGAAGCGAGGCCAATGCCCACGGCGACGACGAGCTTGAACATTGCACCGGTCTGAGAGCACGGAAAGGCAGGGGACTGGCGTCAGCGCCGGCAACGCCAAGTGCATCGGACGCAGCACTCCCTTCCGCAGCACGCGGCAGGCTGCCTGAGCACCGGGCCTGACAGGCGAGCTCGAAAGCTGCCGCTTCGAGCAGCCTGGCACTCTGGAGGCGCGACGTTCGCCGTGGTGATCGCGGTGAGCATTGCGCACCTTGCCTGGCGAGATCAGCTAGAAATTCATTTGCGAAGCGGCTGTGAACAAAAACTTTGGCGTGTGAATCGCAACCTCTTATCGCGCGAACAAAAACACGTCTCTGCGACTGATCCGCGCGGTTAAGAGACACACAACAATTTGTTCATACTCGTACATGTACATAAGATAGGTACATGAAGCACTCTCCCTCGAGAGTCTCACTCGCGAGTGCAGACCGTTGGTTAGTGAGCCTGTGTATAGATCCCTGGATCGGTCACGTTGACTTGACTTGTCTCATCGTGAATGAGACGTCGGTTTCGCCAGGGTGGCGCACTCCTGTGTTTCGCCGTGCCCGATGGTGCTCCTCTCGCAGCCGGAGCTCGTGGGCGCACTCATCGTGAGGCCGGCGCACAAGCCGGGCGCCGATCCGAGCGGCGGCGGTTGGCGGACGGGCAGGCCGCCCAAGCCGTGGCCGGCCAAGCCGCGCTGGATGTTGCCGCCCGAGGCGGAGCGCGGCACGCTACTGCCACGCAAGGAGAGCGGCCTTTCTCCCGGGTGGAGCGAAGGGCTGTCGTACGAGGCGCACAGCGCATCGCTCACGCAGTACGGCGACGCGCAGCTCCTCCGGCCCAGCTCGCGCGAAAAGGTTGGCCTCATGGGCCCGCTGACCGACCGGACGGCGGCGGCTTCGAGGCCGGCGTCTGGCGAGGGCAGGCCGACGATGACGCCGCCAAGCGCGCCGCCGCACAGCCGCCCGAGCACGCCCGGGCACACGCGTGGCTTCATCGACCGACCGCCGCAGTCCGTCACGCTGACGCAGGTGGGATACGCTGGCGCAGGAGGGCTCGACGGTGCCACGCCCTCGAGCGACGCGGCTCGTCCGCGCAGCGGCAGCATGCGCACCGCGGCCGCGCCAGGCTCCATTGGGACGCACGCGGCTGGCAGCGCCAGTGCTGGCGGCGGCGCGGATGGTCCTGCTCTCGGCGGCGCCACCTTTGTCGCCGCCCGCTCTGCGGTCAACGGCGCCGCCTTGCTAGCGCCGTGCTGCAGCACGGCGGCGCTCAGCACGGCGGCGCTCAGCACGGCGTCTGTCTGCGTGGCTCCGAGCGCCGTGCTGAGCTGGAATGCGGGCGCGCCGCCATGGTCCGCGTTCCCGCAGGGCGTCGACTCGTCGCTCCCGGCGACGCCCAACAATTCGCGCCCGGGGAGCGTGCATGCATCGAGGGACCGTTCGAGGCCATGCAGCCGCATGCATGGGGAGATGAGCCTGCATGCATGCGCTCCGTTGCATGCGGGCAGCCGCGAGGGCCTCTATGGTGGCGCGCTGAGTCAGCAGCAGCTGACGGGCGCCATGCTCATGGGCGGCGCGGCTGGCGTCCCTATGGGGGTGGGCGAGCGTGGCTATCAACAATTGAGTCGTTGCTCACCCACGGCGATCGCCGTCGCCTCCACCTGCCACAGGTGAGCGCCTCTGATGGCCTCTGATGGCCTCTGATGGCCTCTGATGGACTCCTGATGGCCTCTGATGGACTCCTGATGGACTCCTGATGGCTCCGTGGACTGTCACTGAGTGCATCACCACCGTCGCCTCCACCTGCCACAGCACGTCGCCTCCACCTTCGAGCGCGGGCTATGGTCTGGTGGCGACGGATGCTGGCTGGTACGCACGGCACTTTTGGGACCGAGGCGGACTCGATGCGGACCGATGCATGCAAGTGATCACCACGGCGCCCGTTCCCCTCCCTAATTAGGTACGCTCGGCGATTTGGGACCGAGGCGGACTCGATGCGGACCGCCGTCCAGGCGGCCCTCTCGCCCTCCTCCTCGATCTATGCCTTCGGGAGGTCAGTCTCGAGATGGCCATCTCGTTGATGACCACTCCCCCCTCCCCCCCCTTCACTCATCCTCCCCTCCCCCCCCTCCCAACTCACTCCATACCCCTTCACTCACCCCTCCACTCCGCGCGTGTGCCAGTTCCATGGCCAACCCACGCCCCGGTGCCCCCTCGGTACGCTCGGCATGCAAGTGCTCACCACGATCGGCGCAGCTCCTCCCGAGCTCGGCATGCACGTGCTCACCACGGCGCCCGTTCCCTAATTAGGTACGCTCGGCGCAGCTCCTCCCGAGCTCGATTGACGAAACCGTCGCCGCGGCCCTCGCGCTCGTCTCGCCCTCCCGAGGCTACCTGCCCCACGCGCGCGGCGTGTGCTCGCGTGCCACGATGGCCTACGAAAGCGCACCGCTCGTAGGCAACCGGGCCAATCAGCCGTTACACGCGCAGCCGTTACACGCGCAGCCGTTACACGCGCAGCCGTTACACGCGCAGCCGTTACACGGGCTGAACGCAAAGGAACCGACGACGACGCAGCAGCCGCCGCCCCCGTCGACCATATTAGGCAACGGCAGTGGAGCCGAAGGGCTCGCCCGATACGGCGCGGGCGGCAGCGACGCGGCTGGGGGCACCGCCGAGGACGCAACGGGCGCTCGGGACGACGCCCACGGGCACGTGCGAGGGCGCTCAACACAGCGCGCGCCTGGGCGCTCGCCCCGGTTTGCATGCGGCCCGGCGTGCTCAACACAGCGCGCGCTGGCCGCGTCCATTGCGAGCCCCTCGACCGCCCAGCACGGCGCCCACGGGCCGCTCGACGCGGGGCACGGCGACGACGGCGGAGGAGGAGGAGGCAAGGGGAAGCCGCTCGACACAGCGCTCTTCGCGCTCGAGCGCACGTATGCCGAGCGTTTGACGGATCCTCCGGTGAGGACCGCTGATGACCTGTGATTGGCGCTGATGACGCCCCTCATCAGGTGCCGTCCAAGCGTTTAGATTGCGTTTTGATTGCATCAGATGGCCCCAGTTAAGGACCTCTGATGACGCCCCTCATCAGGTGCCGCCCGACCGACGGCCCGCCGCCATCATCCGCCAGCATCACGTCAAGGTCGCCTCCCATCGGCAGCTCGCCACGTCACCGCCGGTGGACGCACTCGAGCAGGCGAGCGCCACTTGATTACCACTGATTGACCCTGATTGCTTCTGATTACCACCGAATGCCACCGAATGCCACCGAATCGCCCCTGATTGCCCCTGATGATCCCTAATTGCCCCTGATTGGCTCCTTCATCAGGACCTGTCCAGGGCGAGCGTGCTCCTGAGCAATCCTTCTCGGCAGCTGCCTCGATGCTCCTCGAGCCTCGCTCCGCGCCCCTCGACCAACGCGAGCGCGCTCAGCACGGCGTCGCTCAGCACGGCGCCGCTCGGCACGGCGCCGCTCGGCACGGCGCCGCTCGAGCCGTCGTCAAGCGCTCCGCAGCTGCGGCACGCCCAGATCGGCCAGATGGCGATCTCGGATGACGAGGAGCATCAGGAGTACCTCGCAGCTGTGGCGGCGGCGGGCGTGCCGTTCAACGGCCGCCCCTTCGGCCCCCTCGGCAGCCGGCAGCAGCCGGGCCGTCGCCCTAATATGGACGCGGCAGCACCCGATATCGACGCGCGGCCGCCGACCCGCGACTGCATTAGCCGCGAGTCGATCGCCGCGGGCGTGGCGGCATGGCTGCCATCGCCCTGCTGTAACCACCTGCATGCGACGCAGCAGACTCACCACGCTCGCAAGGAGGAGAAGCAGCTTCACCTGTCGACGCCCGGCGCATCGGCGCCGCCGCTCTCCCCCTCGGTGCCGTTGGTGCCAGTGACCGTCCCGCTCTACGAGCCTCTGCCACCACCGCCCGCCCATAGCCTCGAGGCCGCCTTGTACGTCGACGCGACGTCCCTTGGCAGGCGGCGCACGCCCTTGCCCCTCTCCGCCTCCGCCCCCTCCCTGAACCGCACACGCCCTCCCTCGCTCGCCCATTTCTGCGCCCCCTCGCGCCTCGCGACGACGCCCGCGACGACGAGCGCCATCGCGCTCGGCGCTGGCCTCGGTGGCGCTGCTGCCGGTGCTGCCGGTGCTGGTCCGCCATCAGGGGTGGCGACGGGCGCATTGCCGCCACCCCGCCCGATCCGCGGATCCCAATTACGCCGATTCGAGAGCCGCGGCGAGCTCTACGCCCCCCCCGCCCCCGTCTGGCCTGCCCTTGCCAGCGCCACCTCCCCCGCGGAGATACGCACGGCCGTTGCGTCACTGCTCCTCGCGGACGTGAGCGCGCCTGGCTGGGGCACGAATCACGGCACGGCTGAGAGCGCGGATGGTGCGGCGGCCGGTCATGTAGGGGGGTGGGGGGGGGGAGGCGGGCGCCCCCCATCTCGCGGCTCGCGAGACGGCGAGCTCGATGACCCCGAGATTGACCCCGAGATTGCGGCCGAGGTGGCGTGGGATGCGCCGAGCGCGAGATCTTCCCGCCCACCGTCCGATTTGAATTCGAAGCCGTCGACGCCCTCTACGCTCCCCCCGACGCTCCACGCGGCCAAGGGCGCTCATTACGGCGCGAGCCAGCTCAGCGGGGGGGGAGGTGTGCACAAGGCTCTAGGTGTGAACAAGGCTCCGACCCCGAAGAACAAGCCGCACACGCCGAGCGGGCGCACCCCTTCGCCCAGTCAGCTCGCGGCGAGCGCGGCGGCCGCTATGGCGGAGGAGAGCCGCATGCGCGCCGTCGCCTCCCTTGAGATCATGCAGGAGCGCGCGCGCCCAACGGACTTCCCGGGGCGGCGCGTCGAGGCGAGCAGAGCGCGCCTGCGGCTCGAGACGCGCATCGCCGCTGCCGCCGCGCGCAGGGGGAGATAGGGGGGAGGGACTCAGCTGCTTGCCCCTGAGATAGGGGGAGATACCGATTTAGCGACTCAGCTGCTTGCCCCTGAGGCGAACAGGAGAGCAAGGCGGTCAACCTCAGAAGCGTCGCCCCAAAAACTATTTAGTTTTTTTGTGTTGCCCGAGCATGCGCCCGAGGGCAAGCCTCTGACGCTCTGAGACTTGGCGAAATCAGTCACGCACACGTAACTTCGCTCCGTCGCGATGCTCGGCCTTGGGCGATGGCCAACACACCGTCGGGCGCGCACGCTCGTCATCGCCTCGTGCGTCCCGCTCGCCTCTCCTGAATGGGTGCACTGGCCGTATGGCGAGGGCCACGACACCGGCGTGAGCGGTCGAGGCGTGAGTGCCGCAGGCGATGGCGCGGTACGCCTGACAGGTGACGCACGGGCCTACCTCATGAACCGCCACGGCTACGAACGGCTCGATCTACGTGGCCGGACCGTCCGCGTGACTCTGGATGTGAGCCGCGTGCCGTGCTCGAGCGCCGCCACCTTCTACTTTACGGAGATGACGCGGGACCAGTACTGCGACGTTCAGAGTTGGCCTGGCTGGTGCACCGAGATAGATGTCTTCGAGGCGAACACGCACGCCATACAGGCCACGGTGCACACGCAGCGAGGCGAAGGAGGCGATCGCACGTGCAACCAGTGGGGCTGCGGCGTCAACTGGGGGCGCTACGGTCACACGCGGCCCGCAGCCCAAGGTGGGCTGTCCACAGCAGCACTCTACGGACCGGGCGCGTCGATCGACACGAGACGTCCATTTATGGTAACGGCCTCATTTGGCAACGAGGGGCAGATGAGCGTGACGCTCTCGCAGGACGGGCGCTCGCTCCCCTTTTTCAATCGGACGAGTGCGAGCAACCCGAGCACAGGCGACTGCGGCGGCGCGTGCGGTATCCGCGACCCGCCCGGCGCGATGCCGACCGGGCTGGACGCGGCGAGCGAGCCCGTCACGAAGGGCGCCAACGAACGCGGTCTTGTCCTCGTGCTGAGCCAGTGGGGAGATGATGACATGCGCCGATGGCTAGACTATGAATGCCCAGACGATCAGCGTGCGAGGGTTTGGCACGCGGTCGCCACGTACGCTGACTGCCGCTGATTGCTTCTGATTGCCGTTGATTGCCGTTGATGGCCTCTGCCGATGTCCTGGCTGATGGCCTCTCTCTAATGACCTCAACGGTACCTCAACGGTGGCCTCTATCCTCTTACTATCCTCTCTTATCACCGAGAGCCTCTCTGATCGCCTCTCTCATCAGGTACTCCGGCTTCTCCATCTCCCCGTCAGCGCCCTCTCCTCCCACGCCCCCTTCGTCGCCGCCCACGCCGCCCAAAGCGCCGCCTGAGCCCTCTCCGCCGCCCTCGCCGCCCCGCATGCCAAATTGGGGTATGGATTGCTATGGCCGATGCGGCTCTCGTGGCGGGGCTTGCCCTGGCTTCTGTGGGACTCCAAACGGCGTCTGCTGCCGTTTGGGCTGGGATGGTGCCAGTGCAGCCTGCGCTTGGGGGACCGCAGGCTGCACCTCGATGCATTGCTGTACGTCTCTTCCGTCGCCGTCGCTGCCCCCACCGACCCCATCGGCCTCATCGCCATTGCCCTCGCCTCCCTCACCCGCACATCCACATTCACATTCACATCCAAAGCCTCCATCCTCACCAGCACATTCACATTCACAGCGGGAGCCTCGATCACCACCGGATACACCACCAGCTGCGCCCCAGCCGCCTCCATTGCCGTACTGGGACTTGTCTGCCGCCGTCGAAGCTGCCGAAGCCGCCGAGGCCGCCGCCGAGGCCGCCGCCGAAGCCGTAGCTCGCGCTGTGAATGTGAATGTGAATGTGAATGGCGACGGAATCGGGTACACACTGCTTGGCGCGATGGCGCTGTGTTGGGCGAGCGTAGGTGCGCTGCACGCCCTGATGACTGAGCGCCGACGAGGAAGAGTCAATCGTCGCAGCGAGGGCAACCAGCAAGGCCAACCCACATCAGACGCCGAGATGAGCGCCGCTCGCCTTCACGCCGCACGCCGTATCCAAACTCGCCTTCGCACGCTGATCAGTGTGCGCCACGCCCGGAACGGGTCACAGAGATTGCCGACTCGAGAGTTGGACGAGGCCGACGACATGGACTTGTAGTGTACCCAGACGAGAAAAGCTCGAGAGGCGCCCGAGAGGCGCGAACCCTTGGGCGCGAATCGAATCATACAAGCTATCATAAATGTATCGCGTATCATGTTCATGAGTGAGAGTGAGTGAGTGAGTGAGGGCTCGCCCCGGTGCATTTTAATCGCTACCAGTACTACACGTTCACCACTCGAAGGACGGCCCTGTGGGGGGTTCTCTGAGCTTTTCTGAAAGTCTTCTGAAACGCCTGCCCTACACGGCGCCTTCATGATGGAGCGCTTTCGCCTTACGCTTCTGCGGACGGGGCTCATGCTGCTGCCGACCACGCTGCACAGTCTCGCCGCACCACTGCACTCGGACTTGCGCGCTCCGTCATTCTCACGTCTCGCGCGTGCAGGTATTCGCACAGGCCGGATCGTCGATCTACGGGGCAGAACATTCAGCCTGCGATGCGAGTTCGTTATGCCAGCCGGTGCCACGCTCACCATCCGCGGTGGCAAGATCGTAGGAGATGGCCACACGCTCTTCAAGCTTCCTCGCAATCGCGCGCAGCTCATCCTCGAGGACTGCGAGCTTCACCATTTCGCCTCACCCGACCGGCTGCTGCGTCGGGAGCTGGGCGGCGGCATATTTGCGCTGGGGAAGTCGCACGTGAGGCTGCAGAACTGCACCATCTCGAGCGAGCAAGGCTTCGGTTTGTGGCTGGTGCAAAGGGCACACGTGGTGCTCTCCAACTGCCGCATCTCTCAATGTGGGCGCAGCGGGGCCGTTTGCTTTGGCCATGCCCGGCTAGATCTCGCGCACACCGAGATTGACGGAGCCCAGCTGCACGGCATCTGCATGCGGGGCGATACGCACGTGTCGCTCGTCGATTGCATCGTGTCGAACTCGGGCGTGCGCGGCATCTACGCGTACCACAACGCGACGCTCAGCCTCCTGCGCACGTCGGTCACGGGCACCCGAGATCCCACAGCGGCCGCGATCCAAATTGAGGCGTTTCGTCCAGAGGATCGAGCGACGCTGCGGATGGACGGGGCGTGCGTGCTGCGCGACAATATGGGCGAGGACCTGCGCATCTCGGGCAGTGTGGACGTGAGCCACCTGCCGTTGGGGCGGCCACACGAGTCTTGATCAGTTGGGGCGGCCACACGAGTCTTGATCAGTCTGGATCTCTGGGGCGTTGCATCGGCACGATGGTGCACGTTCACACCCTCCGATAATTTTTCTCATCAGTAGTCCACCGACTCTTCATCCGACCGGTGATTCGCTTGTGCTTTTCCCAGACTCTTTAGCACGAACAGTTTCTAAAATAGAAAATAACTTCACACAGAACCCACAGTGCAGGCTGGGGTACCCCTACCCGCTGCAGCGGTCCACACATGTTCACTCCTTCACAGTGTGCAGTCGCACATGCTAGTTGCTAAAGATGCAACTCAAATCCATTGCGGTCCTTCACCGCGTCTCGCACTGCTTTCCCCCCTGCATTTCGACGACCGATGTTGTTGTCACTGAGCCAGAGTTCGGTCAACACCGCGTTGACCTTCAGCGCCTCCGCGATCGCCTTGGCACCCTTAACCCCGATGGAGTTGGTCTCGAGGTTGAGGGTGGTCACCACCGCGTTGACCTTCAGCGCCTCTGCAATCGCCTTGGCACCGCCTACGCCAATTCTGTTCCTATTCAAGTACAGGACTACCAGGACCGCGTTGACCTTCAGCGCCTCCACGATCGCCTTGGCACCGTCGTCGCCGATGTCGTTGCTCCCGAGCCTTAGCTGGGTCAACACCACGTTGACCTTCAGCGCATCCGCGATCGCCTTGGCACCCTCATCCCTGATGTTGTTCTCCCAGAGGATGAGGGTGGTCAAGACCGCGTTGACCTTCAGCGCCTCTGCGATCGCCTTGGCACCGCCAACGCCGATGTTGTTCTCACCCAAGTACAGGACGGTCAGGACCGAGTTGACCTTCAGCACCTCCGCGATTGCCTTAGCACCGTCGTCGCCGATGCCGTTGCTGTACAACTCCAGCTTGGTCAGGACTGCGTTGACCTTCAGCGCCTCCGCGATCGCGATGGCTCCCTTTGAACAAATGTTGTTGCCCCAGAGCTCGAGCTTGGTCAGGACCGCCATGAACTTCAGGTCAGACGCGATCAGGATGGCGTCCGCGGGTTGGAGGTTCTGGTGCGAGAAGTCGGCCTCCGTCTGGTCGCGCGTCATGCCCGAGAGCATGATGCCCTTCTCCGCGCCCATCTTGGCGAGCATCGTGGCCGACTCAACGTCGAACCTGTTCTTGAGCAAGTTGCAGTTCTTGAGGACCGACGTAGCAGGAAAGAGATAGGCGACAAGCATGGCCGTAGGCACATGGAGCCCCCTATTGGCCAAGTTGAGCTCCGTGACGCCGTCCTCGCGCAGTTGCTGCACCGGAATGCCGCAAACGACTCCTGCCCGCACAGGCAACGACTGCGATTCTCAGCCTCAACGGTGGCCAGTTTTGCAGATCCGCAGCCCGAACTGCGGCCGCGTCCACATCATATGGCAGATACGCAGCCCGAACGGCGGCCACGTCCACCACATAGCCGTAGCCATGGAGGCGCGCA
>ERZ761574.673-NODE-673-length-24144-cov-69.015526_pt1 | contig 24144 bp, 17 predicted proteins | sample MGYA00374950_ERZ761574 | MGnify/ENA primary metagenome ERZ761574 (study PRJEB28895, sample SAMN07631631) | mixed culture metagenome | isolation source: Freshwater growth medium | place: USA: Seattle, Washington | collected 2016-10-03 ... | reverse complement strand
GAGCGCGGCGAGCAATTCGGCACACGGTCAAAAAACCGTGTGCGGAGAAAAAAAAGCGTGTGCCAGAAAAACAAAACCATGATTTCTTCTGCGCCCCTGGCCCCCCAAAAAGGAGGGGAGATTCCACTTCAAGGCAAGGAGGTGTCCGCCTCATACCGTATGCGATTGTGAGGGTTTCGACGAATCGCTCAGGACGGCGCCATGATGCCGTCCGACGTCCTCGGCTCGCCCACATCCACCTCAGCGCCACATTCTCCACCACAGCTAGTTCCACCGCCGCCACCACCGCCACTTCCTGTTGTGGGCGTACGCGTCGCAGTTGCCGAGGCGGTGCGGGACACCGATGTGGGCCCGCCTCTGCCGCCCACGACGACACTCCGTGGGCTTGCATCCGAGCTTGCCACCGATGTCGCCTTGGCCGTGTCGTCTGTGGCCGGGCCGAGTGACGTGCGGTCGCTGCAGGCTCTCGTGACGGCGCTGCGGTGCGAGCTGAGTGCGCAGGCCTCAGAGCTCGCGCGGAGGCGCGAGGGTCTGGCGACCGCCGAGAGGGAGCGAGTGCATCTTGCACAGGCGCTGCGCATGCTGGTCTCCGAGCGCGAGGAGACGAAAGCACGTCTGGCGGAGGCGAGAGCAAGGCTTGCGAGCCTGGACGACCTTCATACACAGGAGCGCAAGGAGGACACCCAGCTGTTCCAGTCGAATCTGCAGCGGCTCCTCGCAGACAAGGCGCGCCTGGTCGAGGAGGTCGAAGAGGGCGCGCACCAGAAGGATGTGCTGACCGAGGCGCTCGCGCGCGTACACCAGGAGCTCCGCCATTCCCAACGGTTGAATGAGGAGCGCGGTCTCCTTGCAGCCCAGCATTCAGAGGTGACGGAGCGGCTACAGAGCGCGCTGAGCGAGCGCGACAAGGCGCGGGTGGAGCTGCAGACGCGTGACAAGCAGCTCGAGGCAACACGTGGCGCGCTCGCCGCGCATGCGCGCGGCGTCGAGCGACTTCGCGCCGAACTCGAGGCGGCGACCGTCAAGTCGGGCGCCGTGGCGGCGCGCGCACGCCGTGACGAAACTGAGCGTCACGCACTCACGGCGGAGCTGCTCGACGTCGAGAGGGCGTGGGCGGCGGCGTTTGCGGACGCTCACGAGGTTCGCAGCCTTCGGAGCGCCGAGGTGGGCGCATGCCTCGGGTCGATCTCCGAAGCCGAGATGGAGGCGGCCGAGGCGCTCCGCACGGCGCGCGCGCAGCTCGCGCTTGCGGACGCTGCACGGCGGGATGCGGAGGCCGCGCGGTCGGCGCTCGCCGCCTTTCGGGAGGTGCGCGACGCCGATGCGAGCTCGAGCGTCGCCTCCCGCGAGCAGTCGGAGAGTCTGCTGGGTCAGCTGCGTGCCGAGCGAGATAGCTATCTCGCGGAGCTCGCAGCTCAGAAGCGCATCTCGGAGAGCCTGCGGTGTGAACTCAAGAAGGCGCTGCAGAGAGCTCAACCCAACGACGCCGCCAGCACCACCACCAGCGACAGCGCCGCCGCGGCCGCCACCACGGCCGCCGCCACTGCCACCGCCGCAGCCTTCGCAGCTGCCGCCACAGCTGCCGCCAGCACAGCTGCCGCCCCGGCCGTAGTAGTAGTAGACTACTCCCTTGCGAGTTGATGACCACGCTGCATGCAAATCAGAGTTGCCCAAGAGTTCCAATTCATTACACAACAAGCAAAATATCGTGTTCCCGTTACACGTACACCGGGTGGGTCTCAGCTGACTGCTGTCCGGTGCGCGTGGCCGTTTTCGTCGTCCCTCGGCGCTCTGCGCTGGGATGCACCGTCCGCAAAGACCAAAGTCGAGAGCGCCGGCGTGCGGTGGATATCAGCGTGTCACTGATTGCAATCAGTATCGCGATCCGTATTCCCAAACCACACCTCACCAGCCTTCTTTCCTGCCATTCCCCTGCTCCCCGACGACGCGCCACCCGCCCGAGCGCCACCACCCTCATTCCGATCCCCAAACCACGCGGCCCCTGCACGTCCATGACCAGCCTTCTTTCCTGCCTTTCCCCCGATGCTCCCCGTAGACGCCCGAGCACCACCCCTTCCCTTCCTCATGCTGGGAGGCGTCATGGGACTGGTCGGGTGGGGAGCGGAAGTGGCAGGGTGCAGCTCAGGACGGCGTCCTTGGATGGCCCTCAGGCTGCGCTCAGGACGGCGCCCGCGGACACTCAGCACGGCACTTGCCTTGGCGGGCGGATCGGGCAGCTGGCTCTCTACGTCCATGAACCGGCTCAGCCAGTAGCCTTCCCCATAAGTGACCAGGATCTCGTCTCCGCTGACAATGTCTCGCGTCGCTTGCGTTGCCAGATGGCAGCCTTCGAGCGTCACATGGTCCGCGTTGGCAGCGGCGCGGGTCGCCACTCGGTACGTGGCGGCGCCTTCTGGTGATGCGCAAACGACGCCGTCGTTCGTGAAATGGCCCAAGTATGCCGGGTTGTCGGCAAGGCGCGGGTCGCCCACGCAGCTCAGGGTGGACGACGCGCAGATCTCATATTGACGCGCATCGGCACTCGTCACGCGGTCCACGTCCCTCTCACCCATTGGAATGTGGACGCCAAAGACGACACCGCTGCACAGCTGCTTGCTAGCGCTCATGGCCACTTGCCCATCCTTCCAGTATAGGAGCGCATCGCCCGGGTAGAGCGTGATCAGCTCACCAGCCCGAATGTCTCGCGTTGCAAAGAGGCCCGTGCCGCCATCTTGGAGCCGGCTCGGTCCGGTGCGGCAGCGGTTCAAGTGGAGGTCTGCACACCGAGTGGCCAGCATGTTCATGCACACGCGGTCCTGCGTGAGCTCGCCAGTCTTGCGATAGTGCGCACGGACCTCGGACAGTCGAAGGGCGAACTCTTCCAGCGTCAAGTCATCGAGGATGGGAGGTGCGACCTCGGGCGCGGCCCTGCACCGAAGTGCTCGTGCACGATGGCGCCGATGCACGAGGTGCCGCTGCGACGACTTGGCCACTTGAAGCGCTCCATGGCTGTGGTGTATGCACGCTGCTGCAAGGAGCAGGCAAGCTTTGAGCATTTCCCCTCTTGAGTTGCCAAGAGAGGAAAATCTCGGTGTTATCGGTGGAATACTATTGATGATCCGATGTTGCGTCTTTTCATCAGTCGAAATTGTCCGCACGGCGGGTGCTCGGACCAAAGCCAAGAAGCCCGCAGTTTGGGGTGTGAAATCAAAATTCCCGTGCTTCCCAAGTTAGGCAAATGAAGTGTGAATGTTTCATGATGATTGCGCTCGCAATCGCTCGTGCTACATAAGCACCAATGGAGGGGGACTGGACCGACGGTGCCGACGTTCGAAAATTATTGGCCGAGTATACAGGCGGAGAGACTGGCGTCGACGCCCTGCGCTCTCTCGCGCTCGCGGCCGAGCGGACCTGTGCTTTGGGGGCGCCACGAGCAGCCATTGTGCTCAGGGGTGGCGCCAAGCTCAACCTTCCCGAGCTCCGCTCGCCTTGCTTCGGCTCGTCGGCGCTTTCGGTCTGGCTGTGGGTGTGCCTGGATGATATGCCAGTTGACTCGCCACTCAACGTGCTGTGTGCCCTCCAAGGCTCGGGCACTTCGTTTGAGGTCGTGGTGCGGGGCGGCGGCTTCTTCGGTGTGCGCGTAGTGACGCCCAAGGGAGGCGTGCAGATGCTCGAGGCGCTGTCACCGCTCGAATCGGGGCGCTGGCATATACTGATTGTCGACCACACCGCTCCGCCGCGCCGGCTCTTCAACTTCGGGCGCTCGCCAAGCTGCGGCACCGTGCGCCTCTTTGTGGACGGAGCATGCGTGCTTGAGGGTCCTCTCGAGTTCCCGTCGCCGACGAGCGCGCTGCGCCACTGCAGCGTGGGCGCACCCGCCAGCATGGCTGCACCGACCGGCCCTGCCAGCCCTGCTAGCCCGGCCAGCCCTGCCAGCCCGAGTGGCGCGGACGAGCCCTTTCCGGCGGCAGTGCCTTTCGCAGGCGAGCTGAGCGAGATGCTGCTACTGCCCTGCACCAGCGGTGTGGAGGCTGCGGTGGATGCGGTGCGGCTGATGCGCATCGAGCCGCGGTGCACGTTGCACGAGGCCGCCCTGCGCTGCGGGCTGCGACCCTCGCTCAGCTTCCACCCGAGCGCTCTGACCGTTACGGGCGCCGTGGTGGGCGCCTCCTCCGCCAGGCCCACCACGACCATTCCCGCCGCACAGCTGGGTGTGAAGGAGGCGCTGGGTGTGAAGGATCCACACCCAGCTGTGGCAGTTTCGTCAGCGGCGGTGCCTCCTTCACACCCAGCGCCTCCTTCACACCCAGCTCTGGCAGTTTCGTCAGCGGCGGTGCCTCCTGAGGCGCTTTCCGCTGTGCTCCCACCCGTGCATGCAATCGCACCCGTGCATGCAATCGCACCCGTGCATGCAATCGCACCCGTGCATGCAATCGCACCCGTGCTCCTCGAGAGGCGACGCGACGCGCGCGACGCCATCAATGCCATCGGCGGCCTCCGTGTACCCCTCCTGCTCATGGGACGTCTCCAACTGGATGAGTGGATGCTCAAGCAGCAGCAGCAGCAGCAGGCGGCCACTGCCGGCGGCGGCGGCGGCGGCAAATCAGCAGCAGCAGGCAGCAGCAGCGGCAGCAGCGGGCTGGAGAAGGATACCGACTCGGCGCTCGCTCGAGACGGCGCCCTCGCTCGAGACGGCGCCCTCGCTCGAGACGGCGCCCTCGTCGAGCTGTTGCGCATGCTTCGCGCCCTATTATGGCATCGCCCCGTTGCACATGCATGCATGCTCCACCAGGTTCGTTGATTGCCACTGATTGCCACTGATGACCTGCGGCCGAGCTCGAAGCTCCACCAGGTTCGTTGATTGCCGTTGATTGCCACTGATGACCTGCCTTGCCTGCAAGTGCTCACTACAACGCGCTCGCACGCCCGCCCCGCCCAGGACGGCGCCGCGCTCCTCAGCTGGCTGCTCCTCCGCGTGCCGGCCCGCCAGCTGAGCGCCGTCGCGGTCGAGCACCTCGCGGCGTTGCTCGACGAGGCGACCGCGACGCGCGAGCTCCTCGCGCTCGTGCGCGAGCGATCCGCCGGCGTCGTGTTGGGCGGCGGCGCTGCTTCGGGCGGCGCCCACCACGGCGCGGCCAGTGGCGTAGGCGGTGCCCAGAACCGCGCCTCGGCGGCTTGGTCCGAGGTGCTCGACCTGAGCGTGGGCTATCAAGGGCGAGAGGCGAGACCACCCCTCGCCGAGGCCAACCTGACCGAGCAGCTCGAGGTCGGCATCCTGTGCGATCTGCGCATCTGGGCGCGCGCGTGCCCGGAGGCGCAGCTCGCCCACTTGAGATTGCTCGGGGAGCGGCTCGGATTGTCACCGAGATTGTCGCCGAGATTCGCACCGAGCGCGGCGCGATCTGCGCCCACCTCGCCGCTCCCCCTCGTGGGCGCCGTCGTGGGCACCAAGGCCGCCGTGCCGAGCGCCGTCCCGAGCGCGACCCTCCGCGCCCACGTCACCGTCCGATTCCTCCTCAACGGGCTACGCAGCCTCGCGCTCAGCACGGCGCTCAGCAGTACTGAGGCCGGTACCGGCACCGGCACCGGCACCGGCGGCGGCGGCGGCAGCGGCGGCGGCAGCGGCAGCGGCAGCGGCGGCGTGGACGCTGGCGCTGGGTTGAAGAACGTCTTCCTCGCTTTCGCCGAGCTCGCTGGCGCTCTACCGCCCTCGGACGCGGACGTTCATCTCGTGCTGACGTGGCTCACGGACACACGCGTGCCCACGACGACGCTGCTGCGCGTGCCGCTCCTTGGGCTGCTCGAAGCTTGGCTGACGAGCGCCCACGACGACGCGGCGCGCGCTGGTGGTGGTGGCGCTGGTGGCGCCGAGTTGGGCACTTTCCGCGGGGACGGTGAGGGGGGTGATCTGGCGGGCGGGAGATTGGGTGGGGGCGGCGGTGCCTTCGCGCGTCACATGTCGACGCCGAGCCGCCCGTCTGCCTCGGCGCCCCTGCCCGGGACGGCGCCCCTGCCCAGGACGGCGCCCCTGCCCAGGACGGCGCCCCTGCCCGGGACGGCGCCCCTCTCGGGATCGGATGAAGTCTCGGCGGCCAGAGGGAGGGGGAGCGCCGTCCCGAGCGCCACCAAGGGGCGTCCCGAGCGTGCCTCGAGAGAGGAGCCGTCACAGCGCCGTCCCGAGCGCGCCACGAGAGAGGGGGCGGCCCAGCGCCGTCCCGAGCGCGCCTCGAGAGAAGAGCCGTTGGCGCCGCCGACGGCGCAGCGTGTGCTGGCCGCGCTTGCTCTACGAGGCGGCGTTCATTTGCTACTGGCCCAGCTGCAGCCCGAGGTGCTCGACACGGCGCCCGAGGTGCTCGGTACGGCGCGCGACGTGCCGCCGCCGCCGCCGCTGACGACCGATGTGCTCGAGGCAGCGCTCGGCGCGCTCGTCGCCTACTTTCGTGTGGCACCGCTCGAGGTGAGCTTGGCGGCGGAGGAGCTGGAGGCGGAGGAGTGGCTCGTGGCCCGCATCCCCAGCTGGACGCGCGTGCAGGCGCCCAACACGGCGCCGCTCATGAGCCGCTCGGTGTGCGACGCCCTGCTGCTGCTCGCCACCGAGCGCCGTCCCGAGCTCGCCGCCTCGACGAGCGATCCAGACGGGCGCCGTCCCGAGCTCGAGCGCCCTCCCGAGCTCGAGCGCCGTCCCGAGCTCGAGCGCCGTCTCGAGCTCATTCGGGCGGCCATCCCCTCGGTGCTGCTCGGTGCGCTCCCCGCCGCCCCACCCCTCGTGCAGTGCCACATCCTCCACGCCCTTCTCAAGTACGTGGACGAGCCGCGAAAGACAGCGCTGCCGCCCGCGACAACGCCCGCGCTGCCGCCCGAGACGGCGCCCCCGCCCTTGCCTCCGTCATCCCTACCACCCCTACCGCCTCTACCGTCATCTGTGGCAAGCGGCGCCGTCGCGGGCGCCTACGGAGCCGCCAGTGGCAGCGGCAGCACTAGCAGCTCCACCGAGGCGTCGCATGGACACGGGCGCGCCGTCGTGGGCAGCTCCACCGAGGCCCCGCGCAGCTCCGCCGCGATGTGGGCGAGCGCCGGCTACTTCGCATCGGCGCCCACCACGGCGCCCACCTCGGCGCCCACCACGGCGCCCACGTCCCATGGACACGGGCGCGCCGTCGTGGGCAGCAGCAGCAGCAGCGGCGGCATCGCCTACGTGAGCAGCGCCGGCGTGAGCAGCAGCAGCACACACGGCGGGCAGGCACGCCACGCGCCGTTGTGGGCACACCACGGGACGCTGAGCGCCGCTCTCCTTCTCAAGGACAGCTTGTGTGTCGTTCATCTCTTCGAGGTCGCGCGCCGTATCGGCTCGACGCTCACCAGCCCTCCCACTACCGCTCCGAAACCACCGGGCGCCGTACCGGGCGCCGAGGTGACAGGCGCCGTACCGGGCGCCGAGGTGGCGGCCTCGGTGACGCCTCTGGTGAACTTTGGAAGAGTCCATGTGAGTCTACTGCTGCGCTGCGTGCCCCCAAGCGCACGCGCCGTCGCGGGCGCAGAGCAGGAGCACGCGGGCGCCGTCGCGGGCGCAGAGCAGGAGCATGCGGGCGCCGTCGCGGGCGCAGAGCAGGAGCATGCGGCGCGCCTCAGCCTTCGTCTCCTCGCTCAGCTGCTTCGTCATTCGCTCGAGCGTCCCAACGGCTGGCAACTGCTGCCGCTCCTCCATCACCTCTTTAATGAGCGCGCGAACACGCCGGCGCTCACATCGCACGTGCTCCTCCTTCTCGGCTGCCGCCTCCTCGCCTCCATCGAGGCGCAGCTCAAGGCGGGCGAGCTGCCGCCCTTTGCCGCGCCTGACTCCCGAGGACATTCGGGCGAGCTGCCGCGCCCATCGATGAGCGCCGCGTCGAGCGCTCAGTACGGCGCGCGAGGACACTCGGGCGAGCTGCCGCGCCCGGGCGCCGCGTCGGGCGCCCAGTACGGCGCGCGCACCTCGTGGAGCCACGAAGCTTCACCCAGCGCCTCCTGTTCAGGTGAGTGCCACTGATTGCCTCCTTAATTGCATGCGCCAAGCGCCTCCTGTTCAGGTGAGTGCCACTGATTGCCTCCCTAATTGCATGCGCCAAGCGCCTCCTGTTCAGGTGAGTGCCACTGATTGCCTCCCTAATTGCCTCTGATTGCCACTGATTGCATCCCTAATTGCGCCACCTGTTCAGGCACTCCTTGGGGCACTCCGGTCAAGGGCGGCTCTCCTTCACGCAGCTCGTCGGCGGACCATTTGCAGGGCGTGGGCCCCTCGGCGCCCGGTACGGCGCCCGACAGCGGCGCGTCCTCGTGCTTCTGGATGAACCTGGCACCCTTGTTGAACTGCCTCGACCAGCTCCTCCTCCGTTCACACTCTGTGTGGCTCCGTTCACACTCTGTGTGGCTCGCTGGCGGAGCCCTCGGCCTGGACGACGTGGGCGGACTGGCTGTGGGGGATGCGGGCGTTCCCCCCATACCAGGTGCAAGCGGCCTGGCTGTGGGGGATGCGGGCGTTACGGTTTGCGCGGCGTCGCACACTGTGGGGGCTCTCGTGTCCCTCTGTCAAGCTCTCTCGACCCCTTTGCATGTCGAGGCCGGGGGAATGCTCGGTGGGGGGGGGACGCCCGGTATGGGGGGAATGCCCGGTGGGGGGGGGACGCCCGGTATCACACGCTCGTCGGCCAGCCAAAGGGTGCCCCTTGCAGTGCTCACCTCCGAGCCGGCCACGCTGCGTATGGTTCTCCAGTGGCTGATCGCCGCCATTCGAGCCGGCTGGAGGGACGGCGCGCGCGCGCTCGACACAGCGCCGCTCGCGCTGCCCGCCCAGCTCCTCCTCAAGCTCTGCGCGCCGCTCGCGCTTCCCCATGCCTCCGCGTCCCTCGTGCTCGCCGTCCTCTACGCCCTCGCGGACCAGCGCCCCGCCACCGCCACGCCCCTGATTCACAGGCTCATTCACACCCGGGGGCCGTCGGGCGACCTCTGGGCCGAGCTGCTCAACCTGGGGCCCGATACGGCGCGCGATGGGCCCGACACGGCGCGCGATAGGCCCAACACGGCGCGCAATGTGCCCAACACGGCGCGTGGAGGGCCCGGCGCTCACAACTCGCCCGCTTCGCTGTCTAGTTCCGCAGGCAGCCTGCCGCCCGTGCCACCTCCCATGCTGCCGGGTGCCCATCTCGGCGCGCCCGCGCGTGTGACGCCGTCAGCCGGGTTTGATGCCCTCGGCTTCCGTGTCCCCAGCGCCGTACCGAGCGCCGGCCCGAGCGCCGCCTCGAGCGTCATGCCGAGCGCCGTACCGAGCGCCGTACCGAGCGCCGTACCGAGCGCCTGGCCGGCCTCCGGGCTGGCTCCAAGCAGCGAGTGGGACGCCATTGGAGCGGCTCATTCACAGCGGCTCATTCACAGCGAGTTGGACGCTGCTGGCCCTCGAGCTGCCGCGCTGGTGCGCGCTGCCGTGGGCGCCGCGCTCGCAACGCCGCCGTCCACTCCACAGCGCCGTGTTGGGCGCGACCTGGGCACTGATGCGGCGGCCGTTGAGGTGGCGGCGCCATCGACCGTTGCCGACACGGCGTCGAGCTTGCCCCCGGCGTCCGTGCCACCCCCTAGAACACCTGATCGAGTACAGTCGCCACCCTCCATGCCCTTACAGTCGCCACCGAGCACCTCGCGCATCCCAACACCGCCCGACCTCCTGCCAGGCACGACGCCTGCACGCAGCCCGCCGCCAAGCACAACGCCCAGCACGACGCCTGAGCGCCCTCGTGAGCGTACCGGTACCGAGGGCGGCGGCACGAGCGTACCGGTACCGACGTTGCTCCTGTGCGACACTCCCATGCAGCTGCACATGCTGATGCAGGCGGAGGCGGTGCAGCGTGCGCACGCCGAGGTGCGCGATGCGGCCAGCACCGCGGCGCGCAAATGGGCGGGCGCGCTGCGGACCCTCATCGAGACGAAACTCGATCTCGTCCTCGAGATCGAGCTCGAGGCGCAGCTCCTCGCTCGGGCGTCGCCGCTGCCCACCACGGCGCTCTCCCCGCCGCCGCGCCTCGTCGCGCCCGCCACGACGCGCCTCGACGCGGGCGTTACGTTCGATGGGGCAGCGGCGAGCTCGCTTGCGAGCTCGCTGACGGCGCGGCAGCATGAGTGCGAGAGGTGCCTCTGAGTGCCACTGAGTGCCACTGAGTGCCACTGATTGCCATCTGATTGCCTCCCTAATTCAGCATGAGTGCGCGGACGGCGCCTACTGCTCCGTGCCCTCTGCATGCAAGTGCTCACCACAGCGCTCCACCTCTCCCCACAGGTGCGCGGCGCGCGGATGGCGCGAACTGCTCCGTGCCCTCGAACACGAGCGCTGCCTTGGGCTCGGGCCGTTAATTGCGCTCGATGCCGCCGTCACCACTGCCGCCGCGATGGCGGCCGCCGCCGACGCGAACGCCGGCACCACCGATGCGCGCAGTGTGAACGCCGGCGCCTCCGATGCGCGCAGTGTGAACAGGACGCACGCCGCTGTGGGGAGTGGCCGCACCGAGAGCCACAGTGACGTTGGGATTGGCCTTCGGCTTTCCCACAGCGACGTTGGGATTGGGTTGATCTTCAGCGAGGCCACGTCGCTGTGGGAAGGCCTTCGGCTGCTCGACGCCCACGACGACGCGCAAGATGACGACGCGCATGATGACGACGCCCACGACGACGCCGCTGCCGCCCACGACGATGACGACGATGACGACGATGACGACGACGACGATGTCGACGACGATGTGGCTGTTGCTGAAGCTGCGGGTAGGAGCAGCGATGCGGCTAGGCCGGCGAAGGAGGCGAAGAAGGCGAAGAAGGCGAGGGCAGCCATGGTGCCTGCTTGGGCCAAGGGCATCGCCACCGCATGGAGGCTCGACCCCTGGGAAGGGCCGCAGTTCCCCACAGGCGCCGTCCCGAGCGTGGGCCATGGGCGGATGCGCCTCAAGATGCGGCGCGACTTCGCACCGAGCAGCCACGTGCTCGCGAGCCACGATCGCTCGGCTTCGTCGGCTTCGTCGGGTTCGTCAGAGAAGCCGCGGCCGCCGCCGCCGCCGCCGCCGCCGCCCGTGGTCGAGCTGCCAGAGGTGGGGCCGGAGGAGAATGACTCGGAGGAGGAGGAGGAGGAGGAGGAGGGCGATGGCTCTGAGGAGGAGGAGGAGGAGGAGGGCGCTCGCGACGGCGCCTCCGAGGCCGTTGCCCGTGACTCGAACCCCAAAAGTGAGTTGACGAACCCCAAAAGGGACTTGGGGCGCGCCGGATCGATGTTTGGGAGCGTCGTCCCGAGCGCTGAGCAGCGCCTCTCGAATGACGCCCGGGACGACGCCCCTTTAGCCGCTCGGGACGACGCTCGCGTGCCCCTCGAGCGCCGCCCGTCCTTCAGCAGCGCCCGGGACGACGCCCTCGGGCGCCGTCCGTCCTTCAGCAGCGCCCGGGACGACGCCCCTTTAGCCGCCCGGGACGACGCCCTCGGGCGCCGTCCGTCCTTCAGCAGCGCCCGGGACGACGCCCCTTTAGCCGCCCGGGACGACGCCCTCGGGCGCCGTCCGTCGGTATTGAGTCGCTGCAGCAGCGATCGACTGGACGTGCCCAACGCTTCCGCCACCTCTGCCGGCACTACTAGCGCCGCCCCGGGCACCTCCTTCTCCGGCGATGCCAGCGCCAGCGCCGCCCCAGCCCCCTGGCTCGCTTGGCTCTCGATTTCGTCAAGTGCGCCCGAGCTCGCGCCCGCCCAACACGGCGCCGTCGAGCAAGACCCTCTGAAGGGGAAAGCGCCCGAGACGGCGCTCGCGACGAAGCCCCAAACTAGGCAGGTGGCGCTCGATACGGCGCTCGGGTCGCCAGCGCGCGCGCCACCCGACGCGCCGTCTCGAGCGCCACCGGACGGTGCGAAGCTGTCGGCGATGGCGCGCCGTAGCTTCGTGGTCGACGGCCCTCTCCTGTTGAGCGCTCGATGTCATCTGGTGCGTGATTGCACGTGATTGCACTTGAGTGCACTTGAGTGCACTTGATTGCACTTGATTGCACTCGATTGCACTTGATTGCACTCGAGTGCACTTGATTGCACTTGATTGCACTGTATGGCTAACTACATCGCACGCCCCGCCGTGCTACAGGTGCGTGGTCTGAGCCGCCAGTCGGGGTTGCTGCTGCTCTCACCTCAATGGATCTTATTTGAGCCCGAGGCGGAGGAGCTGCCTAATAAGGAAGAGGAACTCGCGCCATCTGGCTTCACCTCGTGGGCACGTGATGGCGAGCCAGATGCATCCGAGGTGGGACTGATTGCCACTGATTGCCACTGATTGCCTCCCTAATGAGCCAGATGCATCCGAGGTGCGACTGATTGCCACCGATTGCCACTGATTGCCTCCCTAATGAGCCAGATGCATCCGAGGTGCGACGCCCACGACGACGCCCATATGTGTGTGGAAGGTCTGATGACTTCCGATGACCTCTGATGACCTCGGATGACCTCCGATGATCTCGGATGACCTCTGATGACGTCTGACTGCCTCCGTCCTCAGGTACCACGTCCACGCGCGTGGAAGGTCGAGGCGCTGCGAGAGGTACGACCCCGACGCTACCTCCTCCGATGACCTCTGATGACGTCTGATGACGTCTGATGACGTCTGATTGCCTCCGTCATCAGGTACTCCCCCGCCGCTACCTCCTCCGCCGGATTGCCCTCGAGTTCTTCTTCGGCGGGGGGGCGGCCTACTTCTTCACGTTCACAGATCGCGAGACGCGCCGTCGTGTGCACCAGCGGCTCGTCGCCCTCCGCCCGCCCTCCCTCTCGGCGGCTTCCCACAACGTCCACTTCGTTCGCGATGCGCTCGAGACGCGTCACCAGCAGTTGCTCGACGACTGGCAGTGCTGGCGCATCACCAACTTCGACTACCTCATGCGGCTCAACACGCTCGCCGGCCGCTCATTCAACGATCTCACGCAGTACCCAGTCGTCCCGTGGGTCATCAAGGACTATGCGAGCTCGAATCTCGATCTGACGAACCCAGCCTCCTTTCGAGATCTGACGAAGCCCATCGGCGCGCAGGAGCCCGCCCAGGCCGCGCGCTTCGCCGAGCGGTACGCGGAGGGCCGCGGAGGGCCTCGAGTGCCGCGGAGTGCCGCGGAGTGCCGCGGAGTGCCTCTGAGTGCCTCTGAGTGTCGTGCTCGCCTGCCGCTGATTGCCACTGATTGCCACTGATTGCCACTGATTGCCACTGATTGCCGCTGATCGCCACTGATTGCCTCCGCTGATCGCAGGTACGACTCCTCCGAGGACGCGGTGCTAATGACTTCCAATGGCCTCCCTCTGATGACGTCTGATTGCCTCCCTCATCAGGTACCACTCCTCCGAGGACGCGGGCATGGGCTCGAAGCCATTCCACTACGGCTCGCACTACTCCTCCTCGGGCATCGTGCTGCACTACCTGCTGCGCCTCGAGCCGTTCACGACGGAGCACATCAAGCTGCAGGTGAGTGTCGTTGATTGCCTCTTGATGGCCCCCGGTGGCCCCCGGTGGCCTTTGATGGCCTCTCTGACGGAGCTCATTAAGTTGCATAGGGGGCGCTTCGACGTGGCCACTGATTGCCACTGATGGCCACTGATTGCCACTGATTGCCACTGATTGCCACTGATTGCCACTGCTCTCAGGGGGGGCGCTTCGACGTGGCCGACCGTCTCTTCCATTCCATCGGAGACACGTGGCGCACATGCCTGACCAACATGTCCGACGTCAAGGAGCTCATCCCCGAGTTCTTCACCAACCCCGAGTTTCTACGGAACGCGAATGCGCTGCCGCTCGGCACCATGCAAAAGGGGCACAAGCTCGGCGACGTCGAGCTACCGCCGTGGGCCTCCTCCCCAGAGGACTTTATCCGAAAGCACCGCGCAGCCCTCGAGTCCGATTTCGTCTCGCAGCACCTGCACCACTGGATCGACCTCATCTTTGGGTACTGATTGCTACTGATTGCCTCCCTAATGAGCCAGATGCATCCGAGCACCACTGGATCGACCTCATCTTTGGGTACAAGCAGGCCACTGATTGCCACTGATTGCCACTGATCGACCTCATCTTTGGGTACAAGCAGCCCGGCGCGGCGCCCGTCGAGGCTCAACGTCTTCTATGACCTCTGATGACGTCTGATTGCCTCCGTCATCAGGTACAAGCAGCGCGGCGCGGCCGCCGTCGAGGCTCTCAACGTCTTCTATTACCTCACGTACGAGGGTGCTGTCGACCTTGATAAGCTCGACTCGACGACGCGCGCCGCCTTTGAGTCGCAGGTGTTCGTTGATGGCCACTGATGAGCTGCCTTGCATGCAAGTGCTCACCGCAGCGCTCGTACATGCCGCCGTTGGGTCTCAGATCCTCTTCTTTTGACACCCCCCCTGCCTTGCATGCAAGTGCTCACCGCAGCGCTCCCCCCTGCCGCATTTGGTCTCAGATCCTCTTCTTCGGACAGACCCCCGCGCAGCTGCTCACGCGACCGCACCCAAAGCGCCGACCGCGCTCAGCGGGCGCTGTCCTGCACGGGCCACGTCAGATGTTCGAGCGCCCCGAGGCTGTGCGCTCGCACGGACCGTTTTGGGTGGGCGCGGCGCCTGCGGGGGGCTCGGGGTGGACGCGGCGAGGGGGGTTTGCAATCGGGGGGGGCGCTGCTGACCCCAGCGCTGCACCCGACCCGATTGAGTTTATCGCCGCTGGTCCACTTGAGGATAGATTGCTCACGATCTCGCGCGCGGGCAAGCTGCACATCCATCGATGGTTCCCGCTCAAGCCCAACGGCTCTGGCCGCCCGTTCACATTCACGCTCTCTTCCACGCCTCAGCTCACGCTGCCCGAGGCATCGGAAGCCGCGCGTCTGAATGCGAGCGCTCTTCTCAATGCGAGCGCTCTTCTGAATGCGCGCACTCTTCTGAATGCGAGCACTCTTCTGAATGCGAGCACTCTTGGCCCGGGCGGCGCTCGCTGCGACGGGGCGGCGGCGGCGGGCGGTGGCGCGGGCGGCCTAGCGGGTGCGGCCGGCGTGGCCGAGGCCGCCTCAGCGGCGGTGCCGCCGCTCGTGGTGGATGTTCCCGCAGATCCGGCCTGTGGTTCGTCAGGTTCGTCAACGGCCGTGGGTTCGTCAGGTTCGTCAGGTTCGTCCGTCGTGGGCCCCTCGTACGCCGTCTCCGCCGACGGTCGATGGCTGCTCTCGGGCGGCCATTGGGATGGCTCGCTCCGATGCACGAGCCTCTTGCCGGGCGTCGATGTGAGCGTGCATGCGCAGCAGCATGCAGGGGTGATCACGTGCCTCTCAGTCGGCGCTGATGGGCACACAGTCGTGACGGGCTCAGCGGACTGCACGCTCGTCGTGTGGAACCTGTACCGCACGCCCGGCGGCGGCGCCTCGGGCGGCAGCGCCGTACCGAGCGCCTCGCCCTGTCCTGTGCACGTGCTCTCTGCCCATGCGAGCCCCGTGCTCTGCGCCGCACTGTCCACTCAATTGGACGTCGTCCTCTCGGGAGCGACCGTTACCGTGCCTCTCTCCCCCGGTAACGGTAACCGTTACCGTTACCGTGCGACCGTCACCATGCCTCCCTCCCCCGCCGAGGCAGCGAGCGATGGTGGTGGTGGTGGTGGTGGTCGTCGCGCGAGTAGCGGGAGCCGTTACAAGCGAGGCGTCGGCGCCGACAGCGACGGTGGCGGCGGCGGTGCCGCGCGCGAGTTGTGCGCCATGTGGTGCGCCGATGACCTCTGATGACCGCTGATGGCCTCTGATGGCCTCTGATAGCCTCTGATTGCCTCCCTCATCAGGTGCGCGTCGCGTGGCACGTTTGTGCGCTGGCTGCCGCTCGAGGGAACAGCCCCACGCGCCCTCGCCATCTCGCATACAGGCTCGGGGATCCTCGTCGCCACCGACCTCTGTGGGGATTCTCGTCGCCGGCCTGTGGGGAATCTCGTCGCCACCGACCAGCCGACCGCGGCGGCAGCCCAACACGACGCCCATCGCTCGGGTGCCTCGCCCGCGCTCGACACGACGCCCCCGCAGCAGCAGCTCGACACGACGCCCCCGCAGCAGCAGCTCGAGCTCTTTTCGCTCAACGGCCGGCCGATGTGCCGTGTGCCGCTGCGTGCGCCGCTGGGCCACTTGCTGTGCACACGCGACGGCGAGATGGTGGTGGCGAGCGAGGGCGCGTTGGTCACCGTGCGCCGCCTGCACGACCTGCAGCTGCTTCATTGCTATCCGGAGGCGGCCAGCGCCGTCCCGGTGCCGCCCCGCGTGTGCGCGCTCTCGCTGTGCGCCGAGAACCACCACACGTTCGTCGGCACCGAGGATGGCGGGCTGTGCATCCTCGCCAACCCGATAGTCAACATCCAAGTGCTCGAGGCGATCGCCGGGGAGCTCCTCAACCTCTGATGACCTCTGAACGTAAAGTAAGCACGCGGAGTCTCCCGCGCGCGAAGCGAAGAATTTTGTCCGGTGAGCGCCGGTGTGACGGATCAAGAACCTCTTTCTACTTTCAGTCTTCAACCTGTCCCGGATGTTGGACCAGGACTATCGTCTATCCCGTCCGGACTCCTCTCGGACCGGACGCGACTGACCCTCTCGTGGTCTCGACGGACGCGGGTCGCGGCTAGACAAGCGGGCAGCTGCGCAGCGTCCAGCGAACCAGCGTCGTGCGTCGAGCGTGCCGCCGGAAGCCGGGGCGTCCCGGGTTGCCAATACATCATGTAAACAAGTAACTCACGACCACAAAGTAACTCACAACCACACGTGCCACTCACGGCCGACACTCCAGCCACGACGACGCTCTCGAGAGCCCTTCGCCCCAGCACGCATCCGCACGCACACACCTCTCACAGCCCACAGCCTGCCACTGCCACCTCAGCCTGCCGCCATGACAAGGTACGCCGAGGCGGGCCGCGCGCTCACGCAAAGCTCTCCTCCTCCTGCGGGTTGTTCTTGAAGAGGTACTCGGCGATGTAGTCCACGGGGTCCTCGGGCTTCACCTTGCACACCTCGATGAGCCCCTCGGTGAGCGTCGGGATGACGTTGGCCATCAAGTAGTTGCGCAGCGGGATGGAGCGCACCTCGAGCAGCTCGCTCTCCTGCTGCTTCACCTCGGCCGCCCGGGTCGACTCGTGCTCCTCGCGCCGCTTGCGCTCCGCAGCGTCGGCCCGCGCCTGCGCAGCCTTCTGCTCGTCCGCATGGCGCTTCGCTTCGGCCGCCTCGGCCTCCTCGAGCGCCTTCTTCGCCGCGATCTCCTCCTCCGTCGGCCCGTAGTTACGCGGCTGCCCAAGGTAGACGCGTGCCTTCGAGAGCAGCGCGTCCGCGGCCGTGGTCGCCTTCACCTGGAGCGGCCCGAGCACTTCGACGCCCTTGAGCGCCGGCAGCGCGAGCACAGAGCTCGGCGAGTCTTCCGCGTTGGTCGCGGCATACTCGGCGAGCATGGCACCGAGCTGCTCCTCGGTCATCGCGGGCGTGCTGAGCGCGAGCTGCTTCTCCTTGATGACCGCCTCGTCCGCCTCGAGCGTGATCACAAACTCGGGCGCCGCGGCAGCCAGGGGGGGCGGCGGCGCCCCCTCCTCGGGAGGCGGAGGCGGCTCCTCCCCCTCAGCCCCCGCCGGCTTGGTCGGGAAGATGAGGGCGGCCTGCGCTAGGTTCTTCGGGAAGCCCTGCAGGACGTAGCCCTGGTTGCGGCAGGTCGTCGTGGTCAGCGCCGCGGTGAGCACCTTGCCCATGAGCTCGTCGGACACGTTGCCGCCCGCCGCAGCCACCTCGGCGGCCAGCGCATCGCCCTTGCCAGCCGCCTCGGCGACCGCCGCCGACGCGTGCACATACGGAAGCTTGTACTCGGCGACGAGCGCGGCCGCGAGCTCAGACTTGGCGAGCTCGTCGTTCCCGTGCACGAGCAGGCGCAGCGGCTGCAGCCCGCGCGACGATCGGAACTCCTCGACCACCTTGGGCATGTGCGCGAGCATCCCCTCTTTCGAGTGCCACTCGATGCCCAGGTCGTTGATCGCCGCCGCCGCCAGCTTGAGCCCGGGCGTATCGCCGATGGGCGCACCCACCTGAAAGAACTCGTAGTCGGGCATGAGCAGCAGGCTGTCGCGCGCGGGCGGCGCGAGCACCTCGCCTGTGCCCAGCTCCTTGCTCAGCGCGCTCACCACACCGGCGAGAGTCTGCGGCGCCTCCGGGCTGTCCACGGCGATGAGGTACGGCAGCGAGTCGCTCTCGAGGAGCTTGAGCACCACACTGCACAGGTCGGTCACGTGGATCGTCGGCAGCACGTTCGAGCCGTCGCTCATGCTCAGCAGGGGCAGCGCGGCGTTGCTCCACGCCGTCTTGAACAGCGTGTGGAACACGTCCTCCTCCTCTCCGTATGTGAGGCCCGCGGCGACCACGTGCGCGCGCAGCCCCTCACGCTTCGATTTGGTGACGAGCTTCTCGAGGGAAACAAGCTCCTTGTAGTTGCCGTGCGGGCGGCGCGTCTTGTAGTCCGACTCCGTGAGCGGCCTCTCGGGCTCGTCCGCATTCGGCGACGTGCGCGCCCACGCCATGATGCTCGAGACGCCCACGAGCACCTTCGGAGTCTCGAGCTGCCCCGCCTGCGAAATGGCGGCGAGGATGGCCTCCGACATCTCCATGTCACCGAGGCAGTCGAGCACGGTGATCTCCGACTCGAGGAACGCAGCCACGAGCGACGCCGGCTTCGTATCTACCACCCGAGACACGGCGAGCGGCTTTGGCGCAGAGGCGTTCAAGGTGCCGAGAACCTCAAAGCCGGCGGCCGCGAAGCGTTTGCTCAGGTTGCGACCGACGAAGCCCGAGCAATTGGCCACGAAGACCTTCTTCGGCGGAATGTAAGGCTCGACCTCCTCGTCAGCCATCGTGTCAACGGTAAACAATGTGTCTCAACGGCGGGCCATCAATTGTCGTTTTTCCTCTGTCTTGTCGGATATCATCGAGAATTGATGGCTGAATTGATGGCTAAGAAACACTCATACACATTGTCGACGTCATCGAGGAGCAGCCAGAGAAGGCGTGCTCACTGATGCTCATGAGGCCGATGGGTAGGGTGATCGACGTCAGCGACGTGTCCCCACGGCCTCTCTCTTCCTCTTTGCGGCCTCTCTCTTTCCCCTCTCTTCGGCCGCTTCCCAAGCCAGGGCCAGTGCATCAAGCTCGGGCCCGAGCTCGAGCTCCACAGCTCTGCCCAGCCGGCAGGTGGCGCCGAGCATCGCGAGCATATTTGTGGGCTCAAGGACAAGCTCGGATATGCTGGAGCTGGCCGAGGGCATCCCCAGGGGTGCTGGTGGCGACGGTTGAGACCATGGCAATGGCGGTGGTGGCGGTGGTGGCGATGGTGGCGACGGTGGCGACGGTGGAGGTGAAGGTGCTGGGGGTACAGGGGGTGATATCTGGCGAATCACCCGGTAGAGGAGATCACCGGGTAAATGGAAGAGGAGGCACTCAGGTTGTGATTGGTTCAGCGCAGACCTTGTCTCCCTTGCTGCCGACGACGGCTCCGGCTCTGGCTCCACCACCCTCTCACCCTCCTCCTCATCATCCGTCATCGGCATCATATCCGCCGCCTCGTCGTCTGCCGCCTCGTCGTCCACCGCCCTTTCGGCCGCGGCCGCCTTGACGGCCGCCGCTTTGTCGACCTCTGTCTTGTCGGATGCTGCCCTTTCGGACGCTGCCTTCTCGGCCGCCGCCCATTCGGCGGCCGCCTTCCCGGCCGCCGCCTTCCCGGCTGCTGCCGCCCATTCGGCGGCCGCCTTCCCGGCCGCTGCCCTTTCGGCCGCCGCCTCCTTGTCGGCCGCCTCCTTGTCGGCCGCCGCCTTGTCGGCCTCTGTCTTGTCCGATGCTGCCCTTTCGGCCGCCGCCTTCTCGGCCGCTGCCCATTCGTCGGCCGCCGCCTTCTCGGCCGCTGCCCATTCGGCCGCCGCCCTCTCGGCCGCCGCCCATTCGGCCGCCGCCTTCTCGGCCGCTGTCTTCTCGGTCGCTGACAAGGCGGCGGCCTTGTCGGCCTCTGTCTTGCCGGATGCTGCCCTTTCGGCCGCCGCCTTGTCGGCCGCCGCCCATTCGGCGGCCGCCTTCCCGGCCGCCGCCTTCCCGGCTGCTGCCGCCCATTCGGCGGCCGCCTTCCCGGCCGCTGCCCTTTCGGCCGCCGCCTCCTTGTCGGCCGCCTCCTTGTCGGCCGCCGCCTTGTCGGCCTCTGTCTTGTCCGATGCTGCCCTTTCGGCCGCCGCCTTCTCGGCCGCTGCCCATTCGTCGGCCGCCGCCTTCTCGGCCGCTGCCCATTCGGCCGCCGCCCTCTCGGCCGCCGCCCATTCGGCCGCCGCCTTCTCGGCCGCTGTCTTCTCGGTCGCTGACAAGGCGGCGGCCTTGTCGGCCTCTGTCTTGCCGGATGCTGCCCTTTCGGCCGCCGCCTTGTCGGCCGCCGCTTTGTCGGCCGCTGCCCATTCGGCCGCTGCCCTCTCGGCCGCCGACCATTCGGCCGCCGCCTTCTCGGCCGCTGCCTTCTCGGTCGCTGCCCTTTTGGCCGCCTCCTTGTCGGCCGCCGCCTTGTCAGCCGCTGCCCTCTCCATCCCAGCCCCCTCAGAGCCCAGTTGACGAAGCTGGGCGCGCGCCCACCCAGCGGGTGGCTTCGTCATGATGCTCGGGATCGCGCACGCTAGCTGCAGCGCCTGTTCGAGATTGGTAGGAGGATGGCTCGCGTCTCCGCCATGGTGGAGCGTGGGCGCTTGCTGGAACTCGCGCCCTTGCATTTCGAGCCGCCGAAGCACGTCGAGGTTCTGCAGAATGTACGCGAGCTTGGCAGTGACGCTCGTGCAGTCCGCCTGCCACAAACGGTGGTATTCTTGCACTGCGTGCATCAGCTCCCGGCGGCGCAGGTGGCACTGTCGGAACCACATCTGGTCGCCGGCGCACTGGGCCTGGTACGTCTCTTGCTGTAGCTGCAGCTGTTGCCACTCGTAGAAGATTGTCGCCGACTGCATCTGCCCATGCAGCAGCTGCTCGTGCATCGTCAGGTGACGAAGTTCAGCCAGACTAACGAGATCACGATCACGTCAAAGCTCGGTACCAGCCTCTATCCCGGATGGGAGGGAGCCGAGCTGCGCGCCGTGCTGGTGCGCAAGGCTGCGGGCGTCGCGGCGAAGGACGACAAGGAAGACGAGGAAGACGACGCTTGAACCTCCAATCGCGTTCGTTTGGCCGCCGCCCCCCCTGCTGCCGCGCCGCCCGGACCGGACGAGCGAGCAGAAGTGCATGAGTGCCCCCGGGTGGGAGAGCACAGTGATGAGAGCAGCGATGAAGAGAGTACTGAGATACAGTGTTAACATTCACACACACGCATGGCTGGCCGAGCTCAAGTGTTAACATTCACACATGGTCGCATGAGGTCGCAACCGTCTCCATTGGGAGGGCGCTCAACACAACGCTCCCGATTTTACTTTGGTACCCTGTGTAGGGCGCTACGTAACTCCTTTCACGCAGCGGCGGCGTCCACGGAGAATGACGAGCGCAGCAGCCGCAGTGCGGTGCCTGCGCGCTTCCACTGGTCAGGGCTGGCGTCGACTCGCACCACGTGGAGCTGGCCAGCGCGCACGCCGCAGGAGAGCAGGATGACCTTGTTTGGGAGGCACGCCGTCGCCATCTCCGTGTCGCACTTGCTGGGCGACAGCGCAAGGTCGAAGTCGTAGAACGTGACGCCGTTGCTCTTGCGCACCGCAGCCGCGACGAGGTCGGCGCGCACCAGCTCGGGCTCGAGCTCGAGCGTGCGGACGAGGTCGATCTGCTCGGGGCGGCCGAGCGCTGCCGTCTCGGGCCGGTCCGTCACGATCGTGCGCATCACGACGCCGGTCGCAGCGCTGCCGAGCGTCGGGTCCTCGTACGAGCCATCCTCACGCAGCTTCCAGGCGGCGAGGATCTGCAGTGAAGCAGCGCCCTGACGCAACGTGCGGAACTGCGTCTCGCCCGAGTAGTCATCTAGCAGCTTGCCGTCGCCGTCAAACTTGAGGATCTGCGAGGCGACATCCGCATGCGCAGGCAGCGGCGGCGCTGCGACCGAGAGCAAGCCCGCCGCGGAAGCGGCGCGAACGCCGCAGGCGGCGGCCGCACGCACGAGCACGCCTCGGCGGTCGCAACTTGTGCCATGGGGCGCCTCAGCGACGAGGAGCGCTAGGAAGGGAGCAAGCAAGGCGAACATTCTCGATGTGCCAAACTTTCTCGACTTTCCTGTGCAAATCCCCGACGAACGCGAGTTGGTACAGAAAGCTTATCACACCCCGTCGTTACGAATCAGGGCTCTCTTCACACAACCCCGTGGGCGTCGCCATGGACTCTTTCCTCGCCGCGGCCGCCGCGCGGCAGCCACCTGCAGCGGTGGACGTGGATTCCCTTTCGATCAGTGAATTGAAAGAGCTCATTTCGAAGGCGCGCATGAGCTTTGCCGACTGCATCGACAAGGCAGAGCTCCGATCGCGAGCACGAGAAGCGGCGGCTGCACTGGCACAGGCACCACCATCCCAACCACCAAGCACTGTGTCCTACACGCAGGACGACTGCCTCGAGCTGCTCGAGTGCGCGCGGTATGGGGAGGACGATGATATCGAGACGTTGCGCGCTCTACTGCACCAGGGTGTGCCCGTCGACTTTGCAGACGACGGCGGCAACACGGCGTTGCACAAGGCGAGCGCAAACGGCCACGTGGCGATCGTCAAGCTGCTCGCCGCTGCCGGCGCCGCGCACAAACCAAACGCCTCGGGCAACTATCCATTGCACTGGGCCGTCCAACAAGGACAGTACGAAGCCACGAAGGCGCTGCTCGAGGCCTATCAGGATATCGACGTCCTGGCCCAGAACGGTTTCGGCCGTTCGGTGTCCTCCGAGGCGTTCGCCAAGAATGACGCGCGCCTGGTGGAGCTCGTGCTGCAACACCCATCGGCCGAGAAGCTCGAGCCGGCTGGCGACGGCGCGGACGGCGACGAGGACGGCGACGGCGACGGCGACGGCGGCATGGCCGACGTGGAGGCAGAGGAGACGCATGCATTCGAGTTCGTGCGCGGCAGTCCGTCCGTCCACTTGCGCGAGCTCGCGCACCTCGGATCTGACGAAGCCTCGCGCGTGCTCGGCGCGTCTCCCGACGAAGACAAGACGGGGTTGCAGCTCTGGGCGGCCTCGATCGTCCTCTCGCACTGGCTGCTCGAGATGCGCGAGAAGCTTCGAGGGCGCGAGGTGCTCGAGCTCGGGGCTGGTTGCGGCCTATGCGGCATCGTGGCCGCGAAGCTGTGCGCCACTGGCCCGGTGCTCCTCACCGACCTCGCACCGCCGACGATCGCCAACATGGAGCACAACCTCGCCATCAACAGCCTGCCACCGACCGCAGCGCGCGCTGCTTCACTCGACTGGCGGGAGCCAAAGACTTGGCCTCCCGCACACTCCGTCGTCATCGGCGCCGACCTGGCGTATGCACGCGAGGCAGTGCCCGACTTGCTGCGCGTCGTGCGCGCGCTCGTCGCACCGGGCGGCTCCTTTCTCTACGTGGCGCCCGATTGTCGCGAAGGCGAGCCCGACTTTTTGCAAGGACTCACCGCAGCTGGCTTCGAGTGCCAGGCATCAGCCATGCCCGCCGACTACCTGCGATGCGTGCTGCCCGAGCGCTCCGACGAAGACTTCGAGATCCTCTTCGCGGAGCTGCGCGAGCGCACGTACTCTCTGTGCGCTGATTGCATGCTGATTGCATAATGATGGCATACTGATGGCATACTGATGGCATACTGATGGCATACTGATTGCGAGCGCACGTACTCTCTGTGCGCGCGCCGCCGCCCGTCGAACGCACGCACCGCCAGTGCCGCCTTGGGATGCTCAGCACGACGCGCAGCGCACCTTGGGACCTTGGGTGGGCCTCTGCTCTGACCACGTGCGTGCCCGCCACTGTTGCCTCTCAGCTATTGCTTCACCTCTCCTCTGAGCGCCGCGGCCGAGGGCACTGTCCCGCTCTCTCAAGTGACGGCGCAAGTGCACGCCATGGATCTGTCGTGACAGACGGGTGCGACTCGAGCCGGCAGCCGCCGCCACGGGGGCCGTCCGCGAGAGACTGCTTCACAGCGGGGGCCGTCCGCGAGAGACTGC
>ERZ761574.641-NODE-641-length-24716-cov-70.359231_pt1 | contig 24716 bp, 24 predicted proteins | sample MGYA00374950_ERZ761574 | MGnify/ENA primary metagenome ERZ761574 (study PRJEB28895, sample SAMN07631631) | mixed culture metagenome | isolation source: Freshwater growth medium | place: USA: Seattle, Washington | collected 2016-10-03 ... | reverse complement strand
CACCCTGCTGCCTCCCCACCCTGCTGCCCCCCCTAGCTGCCCCCTCCCGCCGCTCGCGAGTGCTCACCACGGCGCTGCGCATCGTGCCGCACCACAGGTGCGCATGCAGCAGGCGCAGCAGCACACCAAGGACCTCGAGGCCATCCAGCAGCTCGCCGACCGGTTCAAGCGCGAGGCGGAGCAGGCGGCGGCGGCGGCGGCTTCGTCACTCGCAGATGCTTCACAGGCGCGTAGGGAGGCGGAGCAGGCGCGCTGTGAAGGCGCCATGGCGGCACGCCGTGCTGAGCAGGCCGAGGAGGGGCTGCGGATGGCCAAGGAGCAGGTGACGAAACTGCCTGATGACACCTCATTGCATATGATTGCATATGATGGCATATGATTGCCCGACCTCATTAGAACTAATTAGATGGGTGTGGTGGAGCTGCTGCAGGTGGAGGCAGCACGCATAGAGGCCGCGGCGGCGGCCAAAGCGGCAGAGGCGGCGGCGGCGGAGGCGGCGCGGGCAGAGGAGGCAGCGCGCGCAGAGGCACAGGCACGGATCGATGCGATGCGCGAAGAGGCGGCGGCGGCGGAGGCTGCTGCTGCCGAGCGTGCACGGGCGGCGGAGGAGGAGGCTTGCCTAATTAGGGAGCAGGCGGAGCACGCCCTCAATGCGGAGCGTGAGAAGGCACAGATGCAGATCGCCCAGGCGCATGAAGCCTTCCAAGCTCAACTCGAGGACGCGACGCAACAAGCGCAGCTAGATGCTGCGGCCGCAAAGGAGGAGGCCGCACTGGCACTCAAGGCGGCAGAGGAAGCGGCCTTGAAGCGCCTTGAGGAGGTGCAGCACGACGCGCGCGCCGGCCAGCTCGCCCTGTCCCTGCGCTCCGCAGTCCATACGAAGAAGGCAACGGCCGCCGCGGCGGAGGAGGCGAATGAGAAGTTGCGTCAGGCGGAGTCTCGGCTCGAGGCTGCCATGAAGAGCCATCAGGGGCCTTCATTCGGTACCGATGCGGAGCGTCGTACTGAGCATACGAATGATGAGAGTGGAAGCGGCGGAGGCGGCCCCGATGGGGTGCGTCGTCCTGTGCCCACACGGACCCTCGGCACTCAGACGATGGGCGCTCGCCTTTTTCGAATGGGCGACTCGGGCGCGGACACGTGGGCGGCGCAAGAGGCGCCAGCGTGGGCGACGCAGGAGGCGCCGGCGCCTGGCGCCGTCGTGGGCGCCGATGGGGGCGCCGTCGTGGGCGCGGTCGAGGGCGTGCGAGCTCCGGCGAGAAGCAATCTCGATGTGGTCGAGAGTGCGATCTCGTCGCTCCGTCGGGCGGATGATGCCGCCTTCACACCGGATGCCTTCACACCGGATGCCTTCACACGCGGACAGGCTGCGGTCCAGGCCTCGAACAGCAGCGGTGGTGTGAACGGCAGCGGCGGTGTGAACAGCAGCGGCGGTGTGAACAGCAGCGGCGGTGTTGAGGGCGGCGGCAGCGGCGGAGAAGGAAGCGGCGGTGGCGGCGGTGGCGGCGGTCGCTGCGCGAGGATCTCGCCACCGAGCATCGATGATCTCGTGGGCGAGATGGAGGTGCGCGCGGCGCGGGTCGAGCTCGAGATGCGATCTCCCCCTGCATGCAAGTGCTCACTACGGCGCCCTGCGCTTCCCCACAGGTGCGCGCGGCGCGGGTCGAGCTCGAGATGCGATCTCGCGCCGCCTTGCTCGAGGTCACCCTCCAGGTGAGTGTCGTTAATTGCCACTGATTGCCACTGAGTGCCGCCTTGCTCGAGGTCACCCTCCAGGTGAGTGTCGTTAATTGCCACTGATTGCCACTGAGTGCCGCCTTGCTCGAGGTCACCCTCCAGGTGAGTGTCGTTAATTGCCACTGATTGCCACTGAGTGCCGCCTTGCTCGAGGTCACCCTCCAGGTGAGTGTCGTTAATTGCCACTGATTGCCACTGAGTGCCGCCTTGCTCGAGGTCACCCTCATCAGGCTCGCATCAACGAGGCTGCGCTTCTGATGGCCGCCGAGATGGGCGCGGAGATCGCCTCGCTTGTGAGCGAAGGACGCGGCTTCACACCGAGCGATCAGGCAATCGCCAAGACGCGTACCGAGCGCATCATCGGCCGTTACATGGGAGACAAGCGTACCATGTGCGCGGATGGCCCTTGAGTGCCCCCGCCGGATTGCCTCCCTCATCATCGGCCGTTACATGGAGGACAAGCGTACCATGTGCGCGGATCGCCTATCTGGTGGCCTCCCTGATGGCCTCCCTGATGACCTCTCTGATGACCTCCTTGATGGCCTCCCTGAGTGACCTCCCTGATGACCTCCCTCATCAGGTACGCCCGCGACGCCGAGAGCCGCATGGCGCTCAACATGGCGCTGGTGCACGGGGCCGACGAGCGCCGTGCTGAGCGCTCCTCCCGCGGAGGCTCGCCGCCGCCCCCGGCGCCGTCGTGGGCGCAGCCCGAGCTCTTGCCCTCGTCGCAGCCGCCTTCCTGTGGGGCGCCGTCGTGGGCGCCTTCCTGTAGGGCGCCGTCGTGGGCGCCTTCCTGCGGGGCGCCGTCATGGGCGCCTTCCTGTGGGGCGCCGTCGTGGGCGCCTTCCTGCGGGGCGCCGTCGTGGGCGCCTTCCTGTGGGGCGCCGTCATGGGCGCCTTCCTGCGGGGCAGGCCGCGAGCCCTACCTCGCGCATGCGGCCGCGCGCGCCGTCTCGGGCGACGTTCCTAATTTGGGATCGTCCCGCGCCGTGTCGGGCGTGTCCGGATCGGCCGGTGGCGCTGGGCCCGCGATGGTGCCCGGCACAGCGCCGTCTTCCAAGCTGCGGATGGGAGAGGCTGTGGCTGACGAGAACGACGCCTCTGTGACGAACCCGCTGCCCCGAAACGGGACGACCGCCGCCGGCGGCGGCGGCGGCGCTGCTGGAGGCGGCGGCGTTGCTGCTGGAGGCGGCGGCGGCGCTGCTGGAGGCGGCGGCGGCGCTGGGGGCAGCCGGAAGGAGCGATCAGCGCACACGCAACGCTCAGGCGCACGCGCCGCGGCAGAGGCGCTGCGTGAGCTTGCATGCGCCGATCTCGCGTGTGCCAACAGCCCGGCGGCGGCCGCGGGGCTCTCGGCCGAGATGTTCGACCCGAGTCTCTTTTTGATGGGAGATGATGATCTCGATCTCGAGGATCCGGAGGTTGGGGCGGTTTGGGCGCCGCCGCCGTCGCCCCAATCGGACCATCCGATGACGAAACCGTCGCCCCAATCGGAGCATCCGATGACGAAACGGCTGCAGCGCGAGATGGCCGCGCAGATCGAGATGCAATCTCGGGACGAGCGCTCGTCGCCGCAGCAGCGCCTCCAACACGGGGACACATCGTCCTTGGGGCTGCGACCCTCGCCGCCCCCAGATCACCCAGGTCATCATCTGCATCGCATCTCGGCCGACGAGGCGTACGGAGATCGCATCTCGGCCGACGAGGCGTATGGAGATCGCATCGGCCGCACCGGCGGCGGCGGCGGCGGCGGCGGTGGCGGCGGCGACGAGGGGGGCGCCGTGTCGGGCGACCGGCCTTCCACAGCGGGCGCCACCCACGGGCGCCCGGCACGGCGCCCCACCGAGCCGACGAGCGTCTCGCGCCGGAACAAGGCGTACCAACGGCAAGTCAAGTGGGCGGCCATGCAAGGGCTGCAGCCGACTGGGACCGTCTTTGAGCCGATACTGGGGCTGCGCGGCCCCACGCCGCTGATGATTCCGCAGTTCCCGATGCCGCCTTCGTCGGCGGCCGAGCGGACGCCGCGTGGGCCCTCGCGCATCGCCGAGTACCTCGCCGCGTGCCAGGAGGTGATTCACATGCACACCGAGCGGCGTGCGCAATGGCAGGCGGCGAGGGAGGCAGAGGGCGCAGGCGGAGGCGTCGTCATGAGCGGAAGCGCCGTCATGGGCGGAGGCGTTGGGAACGTCTCTCTCGAGCGTGATACCCCCTCGTCCATATTAGGAAGGCCCCTCTCCTATGGCGCCGCCGCCGCCGCCGCCGCCAGCCAGTACCACCCCCCACCTACCGGTGAGAGACGAGCATTACCGGTATCATTGCTCGATGAGTTTGCGAGCGCCGCGGCGGCAGCCGTCCTAAGTGAGCTCGAGGAGCTCAGGCGCACCTTCCGCATCGACGCGCCGGGCGCCGTGTCGGGCGCGACCGCGGGTGCTGCGCCGGGGGCGGGGGCGCCGATGCCGATGCCGGCGGCGACTGCGGCCACGTCACGGAGGTACCCCCAGCCACCTGCCCCCGGGCTTGCGGTGCACAGGGTGGCGCCGGAGCTCGGGCTTCGTCCCGTCGTCAACGGCTCGCGCCCCGCCCCCGCTGTGCCGGGCACCATCGTGCTCGCCTCCGAGAACGTCGCCGGCGCGTACCCGTGCGCGCTCGGGACGGCGCCTCCGGGCTACGGCAAGGGGATCTCGATCTCCCCCCCCCGAGCTCGGCCCAACTCCCCCGCGAGTGATGCGCCGCCGCCGTCCCTGCCGGCGCCGCTCGCTGGCGTCTTCACAGTGGCGACCCGCTCGGTTCACAGCCTGGAGCAGGCTGTGAACGAGGCCGCCGCCGCGCGCAGCATGCAGCTCGGCTGGAAATGGAAACTCCTCGTGCTCCGCGCGCAGGGCGCCGTCCTGAGCGCCTTCTTTGACGCCTTTGTCCGTTTCTTCGAGGGGCTCTCAAGTTCCACAACGGGCGCCACCGGCGCTATCGCGGGCGCCACCGGCGCCGTCGCGGGCGCCCCGAGCGTCGCGGCCGCACTAGAGGTCGGCGGCGAGGCGGCCGAAGGCGGCGGCGGTGAGTTCGGCGGCCAGGCGGCCGAAGGCGGCGTCGGCGAGGTCGGTCTGGCCGTCTCTACACTGCGTCCGGCGGCCACCGCGCAGACGCCCCAGCAGTTACTGGCCGTTACAATGGGCGCCATGCTTCCGAAGCTTCGTGCCACGTCGGTGTCCATATCTCGCTGGGCGCGAGATCGAATGGAGCGGCGCGTGCTTCGAGGGGAGTGCGCGTGGCGTCATGCTGCGACCGAAGAGCTCGGAGCTCATCAGGTGATGACGCAGGCGGCGAGCTCGCTCATCTCGAGCGCCGCGGCTGACCCCGCGAATGCACCCCACCCGATGACCATCAAAGGCGTGCGCCGCGCCTCACCATCAGAGGACCACTCTCAGCGCTCACCACAGCGCTCCGCATCGCAGCGCTCACCACAGCGCCCCGCCGCCGCCGCCGCAGAACATCCCATCATGGTGGCGGCCAAGGGGAGGGCGACGCGGCAGGTGGCGAGCGCCGTGGTGAGCAAGCCGACGGCGCACGCTGCTGCTGCCGCCAAGGCCGCCATCGAAGCCACGGACGCGGTGGAGATGGCGTCGATGCGCGCAGCATGCCATCCGCATGCATCGTCGGACGGACAGCCAGCGCCCACGACGGCGCTCGTCGACCGGAGCGGTACCTGCGAGCTCAGCCGCCGAGATTCGATCTCGAGCGCCGTACCGAGCAGTACTCGAGCCAGCCCGACGCCGCAGGGCAGCGGCGCGTGCGCCGCTCGGGCTGTTCACTCCCATCAGTCTGTTCACACCAATCGGTCAGCAGGCGCGCTGCCGCAGAGCGCGCGCGCCGTGTCGGGCGCGGTCTCGAGCAGCGCCGGCGTGAGCAGCTCCCTCGCCGCGCCCTTGCGGGCACGCGAGGCGGCGCCCGTCACGGCGCGCGAGGCGGCGCCCGTCACAGCGCGCGAGGCGGCGCCCCCCCGCCCCGCCTCGGCGCGTGCGGACGCACGACGGCAGGCTGATCGTCGGCCACCGGCCGAGAGCGCCGTGGCGAGCGCCGTGGCGAGCGCCGTGGGGAGCGCCGTGGTGAGCGTCGAGCATGGCGTCGGCGGGCCTCCCCACTCCTCGGCTTCGTCAATCACGGCGGCGCCGGTGCGCGAGGGCCTCAACGGCACGAGGCTCGGCTTCTGCCAACCGCCACCGGATTCGTCAACTCCGTCAGCGTCTCGCCCTACCTCCGCTACGCCGCGTGGCCCCTCGAGCGCCGTCGTGGGCGTCGGTCTCGGCGTCGTCGTGGGCGCCGGCGTCACGTCGCCGCGCACCGGCGCGGCGCCTCCCAGCGCCCACGACGGCGCCTACCCGCGTCGGCCGCTCCCTTTGGGTTCCGGCCGCGCATCGGTCGCTGCGACGCTCGCTGCGCGCTCCGCCGCCGGCAAGGCCATCTACGGCGGCGGGTGGGATCCCTCCGATCCGATGCAGGAGAGGGCGCGCCGTGCCATCGCCGCCGTGACTGCGGCCGGCGAGCACCAAGGCCGTCACGCCCCGGCTATTCACACCCCAGCTATTCACACCCCAGCGATTCACAGGGCACCGCCCCCGGGGCACCCTCTCCAGGAGGGGCAGCCCCTCGGCGCACGAGAGCAGCCCGCTCGCCAAGCGCCGTCGTGGGCGCCCTCTGAGCCCTCGCACGGCGAGCCATTCACACCGGAGCTATTCACACCTGAGCACTCGCTCGCACCTGGGCATAGGGGGGGGGACCGGCCGCCGCCCCTGTTGCACCGACACGCGCAGGCCATCGGGCACAGCGCCGTGTCGGGCGCCGAGTCGCTGATCAGGTCACGCTCACCTGCAACAGTCGTCGACAAGGGTGAGGCCGCAGCTGAGTTGCCGGCCGCTGCCCGGCCATCCTCGCCGTCCGACTTTGAGTGAGCGCGCGTGGACCGCGCATCGCGACTGCACACACACACACACACACACACACTACTGTTCACACGCTCGTGGTCTTAGAGCCCATAGAGCGCTCCAGGCCCTTCCTGGCACACCGACTACTGCAGGGCCTACCTCAGGGGCCACATCAGGTTAGGGACTGGTACATAAATCTAGCAAAGCTCAGCTTTTCTCAACGAAGCGCGCACCGCTGTTGGAACCCTACCGCAACGTATCCGCTTTTTGGTAAGTCAGGCGTCCCGGCGTCGTGTTGAACAACGAAGATGCTCGGTCGCATCTTGCCAGCGACGGCGGCCTTCCTCCTGACCGCCTCAAACGCGTTGGTGCTTCCGACATCGCGCACTAGCACCCAATCGCGCACTAGCACCCTTGTGTGCGCCGAGCCTACCACCATGATGCCGCCTCACCTCCACGTGCCCGAGGCACGAGACTCCCACTACGCTGATGGCAACCTGGCTCAGTACCTCGTCGACCTGCACGACGCGAAGGCGACGTTCAATTTTTGCGGCGGCATGATGTTTCAGCTCATCCTCTCTGACAAGCTCAGGGAGCACCTCGCGAGTGGCAACGCCCAGAAGCCTGTGGTGTTCGATGCGGACGCCGGTCGCATGGCACGCATCCCGGGCTACTCGCGGACCGCAGAGGCGGACAATGCCAAGATCTTCCACGGGCGTGAGGTCCGGCAGGTGCCCACGGCGACGGGCGGCATGGGCTTCGCGATCCACCTCTCCAAGGCCGGCGAGGACGACCCGGAGGGCTGGACAGCGCCTGAGGTCGCGGGGTATGATGGCTGGGCACATGACGCCGGCCGCGTCTGGCGCACGGGCGAGACGCTGGAGAAGGAGGGCTTCGCCGGCTTCCGCACAAAGTTTGGCGACAAGGCCTACACGCTCCACCATCGCTTCTACCTGCACCTCGATCGGGAAGATCAGCTCTGGCTGTCGGCCGAGGACGGGTGCGAGGGCCACCCGGCGCCCGCCGCGCCCGCGAAGAAGGTGTTCGGGCTGTTCTAGCTTGTCTCAGCCGTTGATTTGCAAGTTGCTGACGTGCATTCGTAAGGTCCGTGAGAGGACCGATAGACAAGATAGCCGAGGGATGGGCGAGGCACCGAGGCTAACGGGGCTCGGGAGGTACCGCTACCGGTAAGGCTCGGGCGTCCCTACAAACACAGTCGCTTAAACGAAGTAGGCAACACCTTGAGACGATAGACGACGACATGCGACGAGACCTCCTTTCCAGACACAACCTAGCTGATTTGCAGCAGTGAGTGACGAACACGTGGCAATTTCGTGGCAATTTCGAAGTGGACTCGTCACAATGTCGTGGTTCGCCGGCGGCGTCATGCGCGCGCTCAGCACCTGCAGTGCCACTGGCGGTAGCACGCCGCCACCTGCTGACGCTTCAAGCCAGATCAGCGGATGCCCGGTCATGCACAAGGGCTCAGCCTCCGTGTTCGTGTCCACGGCGGCGGCCACGCCGGCCACGCCGGCCGCGGCTGCCAGCTCTTCGAGCAGCGGCGATGGTGGCTGTCCAGTGATGCGCAAGCCGGCACCGTGCTCCTCCGACGCGCCCGTCAACCCGCTCAACATGATGCCTGCTCTCGCGCAGACGCCAGCTCCTGGCCAGGCGGCCGTGCTGCCGGTCGAGCGCGTCGAATCGACCATCCCAGACGGGAAGGGCGAGAAGTGGGTCTACCCGTCGGCGCAGATGTTCTACAACGCACTGGTGCGCAAGGGCAAGGGCGACGGCGTGGACGAGGACGCGATGGAGGCGGTCGTGGCCATCCACAACAACATGAATGAGAGCACGTGGAAGCAAGTCCTCGCCTGGGAGGAGCGGCACTCCGAATGCAAGCAACCGCGCACGCTCAAGAGCTTCATGGGCCGCCCCGACGAGCTCTCGCCCAAGGCTGCATGCAAGTACTACCTCGGCCTCGCCTCTCGCCCCTTTGATCGTCATGACTGGATCGTGGACCGTTGCGGCAAGGAGGTGCGGTACATCATCGACTATTACGACGTCGCCAGCGCCCGTCCGAACGACAGGCTGCCTGTGAGCATGCACGAGGAGGGCGCGGTGCCTTCGATCTCGATCGACGTGCGCCCCGCGGGCGACTCGCTCGCCGACGTGCTCGATAGGGTGCAGGCCACGTTCGCGGGCCTGCCGAAGGTGCTCGGGACGGCGCCTGCCCCCGCCGCGGCGGAGGCCGTGCTCGGGACGGCGCCTGTCCCCGCGGCGGTGGAGGCCGCGCCAACTGCGGCAGCAGCAGCGGCCGATCGGCGGGGGGGCGAGCGCCTTGTCGAGCACGTGCAGCAGACATGTGCGGAGAAGATGGCCGCGCTGCAGGCGTGCGACTCGGAGCGCAGCTGCGCCGTCGCCCATATCGGGCTGATGGCATGCATCGCGCAGCAGGTGTGCCCGGACGAAGCCGACGCGTTCCGGCGAATGAAGGAGTCGGTCGGGTCGTCGGCGGAGAGCGCCGCCGAGGCCTCCCGCCGATACGAGGCAATGGAGGGATGCGTGTCGCGCTGGGGCCAGCTGGCGCAAGCTACGTCGCAGTAGCAGAAGAGTGTAGCATGTGGCAGAGTCAGAGCACAGAGGCGGCATCAGGGATCAGGGGAGCACAGGCCGGAGGGTGTACACGGGGGGGCGTGGGGGAAAAGGGGGAAAAGGGGAGGTCCTGGCCCACACGGCGGGAACGTACTGATCGTGTTTGTTGTGATTCCCAGCTCCCCCCGATGTGTGAGCGTGGGGGGACCGCGAAGAAACTGAACTGAACTGAACCCCCGAAGTTTTTGAACACGGTAAGCTGTTTCTCCGTTCAGTTCAGTTTCTCCGGGCTGAGTCGCTCTTTCAGTTACATATAAGTCCTCCAAAAACTTCCTCTCCAAAAAGTCATAAAACGCTCAACCGCTTCCCGATCGCCGTCCTTCTCTCAGGTACCAAATGCTTTTCCCGTGGTGACGCCCTGTTGCTGGGTCAAACAGGGCAATGCAGATCGCCCTGATGCTGGGTCTCGTCGGCATGAGCTCGGCACAGGCCTACTCCTCTACCCATTCCGCGACCTCGGCGCCGAGCTCCGCGCCTCGGCCCGCCCGCTTCCTCTTCTTCGCCCTGATGGTGGGCTTCGCCAGAGCACAGACCTGCTCGGACTCGTGCATGTTCGCTTATGACGGCTGGTGCGACGATGGCGGACCCGGATCGGAGTATTCCGACTGCACCCTCGGCACCGATTGCGGCGACTGCGGACCGCGCTCCGGCGCAAGTTCGAGCCCCCCTTCTGTCTCGTGCACCTCCAACTGCCTGTGCACCAACACCTGCTCTAGCGCGAGCGACAACGACTGCGACGACGGCGGCCCGGGTGCCGAGTACTCCGCTTGCTCTGTCGGAACCGATTGCGTGGACTGTGGCCCCCGAACTGCCCCCGTTTCTTCACCAGCTTCGCCACCTCCACCTCATTCCCCCCCTTTTCCGCCTCGGTCCCCCCCCCTCGTTGCCCCACCGGGCTCGACCTACGTGTGCTCGGACACCTGCGTTTCTTCTTCACCATTCGATAACGGATTTTCTATGGCGATGTACTACGCCGGCGACAGCGAGTGTCAGGACGGCGGCCCGGGCTCTGAGTTTCCTTTTTGCACTTTCGGCACCGATTGCACCGACTGCGGCCCTCGTTTGGTTTCAATCCCCCCGCCGCCGCCGCCTCAGATAGCCCCTCCAATCGTTGTCGCGGGGGGCAGCTGGCCATCTGAGTGCGGTTGGAGCATCTCGTGCACCAACGGCTACGCCCGAACCCTATCGCAGAATACTGTTCCGATGACGGTTGCCAATCCCAACTTGATCGCGGGCGCGACGTGCACGCTGATTTTGACGGAATCATACGGCGACACATGGAACGGAGCGTCCTGGACGTGGGGGGACGTGGGCCCATACACGATATCGAGCTACTACGTCTATTCCCAAACGTTCACGTTCACCGTCCCCCTCCCGGGACCTCCGCCCGCGCCCCCCGCGTTGCCCCCAGTCGCTCCGATTGATGCCGGCACCAATGGTTTTGCCATGGTCGTTCCATCGCTGATCATCACGTACCAGTTTGACAATTACAGCGTGGCTACAGTGCCGTCGTGCGCAGTGGGATGCACGCCTACGGTAGATAACACGACAGCATGGGATTCCCGTCTCACCCAAGCACTCCGCATTGGCACGAATGCCATTATGGGTTGCTCCGGTAGGCCGAGATGCGTTACGTCATTGTCATTGCCACCAGAATGGAACACCACCGATGCGGCGGGCATCTCCACGATACATGTCGAGGTCATAGTCAAATGGACGGATGCTGAGATCCGTCGCACCTATCCTCCGGCAGCTCCGACCCTCCCGCCGTCAGAACCCTCACGCCCTCCGCCGCCGCCGCCTCCCCTTCCTTACCTCGAGTCTACAGACATGACAGTGGACATGATTGCAACCGGCATGGGGCTGTACCATGAGCGGTTCCTGACCAAGTCGCCACCACCCCCTGTCTCGAAGCCGCCACCCCCCACGCCATACGCAGACGCAAAAGTCTTCGTCCAAGGCGCCGAACTCGCCCCAGCGATTAGGAAATCTCAGCTGCTAGGCTACAACATGACGCACTTGTCCACGCTCCTGGGGTTGGTCAACATGACAGTCACCCGCGTAACAACCGGGGATGACCGTTCCGCCGTCGCAATCTACTTGCCGCCATCCTCCCCTCCCAGGCCAAAGCCGCCGCCCAGCAAGCCACCCCCTCCCCTACCGCCGGTGCCGCCCTTCGCGCCGCCCGCCCTGTGCGTCAACACGTGCAATGAGAAGCTTCCGGGCAGCAGGGGCAAGTGCGACGATGGCGCAATGACTGAGGACGCTATTGCGGATGCATTAGCGCAGATTCGCGCCAGTAGGAATCCAACGCAACGCGTCGATCCATTTGCAGGGACCACTGATCGAACGAGCCAGGTCAAGTGCGATCTCGGCACTGACTGTGATGACTGCGGGCTTCGCAGCATGTGCACGAGCTGCCCGAGCGCGTGCTCGGCGCTAGCACTGAATTCTGTGGAAGGCAACACGTACGAAAAAGAAGCCTGCCTCGAGTTCATGTACATGGACGCCCAGTGCTGGCCGCAGTGCAACACCGCGGAGTGCGGGCATCATCACTGCACGTCGCAGGCGGCAATTCTAGCTTGCCTAACACTCGAACTCAAACAGGGGCGCGTCTATTCCTCGATGCCCTCCGATCCCTTCGCACCAACTGGCCAAGAGTCGAAGCCCTTGGTGACTGCATCATTCGATATTGGAGAGTTCCGCATTGGTGTCGATCGGCTGAAAGGCGCTGGCGTGCAGATTGACTTCAACCTTAAGTACAATCTGTCGTGGCGGGACGATCGCATGGCCAATTCGCCCTGCCGCGTGGTCCTCCCTGCGATGCTCTCCAGCAAGGGATCCGAGCCGTCACAGCATTTGGCTACCTACTGGCGCCCGAAACTCGCCATCGGCACTGAGACGGAGCCCGCTCGGGCACGCTCGACAATGGATTCCTTCTTCAAGGTTTCAAACTTGACAGAAACGACAGCCACGGCCTTGCTTGACATCCGCGAGGCTGTCACCGTCTCATTCGACTTCGTCTACACATTTTTCCCCTTCGACCACCAGACCATTCGCTTGGATCTCAGGCTGCCGACCGTGCGGATGAACGGCTGCCAAGCGCTGGTCGACAAGGTGCGTGCCCAAGAGGTGGCACGTGGAAGTGGAATTCTTCCCGGGAATGCGGCGTGGCTCTGGGAAAGTTGTGGCACTTCAGGGGGCGGGTGCGACCCAGAAAAGATCGAAAAAGACGTCTTCATCGATGCGGAATTCTTGGCGGCCCAGCGGGCGGGCGGGGATGCATTCTCTGGCGACTGCCCGGTGTTGTTCAAGATCAGGCGTAACAACAACGTCTTCGTCATCAAGCAGCTGGTGCCCACCATCATCATCGCGGAGGCGCCGCTCATCAGTCTGTGGCTTGACCCGACCATCCCTCCGGTCGTGGCTGGCCGCGCCTCGATCCACATCTTCGCCATGGTGCTCGTGGTCCTCCGCGCCAGCGCAGACCTCGGCCTGGGTGTACTTAGCTCCCTCATCTGGACGGACGAGTTCTCGCTCGTCCAGTTCTTCGTCATCTTCTCGGGGCTCATGGAGACCATCTTCGTGCACTGTCTCCTCCGCTTCAATCACAAGATCCTGGCCCTCTCCGTCGATGGCGTCTTCCGGAAGTTGCTCCCCTTCGTACTCTTCCCGTGCCTTGTGGTCGGCTGGATCCTCAAAGGTTTGCAGGAAACTACAGCCTTCCTGGCTGTCATCGTTGGCGGCCTTTCCGCATTTACAGTCTACTCGATCTTTCTGACGCTGCGGAAGACCTGGAACATTGAAAAGAACCGCCAGACGATGGTCAAGGCGCTCAAGGCGCTCAAGACGGACGACGTCCAGAAGACGCTGACCAAGGATCAGATGGACAAGGTCATGCGTATGACGTTCGACACCTTCGACCTTGACAAGTCGAAGAAGCTCGAGAAGGCGGAGGTTCGCCTCATTCTCGATGCCATGTATCCCAACCTGAACAGACAGCAGGTGACCGAGGCCATGAAAGCCGTCAAAGCGGACGAGATTCCTTACGAAGACTTTGCAATCGTTGTGGAAGATTGGCAACAAATTCAGGATCAAGCCGTTCGTGATGCACCACCCAAACGCACCCTACTCGAGCTACTTGGCTTCCGCAAGAAGGTCAAGCAGACCTTCAAGGACGCGGTGCGGAAGCAGATGGTCACCAACGCTTTCGCCAACGGGAGAAAGATCACCAAAGATCCACCAGCTAAGCAACACGAGACTGCTTTCGATCGTCTTAGGCACATCAAGAATCCCAAAGACCTCGTGAAAGAGCTTGCCAAGCTGGCAACCAAAGCAGAGTTCGAGGAGAGACAAACGTTGAAGAGATCAAAGTCGACGTCGGCGAAGCTTACATTCGACTCGCCGGTGAAGTCAACGACGATTCCAGAGCCGTCGAAGCCAGCTGATGCCGCTGCCGGCTTTGCGGCGGGTTTCAAGAAGCTTGGCAGAGGTGGACCTCCACAAACCGAGCCACAAATCGAGTGCTAGATCACAACCATCACCAACAAGCGCAACGGAACAATACCATTCGAACCAAACCCAAACGCATACAATTCGAAACCAAACCCATACAATCTAACATACAACGAAGCCATATTCGCTTCCACGTACATACCATGGCAATATTCTACACGAGGCCGACGGCGGGGTGCACTAGGGAGAGGTGAAAACACCATCCCCGTGGCCGAACCGCGACAGCCGAACAATCGAGACGGGGGGGCGGGGTCGAGATGCGAGAGGGATCGGAGAGGGATAGGTCTGACGTCTGTGCTCGCTGAACACGCAACACAGATAATCGACGGGCGCCGGGCGGCGGGGTGGGGGGAGCGAGCGTGGGGCCTGTGTGCTCTGTGGGAGCTTGGACGAGAGGGCCCCTCAATGGACCCCAACATCAGGACCCGAAACTGGGCACCAGGCACCGGCCGGCTGTGAGGGGGGGGAGCGGTAGGGTTGCACGTGTGTCTACACACCATTCAATGATCAAACACAATCATGTTGTAGGTAATTTGGTTCCGTCACGCGTACAATTGTACATGTAACCGCTAGCCGGTCGAACATTTTACACGACTTTGGAGTCGCTGTTCACAACACATCGAGAGAGAATCACAGCAGGTCGTGGCGTAACTTTGCACACATGTGGTTGATCTTCCAAGCTGTCCAAGGGCTCTTACCCATCACGCTGCTGCAGCGCCAAGGCGGCGACCGTGTCTTCATCGATTCCGCCGGGCGCGAGCGCATCTTCCACGGCACGAACGCTGTCGTCAAGGGGCCGCCGTGGCACCCAGACCCGTACACGTTCAGTGCCGACATCAGCATGGCCAAGGAGGACTTTGAATGGATGCAAAGGCTCGGGTTGAATGTGGTTCGACTCGGCGTGCTATGGTCGGGCGTCGAGCCCACTCGTGGTCACTATAACGAGACGTACCTCGACCAGCTCGACACGATTGTGACGCTCGCCGCCGCGCACGGGGTGTACACGCTCCTCGATTGGCACCAAGACGGGATCTCGGAGCACTTTTGCGGCGAGGGCGCGCCCAGCTGGGCCATTCGGCGTGCCGAGCAGCCACAGCTGCGCTACCCATTCCCCTTCGCGCCCGCCTTCAACGACAGCTCGCTCTTCTACGTGGAGGAGAAGATGGGCGGCGCACCTACGCTCCCTACACGGTCCGCGTGCCTCACGAGCCACGGGCCGGGCTGGGGCGAGACGACGCGCGAGACGGCGCAGGCGTACCAGGCGATCTACTCCAACTGGCAGGGTGTGGCAGACGCCTTCGCGATGGCGCAGGCCAAGCTCGCGTCCCGCTTCGTCCGCCGTCCCGAGGTCTTAGGCATCGAGCTGCTGAACGAGCCGTTCGCAGGCGCGCTGATTGGCCGCTGATTGGTCGCTGATTGGTCGCCGATTAGCCACTGATGAAGGAGTCGTTCGCAGGCGATTTGTACGAGGAGCCACTGATCATGGTCCCGTACCCAAGCCCGAAGAATGCGGACGCGCACAACCTGCAACCGTTCTTCGAGCGTATCAGTACTGCCATCCGTGCCGTCGACGAGCAGGCGCGCCCCTGATTGCTCCTGATTGCGACTGAGTGCCTCTGCCATCCGCACCGTCGACGAGCAGGTGCCACTGATGGCAGGTGCTCCTCTTCTTCGTCGTGATTGCATGCTGATTGCGACTGATGGCAGGTGCTCCTCTTCTTCGGCGGGACAACCTGGGACGATCTCGGTGTGGGCTTCACTGCACCGCCCGGCGGCGGCGCATATGCGAACCGGTCGGTCGTCGCGTACCATTACTACGCACCGCCGCAGATTTCGGCGCCATTCCAATTCAGCGCGTACAAGCGTGCGGCGCAGCGGCTTCGGACGGCCGCGTTCATGACGGAGAGCGACAGTGCGCCTGGGAGGGTGGTCGATAGTGCTGTGGGGGACGCGGCGGACGCGGCACTTCAGTCGTGGGCCACGTGGGAATGGAAGAACTTTTTCCGCGGCGCCGACGGCAATGTGAGTCGGGTGGCTGCATCGGATGGGTGACACGACCGGAGGGTATGGCTCCATGGCTGATTGCATCCTGATTGCATGCTGATCGGCTCCCTCATCAGGTGAGCCAGATGGCTGCCTGGGGCGCCGACAAGACCGGATATGGGGCCAAATGGCCAAATGTGGAGCGATCGCCTCTCCAACCTCCAGAGGATCTCCAGAGGGGCTACGCGCGCACGTACGCCATGGCTATTGCTGGCGAGGCCCTCTCCATGCACTTCAACGTGAGCCAAGGACCGTCCGTATCGAGTACGCTCGTGCCCATGGCTGATTGCATGCTGATTGCGTCCCTCATCAGGTGAGTAGCAGTGCCTTCCGTCTCGAGTACGTGGTGCCGGCCAATACGTCGCTGGACGAGCGAGCTGCGACAGAGATCTTCGTGTGGCCTGAACGGTACCCGGGTGGGGCGACGGTGACGGCGAAGGCCGACATTGGAAGCATGCGCATCGAGTACAATGGCACCGGTAGCCTGGTCTCGATCTATCGTAACGAAACCTACCCGGTTGACGTGCGCGTCATCGTCAGTATCGATAGCAAGAAGGATGAGGCTTGAGCGTGGGGGTGAGTAAGTTAGTAAGTAAAACACGCCAGATGGCAGCGTATACCCAGATGCAGAGCGGTTACGGTGATCGGTGTTATTTGTGCCGGTAGGGGAGTTAGTTGAGGGCGGGGGGCACTCATTCAGGGGTTGTTCTTGATTGATGTTTTGATGTCGACGTATGCCTGCGCAGCGGTCTTTTTTTAGCCGAGCCTGAATATAGCGCGTCCAGAACTGTTCCCGCGATTGAAACCGTCTGCCAAAAAGTCAACTTAGAACTTTGAGCTTCCCCATTGCGCAGGGTCGGGAGCCATGGCCAAGTCGCCCAAGAAGAAGTCGCCCAAGAAGAAGAAGTCGCCCAAGAAAAAGGTTCCGAGGCTGATTCTACGAAGTGCAAGCCCGATCAACGTCTCGCTTCGCGGTCCGCACCAACCCTCTGACCCGAAGCCGTATCAGCAACAAGAAGAGTCGGCCCCTCACCTCAGCCCGGAACGGAAAGATGAGGTCTGGCAGCACGAGATCGACCGGCGCCGACAGTTTCCGAGTGGAACCATGCGGGTCGTCTCGGCGCGCCAGTCGGCGCACTCGGCCAGGGAGCAGCAGGAGCGCTTTCTCGCAGCTCAAACCAAGTATGCGGAGACGCAACGCCAGGAGAAGCTCACCGCAAGGATGACACGGATGGAGATGACACGCCAGGCTGAGCGCGAGGCGACAGAGCGGCGGCGCGCTGAGCTCGAGGCCACTCGTGAGCGCGAGGCCACGGCGCGCCAGCGCCTGCAGGAGGTAGCGCTCATGAAGGCCGCCGAGGAGGCAACCGCGTACGCAGAGAAGTTGAGGAAGCAGGCAGAGGCGCAGCGCGATCACGAGGTTCACATGGCGAATAAGGCGGAGCAGGAGCGGAGGGCTCGCCAGCAGCATCTCGAGATGCTCAAATGGATGGAGGAAGAGCGGGCTGATCGGGCTGCGCAGGAGATGGAGGCCAAACGGAAGGCCATAGAGGCGATGGCAGCGTCGCGCAAGGCCAAGCGGGATGCTTGGGCGTGGAAGGCGCGCCAGGAAGCGGAGGCCAAGGCGCGCGAGGCGGCGGAGGTGAAGGCGAGATTCAAGGAATCCGAGGCGCATCGCCTCATGGAAGAGACGGAGAGGAAACGGCAAGAGCGCCAGACAAAGGCCGAGATGGAGGCCGCGTTTCGGCAGAAGATCGAACAGGAACGTGCTCTCGAACGAGACAAGGCTATCGAGCGCGAGAAGGCGCGCGAGAAAGCTCTCAAGGAGGTCATGGCGATGCATTATAAGGAGGACGAGTCGGGCAAGCTTGTCAAGATCGCGGACCCCTTCATCGAGGGCATGAAGAAGATGCGCGCACTCGAGGAGGAGGAAGCGCGGGAGATGGCGGAGCTCAAGGCGCTGATTGCCGAGCGCGACGCTGCCAGAGAGAAAGCCAGAGTGAGACAGGCAAAACAGCGCGAGCGCGAGATTGTCAAGGCGCAGCGCGAGATTGCCAACGTCTTCCAACAGAATCAGGCCAAGGAGAAACGCGTCAAGGAGGAGCTGGAGCAGGCCGAGAGGGAACGCAATCGTCGCGTCGCCATCGAGACCCGCAAGAAGATCGAGGAGGACAACGAGCGCCGAATCGAGGCGGAGAGGCAAGCAGAGGCTGATCTGAGGCATGCGAAGCAGACTGAGCACCAAGCGCAGGTGGCCAAGGCCCAGCATCAGGAGGAGATGCGTCAGATGAAGGCCAAAAACCACCGGAAGCTCCAGGATGAAAAGCGGATCGCGGTCATGGAGTGGCACTATGCGACCGATGAGGAGAAAATCAAGTATTGGAGCGATTCACAATGCGCCTTCAAGAAGGAGATCAGTTGGAGGCAGCAGGCGTGGGGAGAGCAGTCTTCCGTAATGGATTTCGCGCAACGACTTGGTTCGCGTCCGTTGTCCGCTCGCTTGGTCGAGCCGCCGGCAGAGGTACCGCCACCGCCGGTCCCTACAGGAGGATCGGCTCCGAACATGGCCCCGAAGTGACCTGCTTCACAATCCGCCATTTCAAGCCATGCCATATTGATTCGCACAATTCGGCAAGAGATGCCATGGTCTAAGGCCTCTGTACACAATAGTTGGTCGGGTCGTGTCGTAAGGATCTCGAGGCGGGGCCGAGAACGTGATTCCGCTCGAACGCTAGTCAGTCTCGTGTGAGGTTTCGAGTATGTTCGATTCTGAAAGTAATTGAGCTTTCGTTTGAATAACTCAATGGGATACCTGATACCAGGGGTGAGGGGATACAGTATCCCATTGAGTTATTCCCCTCACCGTACAATTGTCGTAGCCCACGGCGGCGCGTGCTGGCGCGGGTGGTGGACCCGCTCGCCGATCATGAGTACATCTGTCATCTATAGGTTACACATCGCGGGCGGTCGGGGTCCAGTGTCCCGACCGGCACGACTCGCGCCAGGCGGCGCCACCTCGGGCTCACCTCCTCACCTCCTCACCTCCTCACCTCCTCACCTCCGGGTTGGCTGGCACCGGGCCGGCACCGGGGGGGGCGGAGCCATCAGTGTCGCGGCACTGGGGGGGGCGGAGCCATCAGTGTCGCTATTGCTCGATGGGCCAGCCCCGACCCCGAACGCCTCGACTGGTAGGGGCGGCGCGAGCAGCGGCACCACTGTGGTGGGTAGCAGCGACGAAGAGCGCACGCCGGCATGCCCCATGACGCTCACCACGACGCCCCCCTTAAGGTCATCAGTAGCAGCAGTAGCAGCAGCTTCGGGCCTCGGGGTACGCGTCTCATTGCTGACGAGGCAAAGCAGCGGGATCAGGCAAGCGATCGAGACCACCTGCAGCGCTGCAGTGATCAGAAAGGTCGTCTCGAACCCATACATATCGATCAGGTAGCCTCCAAGCATCGACGAGCCACTGTGGAATGGGCATTCGGAGGTGTGAATGACGAGCCAGGAGGTGTGGAATGGGCAGCGCGGAATCTCCATCAGAGAACTCAGGAGGGGCTATTCATGTGACCATAAGAGAGGCAACAGGGTGGCACTCAGTGGCAATCGGTAGCCATCAGCGGCAATCAGTGGCAATCAGTGGCAATTAGTGGCAATCGGTAGCCTTCAGCGGCCGTCAGCGTGTCTTCACCTCCATGAGAAGAGATTAACGCTCTCGAGCGCATTCCACTTAGCGCGGTTTCGTCTGCTCACGTAGTCGTTGAGGATCGATTTCGTCAGCCCGCTCGTGCAGTTCATCAGCCACGTGCGAATAATGTACAGCGGAGGGATCGACCATTGCGCGATCATGAACGCGCTCCCTGCTGCGCCCGAGCCTCCCCTGCCTTCCATCCAGTGCGTCAGGGCGGCGATCATCGCGAGGCATAGCACGGACGACGTGCGACACACGATCGTGGTCAGCGGCCGGCCAGCCGTGCGCGACACACGCTGCATCACAAAGGCGAGCGCGGCAATCCCGACCGGCCCGCATGCATACACTGCATTCGTGGCGACGGGTGACATGCCGAGCTCTTGCCAAAAGAAGAGGGCGAAGAAGCGCACCTGATGAGGCGGGCAATCAGCATGCACTCAGCACGTGCACTCAGCATGTGCACTCAGCATGCACTCAGCATGCACTCAGCACGTGCACTCAGCACGTGCAATCAGCATGCACTCACCGTCATGCCCGAGCCGAGGAATTGGAACGTCAATCAGCATGCACTCAGCATGCAATCAACGTGCAATCAGCATGCACTCACCGTCATGCCCGAGCCGAGGAATTGGAACGTCAATCAGCATGCACTCAGCATGCAATCAGCATGCAATCAGCATGCACTCACCGTCATGCCCGAGCCGAGGAATTGGAACGTGTCCGCACCCGCAACGAGAGCGGGGATGTGCTCTCGACGGAACCAAAGGCAACGTGGGCCGTCGGGCACCGCCCTTCCTCCGTTGATGGTGCCGTAGGCGGTGCCGTAGGCGGTGCCGTAGGCGGGGCCGTGGGCAACGACGCTGGCGGGGCCGTTGGCAATGACGCTGGCGGGGCCGTTGGCGGGGCTGCTGCCTGTCAGGCTGGCTGGGCTCGTGGGTGAGCGTGGTGATGTGCCTGGATGGCCGGGCTCATGTGCGAGTGTGGCGGCGGCGGCGGCGGCGGCGGCGGCGGCGGCGGCGGAGCTCGTGGTCATGTGTGCCGAAGAGGAGCTCGTCGTGATCACCGCGGGCGGCCTCGGCGGCGGCGGCAAGGGCGGCGGCAAGGGTGGCGGCAAGGTGGCGGATCGAGTAGAGGCGCCGACGCGGGCGCCGGCGGCGGAGGCGGCGAAGAGGTTGGCGGCGGAGAGGTTGGCAGAGGCACAACTCTCCTCCAACAAAGGAACGCGCGCGCTCTCTCGCGTGGCGCGACTGCTGTCGCTCCTTATTTGGATGGATTCGGATGCGTTCCTTATAAGGATGGATTCGGATGCGTCGATCGTGTGTCGATCGGAGAATGCGAAGAGGATGAGCGCGGGCGGGACGGAGCCGATGAGGCCGACGAGCATCACGAGGCGCAGCTGCGAAAGTGTCCACTCATCCTCCTGCGAGACGTGAGACAGTCGTAATCGGAGGCGATCAGAGGCGATCAGAGGCGATCAGAGGCGATCAGAGGCGATCAGAGGCGACCAGAGGCGATCAGAGGCGATCAGAGGCGATCAGAGGCGACCAAAGGCAGTCCGAGGCCATCAGTGACAATCAGAGGCCATCAGGGGCGATCACCTGTGAGAAGATGACGATCGAGAGAAGAGGCCCGAGGACGTTGCCGAGCGTACGAAGCGACGAGCGCCACACGAACAGCTTCGAGCGCTGCCCCGACACCGTCGAATCGGCAAACAGGGCCTCGAGAGGCGCCGAGTGCAGGCCCATGAAGATTCCCCACAGTGCTGAAGAGCCGAGCAGAGTATAAAAGAGTTCGTTGGCGATACGGGTCGCCTCGGCGTCCTCGCCGCTACCCGGCTGATTGCCGCTCGCCGCCTCGTCCGCCCAGTTGCCCCGCAGATCGGCTGTGCCGCCCCACCTCCACCTACCGGTGGCGAGCGCCGCGCCAGCCGCCGCGAGGCCGCTCGCGTCGCCGGCGTCGGCGCCGGCGCCACCGCTGCTGCTGCTGCTGCTGCTGCTGCTGCCGCTGAAGAGGCTGCCATCGAAACCATAGCGGTTGGCTTCCACACCTGCGCCACCGCCGCCGCTGCCGACTGTCAGCTTCGATGGCATCGCGGCGTTCACCACGTGCTCCTGGTGCTGATCCAAGTAGTTTTCGAGCTCAGTGCCGAGTGTGAGCAGGATGGCCCCCATGTAGGCCGCCGACACGAGCGCCACGACGCCCGCGATGCGCAGCATGCCCTGCCGGCCGAAGCAGTCGGAGATGGCGCCGGCGGGCAGCGCCATCACCAGGCTGATGGTTCCCTGGATGCCCGACATGACGCCGATGGCGGTGTAGTCGTCGGGTCGTAGGAGCAGGGCGTACGCGGTCATGGGCGTGCCGGACGTGAGGCTGCTGTACATGGAGAGGCACGTCACGTATATGAGCACCAGCTTCACGTTGCGGTTCATGGGCGCCGCCGCATTGGCGACGGCCATCTTCGCGAAGCACTGTTCTTCCCCGATCCGGCGCCTCCGATCGCATCTCAGCAAAATTCGCCCTAAAGGATGCGAACTGTTCAATCTACGACCCATGGACTGGCCGCAAATAGATGAAGAGGACTGCAATTCGAAACTTGACTTGCCTTGACTTGCCGGCTCTCTGGACAACCTCCGCCGCTTCCACCGCCTCGTACCGACTCCGCCGCTTGGCTGCACACGGTTGGAGGTGGCAAATGACGTTTGGCACGTCTGACACGACGGCCCGCGTGTTAAACGATGTGCGTGCCGCTGCCGTCCCCTGGCACACACCGTGCTGCAATCAGATGAGCGTCGTCCACGAATTTGTTCCGCCAACGTTTGTGCGGCTCTGCGACTCTCGCCCTCGCAGGATCTGTCCCAGGTGGAGATCTTGCAGGAGTGTGCGCGGCTGCCACGCAATGCGCAGTGGTCCGATCAGCGCTTTCCGGCCGACATCCCGACGACACTGTACGTGACCGGCGAGCCCGCCGACAAGCCGTTCAACAACGGACAGCCGGTGCGCTGGCTGCGCCCGCACGAGATCGCGGGCGCGGTGGACGGGCAGCTCGATCTGATCAAGGACGGCCTGGCCGCGGGCGACGTCGCGCAGGGCGAGCTCGGCGATTGCTACCTGCTCGGCGCGATGTCGTCGATCGCCTCGCGCAACCTGCTCGGGCCGCTCATCAAGCCAGGGGTGGATCCGAGGGAGTGCATCAACAAGGGGTTCATCACATTCCTGCTGTACAAGTTCGGTGAGTGGGTCGAGGTGAGCGTGGACACGCTCATCCCGTGCAATGAGGAGAGCCAACCCATCTTTGCTCACGGCAAGGACCCGAGTGAGCTCTGGGTGCCACTGCTTGAGAAGGCGTACGCGAAGCTCCACGGCTCGTACGAAGCCCTTGATGGCGGCTCGGTGAGCGTTGCATGCTTATGGCCCCTGATGACCCTTGATTGCCCTCCACGGCTCGTACGAAGCCCTTGATGGCGGCTCGGTGAGCGTTGCATGCTTATGGCCCCTGATGACCCTTGATTGCCCGCCACGGCTCGTACGAAGCCCTTGATGGCGGCGTCGGTGAGCGCGGCGCTGCAGGAGCGAACTGTCCACAGAGTTGCATGCTGATGGCCACTGATGACCCTTGATTGCCCCCCCCATCAGGTGAGCGCGGCGCTCGTGGACCTAACGGGTGGCGTGGGCGAGTCGATCGACATGACCGATGAGGACGTTCGCTTCGAGATCGGCGATGGCTCCTTTTGGAAGCGTCTCAAACGTTACAACTCGAAGGGTGCGGGCCACGAGCACGACGACGGCGGTGGGACCTACCTTCTCGGCGCAGCCCTTTCTCGCACGGATGTGGAGGATAAGGGCGGGCTGGGCGCGATGCAGGTGGCCGCCGCACTGCATGCTGACTGCATCCTGAGTGCATCCTGAGTGCATCCTGAGTGCATACTGCGGTTCCTCATTTGCATGCTGATTGAGATTCAGCTGAGTGCATGCTGAGTGCATGCTGAGTGATCCGAGTGCATGCTGAGTGATCCGAGTGCGTGCTGCAAACCGTCGTTCGCATGCAGGTGACCGACCTGGGGATCCTCGTGAACCACGCGTACTCGCTCATCGACGTGCAAGAGGTGGGGGACGGCGAGGGCAAGCTGCGCCTCGTCCAGCTGCGGAACCCCTGGGGTATGAAGGAGTGGGAGGGCCCGTGGAGTGACAACTCTCGCGAGTGGGAGACGGCCATCGGCATGCGAGCTCGAGAGAAGCTCAACGTGCAGTTCGAGGACGATGGCACCTTTTGGATGGCGTGGGAGGACTTCCAAGCGCACTTTAATAAGATCTACGTGTGCCGCATCTTCCAGGAGTGCAATCCGGCCAAGCTGCTGCGTGGGCAGCGCCGTGTTGAGCGCCCGCCGCCGGGCAGCTGGTGACGTCACGAGCTCGAGCGAGATCTGAGCGAGATCTGAGGGAGATCCGAGTGCCACTGGGTCGCCACTGATCACCTATGATTGCCTGCCTCCTCAGGTGCCGTTACGAGATCGAGGGAGAGTGGACGGAGCAGACGGCGGGTGGCTGCTTCAATTTCCCAGAGTGGCGTAAGAATCCGCAGTATGAGATCCGCACGGGCCCGAACGAGACGCAGGCAGTCTTCTTGCTCATGCAGGCGAGTGCTACGGAGTGCTACGGAGGGCTGCGGAAGGCTGCTGATGGCTGCTGATGGCCTCTGCTGGCAGCTGATCGCCACGTATTGCGACGCACTGCCACACCAACTGCCACTGACGGCCTGCCTTCGTTTGCTGCATGCAGCCCGACCCGCGCACCAACCCAGCGGCGCTCACGGGTCGCGTGCTCTCCGCGAGCGACGGAGGTCGCAAGCGTGGCGGGGACGAGGGTGGCCCCGTGTACGAGAAGAAGATCGGTATGTACATCATGCGCGGCGATGAGGTCTACCGGCGCAGGGTGCTCTTCGATTCGGACGAGATCGAGGGAGATGAGGTCGTCGACTCGACGCCGTTCATGGCGTACCGTGACGTGACCTGCAACACCATGGACGAGGAGAATGAGCCCGGGCTCTTCTCTATGCAACGGTCCGTCCCGCATCCCATGCAATCAGCTGATGGCCCTCTGATGACCTCTGATTACGGTCCGTCCCTCATCCCGTGCAATCAGCTGATGGCCCTCTGATGGCCTCTGAT
>ERZ761574.635-NODE-635-length-24793-cov-68.892837_pt1 | contig 24793 bp, 11 predicted proteins | sample MGYA00374950_ERZ761574 | MGnify/ENA primary metagenome ERZ761574 (study PRJEB28895, sample SAMN07631631) | mixed culture metagenome | isolation source: Freshwater growth medium | place: USA: Seattle, Washington | collected 2016-10-03 ... | reverse complement strand
AGGCATGCCGACGGGTGGAGGCATGCCGACGGGTGGAGGCATGCCGACGGGTGGAGGCATGCCGACGGGTGGACTGGCGAAGCGAGTTCGTTCCTTATTGAGACCTGGGCTCGAGGGCAGCTGTGAATGTGACTGTGAACCTGGGCTCGAGGGCAGCTGCCGTGCCTCTGCGGCAGGCATGAGCGTGGCTCGGGAGTGCGTTCGTTTCCTGCCCGCGTCGCCGTTGGCCGGCTCGGGGGAGCTCAGGGGAGCTCGGTCGAGATCGGGGGAGCTCAGTGGAGCTCGGGTGAGATCGGGGGAGCTCAGCATCGGTGTTTGCCGCGTGCCGAGCGCCGTGCTGAGCGCCGGTGGGGTGAGCTCGAGGGCAGCTCCGAGCGCCGACGCAACGGATTGTCGGTGATGACCTATGATGGTCTGCGAGGACCGAAGCTCGAGGGCAGAGACGCCGCCGAGCTCCGCCGAAGCGAGCTCGAGCTCAGGGCCCCTCGAGCTCGGAGATTCAATCTGGCCCATCGAGCGCTCCTCCGCCTTCGCTGCGAGCGCTCCGATTTGCGGGATGGATGCGAAGGCGCTCGGACTGCCGGTGGAGGCGTTGTGGTGGGCGCTCGGACTGCCGGTGGCCTCGTCGTTGGAGGAGGCGCTGTGGTGGGCGCAACACCCACCTCTGATTCCGTACATGCGCCGAGCATCGGCATCAGCATACGCGGTCTTGGCATAGCTCGCATCGATCTCGGCCGCATCGGTCTCGGCGGCGTCCTTATAGAGCGCCTTTTCGACGTTGTTCTCATGGGTGCTCATGTGCTCCTCGAGCTCCACGTGCGAAGCACGTCTCTCTAGAGCTTCGATGCGTCCCTCGAGCTCGAGGAGCATGCCTCGTACGTGGCGCACTTGCACACCGACCACTCGCAGGAGCAGCTCCTGCGCTTGTACGTGCATCTCCTGCGGCTTCGCGGAGACCACGCTCACCTCCTCCGCGGAGATCTCGATGATCACGGGCTCGTCCACTTCCCGTGCAGCCACTTGGCACGGAGTCTGTGCCAAGGGGACCTCCGCGCCGACCATCGCCAAAGAGAATGTTTAATGTGTGAATGTGAATGAGTGTCTGTGTGACAGCGGGGGGCGTAATTTGACTGTACACACGGAACACACGGCCGAACCTCACACCCGACCCGACCCAACAACGCACACGCAGGACCTTCGTAACGGTAATCTCTCAAATTGTTTGTGAACTGGCTGCCCGGGTGCCTGTGAACGTGTTGCAGCTGTTGCCCTACGTTCCTTCTCGCGTCACATGGGTGATAGCGTGGCCTCCACAGTCGGCATGCACTCCTGTCCTCTCCCCTCGCCGCCGCTCGCACTCGGCCCCCTTTTGGGGCCCACGCACACACTCGATGCACACGTATGGAGCATGGCACGGCGCCGTAGTTCCACGACTCCTCCCGTGGGGCGCCTTGGTACCTCGTTACACTCAGATCCACGTGACACTCAGCACGAGGTGCATCGCCAGACTGGCCGGGTCGTGCGCGAGGGCCGTCGCTCAGATGATAATGGGCTTCCCCATCTTCTTCGCGCCGTTGGTGATCGAGGTCGTCTTCGCCGTCTTGGGCCCGACGCAGCACCCCTCAGTCCAGCACTGGCCGCAGCTCGCGTACATCGCGAAGATGGCCACGATGATGTTGCAGATGCCCGGCCCGAAGAGGTTGACGGCGCTGCCGAAGAAGGATGTGACGCACACGCACAGGTTGCCAAAGATCGCGACCGGATCCTGCGCGGCGTTCAGCATATTCTGCAGGTCGCTCGAGCTGCTGGCAGTAGTATTGGATGGCATGCGCGCCATCGCCGCGGTTGCGTCCTGAAGCGTTTGCTCGAGCGTCGGCAGGGTGGTCTCGCAGATGCCGGTGCTCGTTGAAAGGATCGATTGGGCCTCTTCGAGCTGCACGAGGGGCCCAAGGGCGGCAGCAATCACGCCGACGATGATGCTCAGGATGATCCAGACGTACGCGATCAAGAGGAAGAGCTTTGAGCAGCACGAGCACCACGATTTGCCCGCATTGTACGCGCACATGCTCTGGAGGAACATGAAGAGGGCGGACAACGCGGCGGGGATGGCGACGAAGATGTTGAGCAGATTGAGGACGGGACGGATCGGGTCGATCAGGCTGAAAATGGACTCGAACCCCCCGATCGCGGACCGCGCTTCCGCAGACGGGGAGTCGCGCAGCTCAAAGATCTCGTCGATGATGCAAATGATGCTGGCCTGTGTGTCCGTCATCGCGGTGTACAGCAGAAAGCCGCCGCCGAGCATGAAGATGGCCGCGCAGTCTGTGGTGAGGGCCCAGCCGCTCGACGCGTAGACGGAGCAGCATCCCGTCGAGCAGCAGCCGCCGCGCGAGGGCGACGTCCCCGCCTTCTTCACGTCCGCCTTGTACTGGCGCGACGCGCACTGGGAGCCGATGACGCACGCGAGGCAGAAGAGGGCGCCGCAGACGCACGCGAAGATGATGATGTTGACATAGTTGAGCGCGCCGCCACCGATGGTGGCGCGCACCCTGATGCTCAGGCTCGAGGTGGTTGTCACGCCCAGCGATTGCTGGAAACCTGCTGTAGACCAGGCGGTCTGGAGGAGGGCAGCGGCCGCGTTGGCGGTCGCAGCATCGGTGTAGAAGACCGTCACGTCGACGACCATCGAGCCCGAGAGGATGGTCATCGTCATGTGATCGAGCGACATCTGCGGGTCGAGGCTGTCGCGGATCGCGGTCTTGATCTGATCGCGCTCCGAGGGGAAGAGGTCCTCAGGGTTCTGCGACGCCGTGAAGCTGATATCGAGGATGGCCCTCGCGTTGGTGACGTGAGCGGGGACGCTGCCGATACCGCTGAGGGCCGCGGTCATCCCCGTGGGGTCGGGCACGCCGGTCATTTCTGCGATGATCTTGTCGCCAAGCTGCTCGGCCTTCTCCGAGGAGACTGGGCCGCATGTCGCCGGGGGCGCTGGCGGCGATGGGGTGCCTACTACGCCAGCGGAGCACGCGAGGATGTAGTCGGTGAACTCAGTCGCCGTCACGCCGTTGTCGTTGCTGGTGTCCGCCTTGTCGAACGCAACGGCGACGCCGTTGCCGCCGTACGTCGCAATCAGGTCGTTCTCAATGCCGAGGAGCCAGACCATGCGCGCCCACTCACCCGTGTTCTCGTCGAACTTGCCGTTGTTGTTGCCGGTACCGGCAGAGGTCCCGCCCGCTGGCCACCCGCTGGTCCGCCCGTCCGTTTTCGAAAGCAGGTTGGCGACGTAAGGCTGAAACCATTCAGTTCCCGTCAAGCGGCGTGCCGCGGGCCTGGTCGCTGCCGCGTCGACCAGCGGCGCGGCCGCGAGTGCCGTGAGGAGGAAGCACTTCAGCGGGGCGCAGGTGATCGGCATTGGCCCAATCATTTGTCGGTCGCGCACTGCGAGTGAACGGGTGGTTACGCACGAGTTCGCACCAATTCGGGCAAGTTCGGGTTCCCACGCGACCCAAAATCCCTGGTAAGTAGGGACCTCCTCATGCTTTTGACTACCGACTACTATTTACGTGGCGAGACTGTAATGGTGACATTGACGCCTCCCGCATCGAGACGCGCGAGCTGGAAGAGTACGTGGTCCTCGTCCTCCGTATTGCTCCATGTGAGCGCCCCCACTGGCTGGACGTCGACGTCGAACCCTCCAGTGTAGACCCACGCATGCGACACAAAGAGCACCGTGGGCTCGGCGATGCTCGCGTCCGGCACGAAGCGCAGCGTCGCGACCTTGGTCGAGGAGTCGTAGCGGAAGGCCTGCGTCTTACCGGCGACCGCCTTCGCATGTGTGCGGCTCCAAGTCGGCACGGCGTCCCGGTTGAGGCAGGCCTCCATGCTCGTGCGCTGGACGCAAGGCTTGTAAGGGTCGTCGGGATCGAGCTTGAATAGACCGGGCACGTCATACGTGCGGTTCGCGAACCACTTGTAGTCCCATTGCATCCAGCTCAGCTGCCACTTGTCGAGGAGGTCGAGCTGTGCGTCGCCCGTCTCGGTGACCCAGCCTCCGCATCTGAGGCGCGCCATCTCGCTCTGCTTCCACGCGTAGTACGTGTCGTCTGGAGTCGCGCCGCTCAGGACGGAGTTGTGCCATGCGAGGACGCTCTTGTTCGCCCACCGAGCGGCGCCGCCCGGTACATCCGTGAAGCCGTGCTTCTCGCCCACCGGCAGCACGACCTCCCAGACCACCCCTTGGAAGAGGATCAGGTGAGACGTGTCAAACTCCCGGATGGCAGAGGCCACCTGATCGTACAGAGGCTGTAGCTTCTCGCGGTCCGCGACGCCCGGTACCAGAAGTCCAGGGTTCTTGTACACTTGGCCGGCGAACGGCTCATTCATGAGCTCGTATCCGATGACGTGCGGCGAGTCCGCAAACGTCTTCGCAACGACACCCCAGTAAGCTGCGAACGCCTTGCGGAGGCCGTCGACATCGTCGTAGACGGCGCCGATCGCCTCGGACGTTGCGTACGTCAGGTAGAACATGGACCAGTCATTCCCATTGATTTGGTCGCATGTCTCGCGCGTCGGGGCGCCGGTGCGGGGGTCGACGGGTACAGGCTTGGCGAGCGGCATCGGGAAGCCGAGGGCAGGGTCGGCAGGGGGGGATGCGGCCCAGGACGCGACGCCGTTGCCGCAGAATGGGGCGGCCCAAGCGTCCTGGTGGAAGTCGATGAGAGAGCTGATGCCGTAGGAGCCAGCTTGGTCGACGAGGGAGCGCATGAGCGACAAGTATGTGGTGTTGTAGATGCCGCGTGACGGCTCGACAGCGGCCCACGGCACCGAGAGGCGGATCGAGCTGTACCCCATCGACTGCATGAGCGACATGTCTTCGGCAACGAAACTGAACTGTGAGTCGAAGCCCGAGAGGGAGGGGTGGTATGGGGGCTCCTTGTACACCACGTTCGTGCCATGGAAGTAGCGCTCGCGACCAGCCTTGTCGTAGATCAGGTTGGAATCCGCAAAGAGCTCGAAGAAAGACGTCAGCGTCGAGGGCGTTGGCTTCGGCTCGGCTGCCATGACGGGAGCAGACACGCACACGTGCAAGGCCAGCACGAGGGCCAGGCGGCGCCACTCCGTCGAGACGGCCATGCGATTGCCGTGCATGATTGCCGTGTGAATTTCGGATGCCCCTTCCTGGCCCCTTCGGCGTTTCCGAAGCAAGTTTTGCAGCGAACCCGACGGGTCAGGCAGTCAGTCAGTTTCTTCGCGGTCCCCCCACGCTCATTCCCGGGGTTCTCACATAGATGTTTGTCATACACCTAGCCAGCTTTTGCTCGCGCTTGCATGCAACATCGCGCTCCCTTGCCCCATTAGGGACGTAGACGCGACCCAAATCAGGGAAAATCGCTTGCAATGCTTGTCCCATTTCTTCTTCTCCTGGGCGTGCCCTTGCAGAATGAAGCAAGCACATTGGCGATGAAGAAGCCATCTGGCCACGCTGACAACAAGAAGACAGGTAACGACGACAAGAAGGCACCCGCGTCTAAGACAGGTGCGAGCCGCGCGCAGGTGCTAGTCGTCGTCTCCGACCATGGAAGTGGAACGTCGAACTTTGGGGAGTCGTTGAAGAAGCATCCATGTATGTACGACGTCGGGGAGGTGTTCGGTGCAGGATACATGTTGTGGTCGACGAGCAAGGTCGCCGAGTGCGTTGGCAAGGCCCCTAATTCCGCTATGTTCGACTCGGTCACCCACGCGTACATGAACCAGGAAAACCCCAAGATGGCCATGAAGCTCAATAACGTGCTCGATAACATCACGGCGTCGAAGCGCAGCGATAATCTGGACTCAACCTCGCTGTACCCTGGTCTGAGCTACAACCTCGCCGAGTACTTTGTCCGCACCCGCGATCTCATCTGTGCAAACGTGCCCGCCGACGTGTGCCCACCCTCGGACTGCTCGATCACGCTCAAAATGTTCCCACAGTTCGTCGACGGCATCACCTTTGGAGTGCGCACGTCGATCGACAAGAAGCACGTCGCGTGCCAGAACGCGCAAAACGAGATGGCGATGGCCGCGTGGAAGGATGCCCTCACCTCATTCAAGCAGAGCCCGAAGGTTGCTTCGATCACGCTTGAGCGTGATGAGCTTCAACGGCAGTTCTCCATGTTCCACCGGATGGATCCCCTGGGGCAGCTGTTCGAGTGCAGCATCCCGCGCGAAGCCACCGCGTTCGCCACCGTGTCGAAGGACTACACGGACTCCCAGATCCAGGTCGAGGACTGCTGGCGGGGTGAGAAGGGGGCTGCCAAGTGCCTGGGCGACGCACTCGCGCTTGTCGGCTTGTCCGTCAAGCTTGACGTTGCAGGGACGCAAGACATGGCGGGCGAAGTCGCGGAGCGGGAGGCGGCACACGAGATGACGAGCCGAAGCTGCGCCACCGACCCCCTCGCCACTTTCAGGCTCCTCGAGGGAGATCAGGTCGAGCTCGCGTCCCACGGCCCCATGTTCGAGGCGGCCGCGGAGGAGAAGCTCGCTACCAAAGGGCCCACCAGCACGTTCACATCCCACGGGCCCACCACCGACCTGCGCAACCTGGACGAGGATGCGGCAGCGCAAGAGTGGGAGAATTCGAATCACCTGGACCAGCTCGAGGATACGGCGCAGCAGTCGATCACACGCGAAAAGGCAGCGGCAAAGATGGCGATTCATAACTGGTTGCGGGAGCAGCGTCAGAAGACACAGACGGCCGCTCACTAATCCGGCCACACATGAGGATTGATCTCCGCACTCCGGAGAAAAGGAGACGCCGGAGACAGGGACGTGTGGGATATTTCCTACCAGCTACCACGTACAAAGGCGAGGGGAAAGGGAGATCCACGTTCCATATATCCAGCGTAAAGTCATTCAGAGGGTCGGAAAGTGAGCCGGCCAACTGTTTGAACGTGCGTGTCTGTAAATGTAGTCCCGGGGTAGCGGCCGGCCGTCCTCTCTGAGCATGTGAGAGAGAGCGAGTGCAGTGTGACGTGTGGGGCAGGCGGGTTTGGGCGGGCGGTGGGCGGTGACCGGTGAGTGCTGCCCGAATCTGTCTTTGTGTGGGCCGCGCATCGGAAGAGAACGTCGCGACGCGACGCCGCCTTGCGCGAAAGCGCCGTTCTAAGCGCCGTTCAAAAAGCTTCGGGCCTTCCATTTCGGGCCTTCGCGTCCTTCATCGCGCTCAAATCAATGGAGGACGAGTTCTGCTTCAGCGACGGTCCCCTCGGGCTGGTAATTGCAAAGGACCGCGACCGCCACGTGGTCTGCTGCGTCGTGCGCAACTCACAGGCTGCAGCTCTCGGCGTGCAATGTGGCAGCGTACTGCTCCGCATCGCCGGCCAGGACAAGGCGCCGTCTGACTTTGACAGCCTCGACATCATGGATGTGAATCGGCAGCTCGAGCAGATGAGGCGGCCGCTGACGCTGCGCCTCAGGCGGCCAGGTGAGAACTGGTCACCAAACACGACTGCGCGCCTCGCTTCCGCGCGCCTCGAAGAGGAGCGCAAGCTGGCGGTGAGCATCAGCAAAGCGGCTGAGTCGGGCCGTGTGCGGTCGATCAAGTTTGGAGAGGGCCCGCTGGGCATCTCGTTGCAGCAGCTGGGCGACGCGGTGCTCGTGCTCTCTGTGGATGCACATTCGCAGGCGGCCGAGCTCAAGACGCCCTTGGGCGTCATCGTCGGCATCAACGGGAACTCGGTGTGGGGTCGCTCGAAGACCGAAGTCTCGATGACCATCGCGCAGTCGTCGCGCCCGATGACCATGCAGATCCGGTCGGCCGCGGACGAAACCCTCGAGGAGCCCACCGTGCCGGATCCCGCCTTTGCGCGCGTCGCTGCAAACATCTTCGCGGCCGAGAAGGCGGCCGAGAAGGCGGCGGAGATGCGCGCACTCGTGGAGGCGTCCGCAATCGAATGTTCCAATGAGGCGCGCGCCGTGGCGGAGAAGGCGATGGCGCAGGCCAAGATGCTGCGGCGCGAGTCGGCAAGCAGCGGTCAGCCAGTTGCCCCGCGGCTGTCGGCGGACGCACAGGCGAGCGCCGCCCAACACAGCGCCGCCCAACACAGCGCCGCCCAACAAAGCGCCGCCCAACCGATGACTAGTTCGACGGCGCCTTCGACGGCGGCGGCGGCGGCGGTGGAGGCGCCGACGAGCCCCGTCACGGACCCTTCGGTGGCGAAGGTGCTCACGTTTAGCAGCGGAGGGACCATCCCGAGGCCGCCCCTCGGCACTGCATCGCCTACCGAGGCCCTGATCTTCGCGCACCGCAAGGCGCTTGCAGAGGCGCTCGCTCCCGGCGCGCCCTCGACTGCAAGCGACGCGTACAAGGGTGCGACTGCGCCCGCCACAGCGCTTTCGCTCAACACAGCGCCTCTGCTGCAGTCCTCCTCGCCCTCGGCTACTGCGCCCGCCACAGCGCTCCCCGCGCTTTCGCCCAAAACAGCGCCTTCGCCCAACACGGCGCCCGACGCGCCTTCGATGCACGCGAAGACGGAGCGCTGTGTCGAGCGCCACGTGATGGACGTCGAGGCGCAGCCGCTCGAAGGTGTGAAGCATGCCGTCGCACGCGCCGAGGCGCTCTGCGCGCAGCGCCTCTGGCTCGTGCAGGCCGAGGCCAAGGCGGCCGAGGCGAAGGCCAAGGGGGGCTCGCGGGGAGGCTCACCCGCGGTCCTCAATGAGCCGACCGACAGCGCGCGCGCCAGGGCCCATCTACAAAAGAGCCTGCAGCTCGCGCGCTGCCCCGGGCAGCTCGCGCGCTGTGCCGGGCAGCTCGCGCCGCCGTCGCTGCCTGCTACGGCCTCGCTGGCGCCGCAGCCGCCGCCGTATGCTCACAAGGCCGTGTTACCGGTCGACATGCCGCCGCTCCCGCCGCCGCCCGTGGCGGTGGCTGCCGCGGCACGTCTAGCCTCCCCGGCGGTGGTGCACGAGGCGCTCAACCCGGCGCGCGCGCGCGAGGCCCTCATGAAGACCTTTGGGCCGCGCGCCCAGGACGGCGCTAAACCGTCCGATGGTGCCCAGTACGGCGCTCGATCGGGCGCCCAGTACGGCGCGATGGCGGCGAGAGGGACCACCGCGGCGAATGGGGCGAGTGCCCAGTACGGCGCTCGGTTCGGCGCCCATAACGGCGCGGCCACCACTGCGAATGGGGTGGCAAGCGCGGCGGCGGCGGTTCCTGTGGCGCGGCTGCCGCGGCCACCCTCGACGCACGCGCCCGCCGCGCTCCCCCTGCTCTCCTCGGAAGCGGCGGCGATTGCATGCGCGGGCGCCGAGGCCGCCGCTCAGGCCGCCGCCAAGGCTCGCGCCGCCGGCGCCGTGGCGGGCGTGCTCCTCGACGCCGCGACGCCCACCACGGCGCCCAAGGCGGCGTCGGGCGGCGCGCCCGCCACGACGCCCGGCACCGACGAGGCGCCGCGGACTCGCAACGAGGGCGTCGTGCTGGGCGTCGCGCAAGCCCCCGCGTCGGCGCAGCTCCCCCCGTCGGCGCATGCCTCGCGCAAGATCTCCCAAATCTCCCCGGTACCTTACTTGATCTCCCAAATCTCCCCGGTACCTTACTTGAACCTGCCTGACAGAACACCGCCGGCGCAGGGTGCGGCAGGCGACGGGGCAGGCGACGGGGCGGGCGAAGGGGCCGGCGGCGAGGCGCCCAACATGGCGCCCAACGACGCGGCCGCCGCCCACGATGCGGCCGCCGCCGACGCTCGCGACGACGCTGAGGAGGCGGCCGTGACTCCCTCGCAGATTGTGCCAGCAGCGGTGAGCCCGACGGCGTCGGTGGCAGCTCTCGTGCCATTCACAGCTCTCGAGCCCTTCACAGTGACTTTCAAGGACGGGTGGCACTATGAGCATGTACGCGGAGAGACCTTCACACCGAGCGACTTCACACCGAGCGACGCGGGCGCGCCTTGGGAGGGCGAAGCGCCCACGACGACGCCTAAGGCCGGCAGCGGGAGCGCAAGCATGCACCGAAGAAGTCACCGTCGCAGCTCGCCGGCCGAGCAGCGCGCGCACCCCGCCGTACGCGTCGCGGTGAGCTATGCCTCGCCGCCACCACTCGAGCCCGAGCCGTTGCCGGTGGGTGGGCGGTTTGGAGTCCAATTGCCCTCGCCATCAGCCCAATTGCTCGCGCCATCAGCCCAATTGCCCGCGCCATCAGCTGGTGGGGTTGGCAAAGGTGGGGCAGCGCCGACGCTGGCCGTGCCGCCGCTGCGTCTCGCCGCCCTCGCCGCCCTCGCCGCGAGCGCCAGGGCGGCCTTGAGCTCGGGTGCCCGAAATGGCGCTCGTAACGAACTTGGAAGTGGAAGCCGCGCTCAACACGGCGCGAACAGCGCTCCACACAGCGCGAGCGCGCGAGTGCTCTTGCCGCTGGAAGCGGTGGAGGCGGTGGCCGGTACGTTTCGCGAGACGATGACGCCGCGGGGCGAGACGCTTATCACACGCAAGGGGGTCGAGACCAAGGCCACCTTCTTCGAGCAGTTCAGTAGCCGGCTGAGCGACGGCGTCATGGCCACTTTTGGACGCTTCAGCAGCCGAAGAGAGCCCGAGGGCAGCCGAGGGGAGCTGAGGGGAGCTGATTGCATGCAATCGGATTGCATGCAGAGGGGAGCCGAGGGGAGCCGAGGGGAGCTGAGGGGAGCTGATTGCATGCAGTCTGATTGCATGCCGAGGGGAGCCGAGGGGAGCCGAGGCGAGGCGGAAGTGAGCCAACAAGCTTCGTTGAGCAGTTCGTTCGCCAGTAGCAGAAGTGAACCCGAGCCCGAGTGGCTCACGAGTGCTGCGGAGCATCTGCGTCAAGGCCACCCGGTGGAGTCCGATCGAGTGCCTGAAGCGCTCGGATCGCGGGACGCGGAGCCATTGCGTGATGGCGGCGCCTCCGTCGACGAGTCTCTCCTCTCGCGCTCGAGCCTCGAGATATGCCCCGAGATACGCCCCGAGATATGCCCCGAGATATGCCCCGAGATACGCCCCGAGATGGCATACCGCGGAGAAGCAACATCGAGCAGCTACTGCCGTGGCGCCGAAGCCGAGAGCGCCGAGTTGGGCGCCGAAGCCGAGAGCGCCGCTTCGGTCGCTTCGGTGGCTTCAGCATACAATGACGAAGCCACGACCCCCAATGCGACGACCATCCTTTCCCCACAGCCTCCGCCATCCGTGCATCCAGCCGCAGGCTCCGCTTTCCCCACAGCCTCCGCTGCCGCCTCCGGCCCTCTTGCCTTGATTCCTCTCGCCGCTGCGAACGTTGTGGCCTTTGCCAATGCCAATGCGACCGCGCGCCACCAAGGGTCTCTCGCCGCCACCAAGAGCCACCAAGGGTCTCTCGCCGCCACCAAGAGCCACCAAGGGTCTCTCGCCTCCACCAAGAGCCACCATGGGTCTCTCGCCGCCACCAAGGGTGCGGGCCTTCCAACCATCTCGCCGTGTGGCGTGGCACGGCACGGCATCGCCGCCCGCCGCCTACCCCCTGCCCGCACCGCCGTCCCCTCGATGCGCATCGGCGCTGGCGTGGGGCTTACCAAAGTGGGTGCGGCCGGTCGCGCGGACGCCTTGTTGAGCACTGCCTCGAGCGCTGCGCCCGCCGATACGCCGGAGCGCGAACGTCGAGCTCACGATGCAATCCGCGCCATTGCGGCCGCAACGGCCGCCGCGCATCCGCTTCTGCTGCGCGGCGAGCAGGTGGAGAGATCCTTTGAAGAGTTTGATGGACGAGACGCTTCGTACTACGAGCGGTGCGCGTAGGCCAAGGCGGTGCGGGCGGTGGGCGGCTTCGTGTGGGACAGTCGTGAGGCGTCACTGGTGCGAGATCTGGCGAGATGAGAACCGCGAGGAGGACTCTCAGAATGCAGGTCCACTTCGACAAACGGACTTGTACGAGTCCTGACTCCAGTGGGGATAGTATGGGGATAGAACACGAGATTGCTATCGAGCGTGTCGAGGGTACGCGCGGTCGATATCGGCGGCGCCATTTCCGATTTCGCGGTTTGTTTGACTCAGGGACGCCAGACTTGGGTCTCGGCTCGCATTGATTTGGGTTCCGGACCCATAGTTACCCCATTGGCATCTTTAAGCCAAAGCCCATGTACCTGAATGAAACCATCCCGCTCTACCATTTTAAATTGATTACACTCTTAGACTTTGTGATTCAGCGCAGACCTCAACACTAGTTGCGGTTCTGATAGGGGTTATACGGGCCTCATCTGCGTCGCCTAGCATGTTGAAGCACATCTTGAAGAAGTTGTACTTGACCACCTCACGGTCACCCTTACATGTGAATGAGACCTCGCGCTCGCCCGTCTCTTCCATCATCGTTGCGTACTCACTGACAGTTTCTGGCCACTTGCGCCATGCGTCGATCGCACGAACTTTCGGGTTGCCCCCGTTCTTGATGCGCCCACAGAGGCGCGCGATGGAGTACTCCGCAACGCACCAGCCTCGGCGCTCGTATGCGTCTGTATTGGTGAAGCCCCACATTTCTGGTCCTCCAGGGAAAGTTTCCGGACTGGAAATATCTGGGATGACGACCACCTCACACCCTTTGAAAGAGTAAAGCCGCCCCATCTCCCACAGCGCGTTGCGGAAGCAGCGCTCCTGGAAAGGCGCGCGACCGCTCAAGGTGTACCAGACCTGACCATATTCTCTGTGCGCGCTTCCACCATTCGCCTTGAAGTAGGCGTCGCTGCGCATCTCCAACGACGCCTGGAAGAGGGAGCAGTAGTCGTAAAAGACATGATCGGTATCCGACGCCCCTAGCTTGTCGAGCTCGGCAATCAGCAGCAGGAACTGCTTTCCACTGGGCGAGGGATGAAACTCCGACTCCCAGCAATGGCTCACCACAAACTTGCGGCCCGGTGGCACGACTCCTACTACTGAACTCTCAGGCCTCCGGTCGAGTTCTTGCCGCCTGGGGAAGGGGCCTCCACGTCCGGCAAGCTCCCGAACGTAACCGACGGTCAGCCAAGCGATGTCAGCATTCATGCAGAAAGCACGGAACCCTTCATCATCCCTCGGAACTGGCGTCATCATCGCGCAAGCCCTCTGCAGCTCAGATAAGGCTATCATCCTATCCTTCTCCACCTGGAATGTAAGCTCATGTCGGAAGAGCTGCTCTGCCCCGGAGAGCCGCGTCGGATCGAGGCCTTCCTTGACTTTAGGCTCATAGCTATTGACAATCTGCTGGCAGTACGCACCCAGAATGTTCTCGAACATCAACCAACCCTTTCGAAAAGCTGTGAATGCAGGCGATTTCTTGAGCTTCCAGCTTGGCACGTGCGGTAAGATCACTCTTCGCACGGTGCTAAACGTGTGGATACGAAATATATCCTCGACTGCCTGATCATGCAGCTCCTCTTGTAATGAAGAGGAAAAGGGCCTCTGGTGCATGCTGAGTGGATACCAGAACACGACATCGCGATTGTTGGCTTGGCGCTCACCGTCTGAGCCTGAGCTGTCGAGTACTTGAATGAGCTGTCGCAACATATCGCCCCTTGGATCGTGCTCGTCAGAAGAAAGATACGGAGCAGACACGACAAAGATCTGAGAGCGCTCCGGTGGCAGGCCATACACTTTGGCCTCCTTTGGGATGTCGCCCCGACGCTGAACGCTACCACCAGAATGCGCTAATCGCCTAAGGTATCCAACGCGAACCAAGCAGATGGCGTAATGTCCCTCCTTATTCAGCAAAAGCCACTCCGCAAACGCGTGTTCGTCCCACCGGGGATCACCACCTTGCAGAGCCAGATGAGATGCCATGTTTGCGGTTAGCCGCTCGCGTGTCAGATGAAGATGTCCTCGCAGTCGTGAGTTCACCTTCTTGGATTCCTCGAGCTCTGCCTTCAGATCCAGCACATTCTTCGAGTGTGAAGTGCCCATGGCGTCAAAGGGCCCTCTCAGCCGGACGCACACCCGCGAGCCCCGCACTCGGCACGCGCGCGAGCGACGCGACACAAATTTCCAAGCAGCCCTGCCTGCCTGACGACTGCTCACCGCAGGCCTTTACGCGAAGTGGGGCCCAAAATGCCTCTATCGGATACCCAAAACTTCATTCGGTATGAAAAAGACGTTTCGAAACTGGCAAGGATGTCAGTACAGTACAAACGGGGTTCGAGACATTCTCAACCGCACAGCTACTTCTAACTGCCCTTCAAAGATTCACCTAAATGGACCATTTTCTCGGCGTCGCGCGGCGGCGGCAATTCACGTGGCGCGCGGCGGCGGCAATTCACGTGGCTCGCCCCGCCGAGCACACACCCCCTTGTTGCCCTCTGGGACCACTTCGGCTATCCTAGGGACCTCCACTCTTGCTGGCGCCTCATGGGAACCACATCTGCAGACCCTTACAGCCTGCTGACGAGCGACGACACCGAGGAGGACGAGCCGGCCTCCAAGCGCCCATGCATTGAGCTGGACAACATGGTGGATATGGGCTTTCAAAGAGCACGAGCAGAGCGTGCTCTTCTGGCTGCCCGTGGATCCGTCCCCCGCGCCATAGAGATGCTCACGGCGTCTGTCGATGAGCATACGGCCAAGGCCGTGTGCAAGCCGGTCCGTGCCGGTGGCTGGTACTGGGTGCATGCTGGCAGCCTGCAGCCGTACACGTGGCACGTGCAGCTTGAGCTGGAGGCAGCCTATCATCGCGGCGACGCCGAGCTGCAGATCAGCGCCAACGGTCTCAAGTACGTCGTCGCCTTCGACCGCTCGGCGCCACCGACGTTGGATCGGCCGACGGCGAAGCAGCGCGGCTACGAGAAGGAGCGCGATGTCTTCCGAGTGCTCACATCGGACGAGCTGCCGCTGCTCAGCGAGGCGCGTCACACGGCGAGGCTTGAGCGCGCGGAGGACGTGTTGCCGTACGTTGCCGAGCTCAAGGCAGCCGCGGACGCGCTGGAGGCGGCCCGGAGGGGCGTGACGGCGACGTACGAGGCGTGGCTAGCCGCCACAGCTCCGCTGCAGCTGCTTCGGGAGCAGAGCGTGGCGTTGGTGGGCACGGCGCCCGATACGACGCTCATCGGTCGCGGCAGGTTGCACAAGCTCATCACGGACTCGGGTGGGAACCTGCCCTCCGAAAAGGCCAAGGAGAAGGTGAACCGGAATACAACCATCCTCGTCCTCAGCGCCGGCGCCGACGGCGCTCTCGTGAGCACCTCCGAGGCGGCTGGGACGGCGGTGGGTGCGGCACGTAAGGCGGCCCGCGATGAGAATGCAAGGCGAGGCGCCGTGGTGGGCGCAAAGAGGAAGGAGCTCATCGCCATCTATGACGAGGTTGAGTTCGTCGAGTCGCTCACCCAAGGCACGGCGTCGGAAGGCTCCTTCCCATGGTACGTGCGCTCGCTCGCGACGGCGGGCTTACGGAAGCGTCAGAAGCACGCACTGCTGCAGCTCGCGATGGCATCCGCGGTGTGGCGGCTCGTAGAGCAGAGGGTGCCACCTCCGCTGCACGGGCTGCGCGTCGTATTGACGGGCGTCATGCTCCTCTCCAATGGCGATCTGTCGACAGACTCGCACGCAGAGGTCCGTGCGCTCGTGCGACGGCTCGGTGGGCAGGGACTGCCCGGCGGCGGTGTGACCAAGAGTGAGACTGACGTCCTCATCGTGGGGCGCGGCGAGAAGGGCGAGAATGGCAAACCCAACGGTAAAGGCGAGGCCGCCGAAAGCAGTGCCAAGTATGCCGCGGCTCTCAAATTCAATACTGAGTGGAGTGAGAGGCACGAGAAGAGGGCGGCTGAGCATGCAAGTGCTCGCCCCGACGCTGCGCCAGACGGTGCGGCGGCGACTGCTGCTGCTACTGGTGCTGCTGCTGCTGCTGTTGCTACTGCTGCTCAGTGCAGCACCGCCGGCAGTGTGGACCGGCCGCCAATCGCGATTGTGTACGAGGAGGACGTTATTGCGTTTGTGCTCTCGGAGGGCGCCCGTGAGCTCGTGCGTGCGCGTGCCGGGCGGCCGAGCAGGCCGGTGGGGCAGTCGTCGCAGCAGCCTCGGGCGATGACCCTGCCTCCGACGCACAAGCCCGATGTGCGCTCGATCCGTTATACCTCGATTAGTCATCAGGCCCATGGTCGAGGCGAGCCGGGCGTCAAGGGGAGCGTACTCGCGGATGCGCTCGCGGCCCCTGAGGGACATAGCCTGGTGAGCGCCCTCGTCGCGGCGCAGAGTGTGGACCCGTCGTTCGTGTGGACTATGCTCCAGACGGCGAGCGTGTCGGACGGCGCGCCGTCCAAGATGCAGCCGAGCATCATCCTCATCGATTGGGTGCCGGATCCCGCCCGCCGTTCCCTCAGCGACGGACAGCCTTGGCAGCCGCCCGTAGCGGCTGAATCTATTCTGACACCGGATGAGGCGGGACCGTCAGAGTACCTACTCTGTGCAGCCTCTGCGGAGCGGCCGGCTGGTGCGGCTGGCCTCGTGGCCGGCTTGGAGATGCAGTCTGGGTCCGTTCGGCCGAGCTTGGAGATGCAATCTGGCTCCATCTGGCTCGGCTCAGCGATGCTCGAGGACGGATCGAGCCCAGGCACCCTGCGCCTTCGCGACGGCGGCAACACACACCTCGAGGCGATCTGTGCGCGCCGCCAAAAGCCGCGCATCCGCCACGCCTATCGCGTCTCCGCCGACACCACCATTGAGGCGGGCCACGGACAGATGCACTCCAAGTTCTGGCTGCTCCACTTTGCCTCGGTGCACGACGACGGGCGCGAGGTTGTGCGGCTGGTCGTGAGCAGCGCCAATGCGCAGGCGGGTGCGTACGGCGGCATGCCTGGCAGGCGCTCGCTTTGCGGCTTGTGGTGGGCAGACTTCGTCTGCCGCACCACCGATGCATCGCCACCGCCCCCCTCGCCCTTGCGCACCACCTTGCTTCACCATGTGCAAGGCCTGTTCGCTTCCAAGAAGCGGCACGGGGCTGGATCGCTCGAGAACCGCACGGCGGCGGAGAGGCTGTGGCGAGAGACATTGCGTGACGCCCTGGAGAGAGCGGACACGTCTCCGGCAGATGCGGCCGGCACCACTCTCATCTCCCACGTGCCCGGCACCTATCCGCATGCGATGGCCACGCCCGGCTCGCCCGATACAATCTCGCCGCTGGCGAGCCTCCGAGGGTGCGAGCTGCCAGACGCAATCTCGGAGGTGCAATCTCGCAGCCTCCGAGGGTGCGAGCTGCCTCCGATGGGGCTGGTGGCCTTGCGTGAGTGCTTCCACAGTGCGCTACGGCACCCCTCTGAGCGATTGGACTGTTCAGTCCTCGCCCACTGCGCCTCCGGCTGGTCGGCCGGCGGCGACGGTGCGCAGCGCTTTCGCCAGTGGTGTGAGGCTGCCGCCCCCAACGGCGGTCACGTCACGTTCCACTGGCCGCGCCGGGGTGACAGCAGCATATTGGGGAGTGCGCGCGCGGCTGCGCCTCGTGAGGGCTTCCATGAATGCCGCATGCCCGAGTGGCTGATCGCACTGCCGATGGTGCAGCTGGCCCTCCGGCCCGACATCCTTCCGGCCGACAACTCAGGCTACCAAGCTACGCCGCATCTGATGCTCTACGTGCTGCACGAGCCGTTACCAGCGGACGGCCAGCCGCCGGCCATCCGCCGGCTGCTCCTCACCTCGGCCAACCTCTCCGCGGCGCCATGGGGCTACGCGAGATCGGGCGAGATCGAGATTCGCAATTTCGAGCTTGGTGTGTGCGTGGCCCCCGAGTGGCCGGCCGAGCTCGTCGAGCCCCTCGGAAGCCCGAAGGGCCCCGACCAGGCCGGCCGTAGCCACCGAGTCTGGGCACAGGCCATCCCCTTCCACCTGGAACGGCGTGCCCCGTGCACAGACCCGTTCCTGGGCAAGGGGATCGGGACTCGCAGCGACGGGCGAGCGGAGATCGGCCATCTCAACTACTAACTTGGAAGGTCCGGTTGTTGAGGAGAAAGCCGAGCGAGATCGTGGCGTTACTTTACACGATACGAGATAGAGAGTTTTCGTCAAAGGACACCTACGCTACATGTGTAGGCATTTATAAGACCACAACAGATCCCGAGCACTGAATCCTCCATGTCGTCTAGAAGCTACTGAGGGGTCCTCGTGCGGTTGACTTGTGCGTTGTGGCGTAAAAATGGACATCTCCAGCCTTACCGCGAGGATAGGATCGCGCGATGTAGGCTGCGACGCTGGCGGCCTCACCAAAGATGCCAGCCAAAGAGCTCAGGCCCCGTGCCTGGGCTTCCACTGGCGTAGTGTTTGGAGCCGTGTGGCTCTTCATCCTCCTCGACCACCTCAGCAAGGGAAGCTCGCTTGCCGGCGCGCCGCTCGCGGCGCTCGAGCATGTGCAGGTCAGCGCTGACATTGCCGACCACGGCAGCACGCGACGGCAGCGCAAGGCTGCGCGACGACGGTGCAGCCGCCGGGGCAGACTCGGCAGGCCTGGACGCGCCATTTGTGAGAGCCAAAGGCGAGCTCGAGCTCGAACCCGTGCTCCAGCCCGAGCTCGAGCTCGGCATGCGCTTCTTGCCCGCCGCAGTCGAGCGATCCGTCACGGCTACTGGCACCGCCTCATCGTCAGCCGACTCCTTGCCAACCTTGCGACGCCGGGAGTCCGCACGGTACGAGGACTGAGGCGTCGAGCGTTCATCAGGCGGTGTGCGAGACGAGCTGGCAAGTGGCGGTGTTTTTTTCGAGGGCGATGCATGACTCGGCGAGCCGCTCGAAGGTGGCGTTCGGACAGCGGACGATGAGGTAGCGGCGGCAGTAGAAGTAGGCGGCGTGCGCGAGGACGTGCGGCTCGATGGTGCGGGGGTGTCGCGTGAAGAAGCCATCGACGAAGAGGCAGCGCCTCCTCCACGCGAGGACTCGCGGAGCGACGGCGCGCCCGAAGTCTTGGTCTGCACATCCTTCGTGCGCACCGGCTTCGCCTGTAGAGCTGACTTCGCCAGGCTCAGCCGGGTCGCACCCCCTTCGCCTCGGGAGGCGGCCGCATTGCGCGCAAAGGCCGCCGCCGCAGCCGTCTCGCGCCGCTTCTGCTCGAGGTGGGCGAGGAGCTCCTCGGGTGTCTGCGGCTCCTGAGCCAGATCCCTCGCCTCCTCTTCCTTTCGCGCTTGCTCGCGGCTTCGAATCTCGTTGAGCTTGACCACAGCCGAATCGAGCTTGGACACCAAGTCGGCGATGTTCATCGCCACCTGGGCATCCGAGGCCGAGCTGCCTGCGCCGCTGGCGCCTACAGAGCGCTCGGGCGAGCTCGCACGCGACTCGGCTTCGTTTAGCCTCGCACGGAGCAGATTCTGTTCCTCGAGATGCTTTGCGAGCTCGGCGGCGCGCTGTGAAGCCGCCTCCTCCGCTTGGCGTTTGGCGTCGAGCACCTTTTCCTTCTCGTCCTTGAGGCGTTGCGCCTCCTCCTTAAGTTTGAGGGTCTCCGCATGCTGCTGCAGCAGCAACTTTTCGTCCCGCTCCTTCTGCTCACGCATTGCGACTAGTTGCTTGTTCTTGGTGGCTTCCATGCGCGACTTGGACTCAGTGAGCTGCTGACGCAGCATCTCCGCCTCGTCCTTGGCCGTTTTCCACTTGTCGGTCATAAATCTTTGCGTTTCGTCTGCCAGCTTCTTGGCGGCCATCTTCTTGCGCAACGCGTTCGAGTCCGCCTTCTCGCGCCGCAAGAGCGAGTCCTCTGCGTACTCGAGCTGAGCCTCCTTTTGCTGAAGCTGCTTCTCGTACTTGGCCTCTTGCTCCTCCAGTTCCTTGGCGTGCTTCGCTTGCACCGCCGTCTTCGCCCTTTCGCGTTGAGCAGCTTCCTCGAGCAGCACTCGCACCCGCTCCTCCGTCAGCTGCAAGGCCTTCTCGGCCTCGTCCTTGAGCCTGAGCGCCTCGTCGCGCGATTCGTTGGCTTGCATCTTCTCTTTGGTCATCTGCTGAGTATCCTCCTTGGCCTTTTTGCGTGCCGCATTTGCCTCGGCAAGCTCTTTCTTGAGTTTGGCATTCGTGCTGTCGAGCTCTCTTTCCTCGGCACGGGCTGCCGCGGTCTTGGCTACCTCACTCTTCACCCTCTCCTGCAGCTCCCTAATCTGATTCTTCTGCCCTTCGATCACCTCGCGGGTCTCCTCCCCCTTGCGTTCGTACTCCTCCTTGGCCTCGTCCCACGCCTGGTGTGCAGCCTTGGACTTCGTGCGCTCCTCCCTGAGCATCTCGTTGAGCTCGGCAATCTTGGCCTGCAGCCGCTCGCCTTCCTCTCGCAGCTTGGTCGCTCGCATCTCCACCTGCTCAACGGCACGCTCGCGCGTGCCGTCGGCGCTCTTGAGCAATTGCTGCATCGACACAACATCCTGCTGTAGCACGGTCAGCTCATGCTTGGTCCTTGTGAGCGCATCCTCCGCAACCTTTTGCGCGGCGAGCGCGTTCTGCGCCACCTCCGCGTTGCGCTTGGCGAGAGCCATCGCGTCCTTCTCAGCGTCTCTCCACAAGGTAGCCTCCTTGGACTGCTCCGTCCTCAGGTGCTCGAGGTGTTGGCGCACCTTCTCCGTCTGCTGCTGCTCATCCTTGACACGTCTCTCCATCTGCTGCTGCTCATCCTTGACACGCCTCTCCATTTGTGCAACGCGCTCCTGCTCCTGTCGCACGCGCTCCTGCTCGTGCTTCACGCGCTCCTCCGTCTGCTTGAGGAGCTTATTCTGCTTCTCCTGCGCGCTTTGGGCACTGCTCTGGACCTTCTCGAGATCGCGCCGGCGCGCGGCTGCCTCGGCCTTGGCCTGGCGTACAAGCTCCTCGGCCTTCTCCTTCGCCTCCTGTATCTCCTCGTCTGCCTGCCGCTTAGCCGCCTGAGCGCCGTCCTGCGTGAGCTTGATCGACCACTTGAGCCGCTTGATCTCCTCGCGGGCAAGCTCGGTTTCCTGCTGCTGCTGCTCGATTTGCTCTTCGAGCTCGACAACGCGCTGCTGCAGCGCCGCACCGCGTTCGCTGAAGACGTGTTGCTGACGTTGGCCGTCCTCGCTGAGCTCCTTGAGCAGCCGCGCCTGCTCCTGTGCCACCTGCACGCGCTCTTTGTTCGCGTCCACGGCAGCCTGTGCAGAGGCGACGAGGCGCTCGAGCAGCTTGCGCGATTCTTGCCAGGCAGTCTCGCGTCGCTCCTCCTCCTGCGCGGCTAGGGCGTCGCGGCGGGCTCTCAGCTGCGCCTGTGCAGATCCGGCGAGCTCGCGTACAAGAGCAATGTCGCGCGACTCGCCCTCCTTGCCCCCAGCTTCGCTCTCCGCGGCCTCAACGGCCTCCTCGGCCAAGCAGACTGCCTCTTCCAATTGCGCCACGGCGTGTGTCTCAACGTTCGCAATGCCGGCCGCAACCAGTTGGCGAAGCGAGGCTAGCGCGAGCGCTACTCGCTGGGGCTGACGCTCGCTCATCACGCGTCGCGCGTCGCGTAGTAGCTGCTCGAGCCGTGTCTCGTCCGCAAAGCCGGCCTCTGCGCAAAGCTCCATCACTGACGCGAGATGCCGTATGCTCTCGAGCGTGTCGGGGGCATCCATGGCCTGCTGTAGCTCGCGCTCGGCGAGCTGCTGCTCACGCTCGCGCGCCCGACTGAGCAGTGCAGCGTCAATACATAGCTGTTGTGGGTCCAAGCTCGATGCCTCGCGGACCATGCTACGCAGCCTCGCAAACATCGACGGTCTGGGCCCAGTCGCAGGCGTCTCCTCATGGCCTTGTGACAGCAGGGCAAGCTCATCAACAAGCACCATTGCTTTTGCCTGCCGCGCCGTGTCATAGTGTTTGACGGTCGACGGCTGCAGGACCCGCTGAGTGGCTTGCTGCAACTGCCGGCTTCTCTCCTGCCATGTGGCATCGGCTGCCTCGAGCAAACGAGCCTCGACGCCAATATCACGAGCGGCTCGCATCTGCTGGTGCAAGCTGTCGGGGTCCACCCAACACTCGCACACATGCCGTAATCGTCGAGCCGCCTCGCACCTTCGCCTGCGTGCTCCTGCTGGACCGCCTGCGAGTGAGCTCTGGTGCTCCGCGTCCATCAGCATCCGGTGCTTATTCACCGCCGCTCGATGCTTGCGCTCGGCTGCCTTAAGGTCCTCCTGCGCGCCGTTCAATGCAGCTGTGCACACCTCGAGCGCCTGCTGCGCTTGTCGCACCAGAAGCCGCGCTGCCGCCAATGGGTCTGGGACGTCGCCTGAGCTGGCCTCTCTGGCCGACGGTCCCAGCCCTGCATCGGCTGCGGACGACGATCCCTGTGACGGCCTGCTGCTTGAACCGGTGGGTCGACCGCTCTTCTTCGGACTCGATGAGCGACTACTTCGCGCAGAGGTCCTTGCTGGGCCCGATGGCACGCTCGTCTCATCGGGAAGAACCTGCTGCTCCTCCTGCTGCAACCCCTTGCCCAACATTTTGGCAAGTGGCACCCCTACGCGAATGAGCGCGTCGCGGTCACTCCGTTACGCCGTCCAGGCGCGGCGAAGCTGCCACAAGGACCCGTCGAAGAAAGCTCCGCTGCGTGTTCGGAGACGACCTTTCACCATCCACGGGAGGCGCAACTTGAGGGTTTTGGGATCGCGAGTTTCGGAAGTTACCGGTTCAAAAACACCGGGGGAGCTTACCGGTACGGTACGGTGCGGTCAGCGCCGCTTAAGAGGGTGAAACCACCCGGCAGCAGATACTTCACATTACTGGGCCCCGGCTGTACGATATGTCGTAACTACTGGGGCCCCACCTCCGCTCTTTCATTCCAAGTTTGAAATTCACATGAACTGACACAGACAAATCGTGGTCAGAACAGTAGCTCAATCGACTCACTACATTTTACATGTACACACAGCTGTGTACTAGAAAAATACAAAGAATAGTACACGCGTCTCGCGTTTGCTGTTCAGCTCAGGAAAGAGCTCGGGAGGCTGTGAAGTCAGGAAGTGTGACTCGGCATTCGAACTCGGGCCACCTTCAGAGCCTGGCTCCGCATCTTCAGTTGTTGCGGCCCTTGCCGCCCCATGAGGGCCGGGTGCGCGCAAGCCACGCGGCCTTGGCCGCTTCCTCGGGAGAGAGCGTCGCCGCCTCTGATGCGGGGCCGCCAGCTGCGGCGAGTTCTTGCTCAACTTCAGCAAGCCTCTTCACTTTATCAGCGTCGTAGCCGTGTTCGAGCGCCGCATAGAGGTCGTCCATCTCCTTGGTGAGGGCCACGACTTTTGGCGACGCTGCGGTGGCAATCGTCGCCTCCTCGGGACGGAGTGCCGCGTCCTGTAGTGCAGCAGCAGCAGCGATCATAGCCTCGACATCAGCCATCCTCTTGACTTTATCGGCGTCATAGCCGTGAAGCAACGCCGCATAGAGGGCATTCTTCTCCTCAGTAAGGGCCGCGAGCATCGGCGCGGTGACATCGGCATCCTTTGCGAGCACCTCCTTGATTTCCGCCGCCGCTGCTTTCACGTCAGTGAGCGGCACGCTGAAAACCACTTTCTCCTCGTCCATCACGAGGAGGGCCGTGCGGCGCGCGACGAAAGGCTTGACAAGGCTCCGTGTCGGAGAGACGTTGAGCGCGGCGCAGCTCGCAAACAGTGTCATCAACTGAAAGCCGGGCACCATTCCGGCGAGAGTGATGGCGCGATGCAAAGCGCAGAAAGTACCGGTAAAAAGACACCGGTAAAAGAACTGCCGATTCACCCGTATTTTTGATGACGATGATGAGGTGCCCGCGAAGGCGGATCTTGGCGCCTACAGGACAAGAGGCCGTCCGCTTGGTCCAAGTGCGGGTAGTGGGTATTAAGTGGGTATTATGTGAGTATCCGGATACAAGTTCAAGTATCGTGAGGTTCGCGCATCGCGTCCAGCGCGTCGCGCTCGCGCGCGCATCCAATGCGCTCGCGAACGAAAACAATTGAACACAATAATCCCAAGAATAATCCTGAGGCGATCACTGATCCTGATGAGCACGGCGAGGACTTTCGGACGATATATTCAGATCACGGACCCATTTATGAAAACCCGAACCATAAAAGGAAGGTACCGTACTTTGAACAATGAGATGGATTTCGTCAGCGTTGATCGATGAAAGGACAAGGTCTTCGGTCCGTCGACGTTGTCATGCGGAAGCCTGAGCCAGTTCCGAGCGCCACCGGCGCGGCGAAGCCCGCGGCGCGCGCGCCGCGCGCCGCGCGCGTGTCGGCGTGGCGCGGCTGGCGCGAGTTGCGCGCGGCGCCGTGCCGCTTTTTGGGGCTCGCCGCGTTCCTCTTCGCGGTGTTCGGCGGCGGGGGCCTCGGCGTCCTGATGAGCTACGCGACCCACGAAGCGGACGAGGGGCATGCGAGGGAGCAGGTGCGTGCGCGGGAGCTCGTGTCCTCCGTCGCGGCTTCCTTCGGCGCGCAGCTGCGCGGCGCGCTCAACCCGTCGCTCGCTGTGGCGACCTTCATCGAGTCGGGGCCGCTGCCGACGCACGAGGCCGTGCAGAGATGGTTCACGCGCGCGGCGCCGGCGCTCGTCATAACGTCGCTGGCCATCGACTCCGTCCAGATTGCGCCGTACGGCCACGTCGCGGCCATCTACCCCCTCGTGTCGGCGCGGCGCAACGCGACGGGCATCCTGCTCGGCGGCGACCCGGGCGGTGGGCACGACTTGTTCAATGCGAGCTCGGTCCTCGCCAACCGGCGCCAGGCAGCCATCCAGGCATTGACGACGCAGCAGCTGCATGTCGAGGGCCCCAAGAACCTCCTGTCGCCCCTCACGACGTGCATCGCCTCTGCAAACAACATCTGCAAGTACGGTCAGTTCGCCCTGCTCTCGCGCGTCCCGCTCTTCGCTTCGACGACGGCCGCTGCGGACCCGTGGTCGCTCGGCTACCGCTGGG
>ERZ761574.610-NODE-610-length-25268-cov-101.740650_pt1 | contig 25268 bp, 26 predicted proteins | sample MGYA00374950_ERZ761574 | MGnify/ENA primary metagenome ERZ761574 (study PRJEB28895, sample SAMN07631631) | mixed culture metagenome | isolation source: Freshwater growth medium | place: USA: Seattle, Washington | collected 2016-10-03 ... | reverse complement strand
ATAGCCCACGACTATCTTTTATAGCTATAGAATAGCTATGTTTCGCCAGAGTGTATCGCGTCGCCATCTACATTCACACTGTTGATGACCTCAGCACCGTCGGAGACCTCGGCGTCATCTTACCCTGCGACTCCGTCCCTGTCGCCCTCCTCGAGGTTGGTATGTGGATAGGGCGCCACCTGGTCGCGGTGGTGACCTCCGACCTAGCCGCCTCTGCAGTTGCTAAACAGCCTACGTCGCATCCTTCGCCGTCGCTCAACCTTGATGAGGTCCGCCTCCTTCTCCGTGGTGCTGACGCACCCACCGTTCTAGTCGCGTGCGAATTCTCCGGTGCGCTAGCTGGCGCTCTCCAGACCGCAGGGTTTAGCACTATCTCTTGCGATCTCCGGCCGGCGCTTCACTGCTTCCCTCACTACCGCGGTGATGTGCGAGACATCGTCGGCCTTCGCCACTGGGAGCGTGCCTATTTCTTCCCCAACTGTTTTCAACACTTGCGGGGCGACGAACAGTGCCTGCCGTTCAAGATCGATGACTGCCGTGCCTTCTGGGCAGCGGCCATGGTACTCTGGTGCCTCGCGTGCCCAAACGCCGATGTTGTCGTCGTGGAGCAGCCAGACACACTCGTGTACGACTATGTCGACGTTACCGAATTCGCCTCGCTCTGCGAATTTCGCACAAGCCAATACGGGGATCCGGGGCAACACGACAAATTCATACGCCTCGCAGTTCGAAACGCACAGCTGCCGCCGACTACGCATCCCGAGTGCACACATGTCGCGCCTTGCATTCCGCTACCCTTGCGGATGCGGCTCTACGTCGTGCCCTGGAGCTCGAGGGTGACGACCCGCTATTAGAGGGCTGGATTGATCGCATCACGCCCCTGGCGATTGGCGAGATCCCTGCGTACCTGCTCGAGGCCCTGCCCGATTTTACGGACGCCCGCCTGGACGACGTCTTGCTCAGCCCGGTCCTGCGCCCCCTCGTCACCGCCTGGTACCCACTCCCGCCCGAGCAGCCGAGCGCCCCTCTCGTGGCGCCACCCTGCCCTAAGGACGCCCTCGAGCTGCTCACCCCGGCGGGCGCTGCGCGTCTCCGGGGCTGGCTCGACCATCAACTCCGGGATCTCGCCCATATCCGCAGCGAGCTAGCCCGCGGCGTGCCCCCTGGCTCCATTGTACGGGACCGCCCGGGTCCTATCGCCATAGGCCAATCAGAATTCCAAGAGTGGGCGCGCGGCCGCGTCTGGGACTGCACTCTCGATCACGGGCCGTGCTGTGTGGTGGCCGACTTCCACCAACCGCCGCTCGAAATCATCGACAGGGCCGAGGTGAAAGCTCGTCTCGCGCATTATCCCGACCAGTCGCTCGTCTCGCACCTGCTCCTTGGCGCGCGCACGGATGCCGACGTCGAGCTCCAGTTCGTGCTGGTACCTCACCTCACTACGCTCCCATTCGGCTTTAAGTCCGTAATGTCGGAGGTAGACCGGCTTGAGGGCTATGGCTGGTACCGCTCTTTTGGGACTATCCCCTTCGCACCTATGTACCTCAATGGCCAGGGTGCAACCGCGCGCAAGCTCGAGCCGGACCGCTGGCGACGGACCACCGAGGGCGGAGGCCCCCGCCAGGCCACTTTTGACGCTAGCGGCGTGCGTGCGCTATCTCTCAATGAGGCCGCGAGGATCTACCACATGCCCCAACACTTCATCTCCGACCACCGAGAGCCCTTCTTGGAGTGGCTGCGCCTGCGCGGGCTGCCGCGGGATAACCCTATCCCTCCCTCCGACGGCCGCCGACGCCCGACCAAGTGGCCTCCAGAGGTTAAGCCGACCCTTGAGAACGTCATGCGCGACATGGCCGTCTTGGGCCGGGCTGCTTCTCGTTGGCAGACCGCACTCTACTGCTCCAACGATGATATCAAAGACTACTTCAATCATCTTGCGGTTGCCACATCCGAGCTGAGCAAGGTGGGCATAATCCTGGACCGTGCCGATGGCTCCGGCCCTCGCTTTGTCTCTGAGCGCGTCCTCGGCTTTGGCCTGCACGGCTCATCCAATCTCGCTCAACGCTTCAGTGACTCCCTCGTCATCCTCTACTACGAGGATATGGACACCGAGTACTTTGCTACGGGCGCCGTCTACTCGGCCGCGGAGTTGGCGTGGCTCGAGCACCGGCTCGCGCTGCAGAGGCGAGAGGGTGAGCCGTGCGTCGACATCCGCCAGTGGACGGCTCCCCCTTCGGATCGCCTACCCGCCATCCCCGCGCCGTCTCGCCTCAGCGACATACCTCCGGGCTATGTCTGCCCTCAGCTGCGACCCTACCGCTGCTTCTTCTTCACCGACGACGCCCAGATGTTCGCTGTAGGCCCGAAGGTGAAAATCATGTCCCTGCGGAACTGGCGCCGCCTTACTAATCGCATGCGCCTTCGTATGGCCATAGCCGAGAAGCGCAGCCTCGGCACTTGGTGCAAATGGATTGGTGTACTCCTCATCCCCATTCTCGGCTTGGTGGTCGTCACCCGTGACAAGATCCTGCGCGCTAGTGCAGCCATTGGGGAGGCACTGGCCGATCGCCTCGAGTTCCACGCCTATAGAGCCCTTTGCGGACTTCTTGAGCATCTACGAGCTGTCAACCTCCGCGGGCGCAACATCATGCACGGGCTTTACCGACCTCACGGTCCCGACGGTGCGTCCCGCGACGGGCCCTCGGGCGTCGTCCGCTGCGACGCTCTGATGCGGGGGCAGCTTAAGCGCTGGCAGCACATCCTCACCGACTCGTGCGGAGTCAGCGTGAAGCGCGCCCTCCTCCGCGAAAATCTTGAGGTTCTGCCGTCCGTCTCGCTCGAGCTCTTCTCGGACGCCTGCTACGCCGACGTGGCCACCCCGGGGGTGGGCGGCTACCTTCACGGCCTCTACTGGTACTTCGCGGTGCCAGCCTCCGATGTACCTTACCTTTCTATCCCCATCCTCGAGTTCTTGGGTGCTGCATTCAACGTACTCATGTTCTACCCCCACCTCCACCAGCTTGGTTCGGCCTCCGCGCCGGCCTGGGTCGATCTGTATACCGACGCCCTCACCACGGCGCGTGTTCTCGCTGCTGAGTCCGCCAAGAGCACCGTCATTGTGGAAGCTTACCAGCACCTCATCTGCTCGCCGGAGTGGCGCTCGCTCTATGGGCGCCTTCGCGTCGCACACCTCTATGGCGATGCCAACATTCTGGCGGACTTGATCTCGCGTGCCCGTTGGGCCGAGTTTCACCAGCTCTGCACGATGCTCGGAGTGCGACCCCAGCTCTTGGATATCTCGGCCGGTGTCCGCGATCTCTATCGCGTTGTCATCCGCTGCCTGCGCGAGCGGTCTCACTTGGCAGGTACAGCTCGGGGCGTTTTCAACCCTCACCTTATCGGCGATCAGCCTATAGCTCAGGGCGCGTCCTCTGTGATGCCTACGTCCCGCCACCTGTACGATCTACCTGTCGATCCTCTCGTCGACATCTTTCGCTACTCCCCCCGAGCCAACTCTACGATTTCACGTGCCATCCGCGCGGTGATGCGTCTCACCCGCATCGGAGACAACCGCGTCTGTTGGTACATGATCGACGCCGAGGTGGGGCGGCAGCTCGAGTTGGCCGAATGGCGGGCTGCGGATGAAGCACTCCACCGGCCCGAGCTCGCCCAACCAAGCGAACTAGCGCTCGCAGAGCGGGAGCCCGGCTTCGTCCATTCCGGAGAACTCGCTCGCGCCGAGTGGAGAGCTGTGGAGGCCACGCTCGTCCTCTCCAAGCGGGAATGGAAGGATGGGCTTCTGTTCGGCGATACCGTGGGTCTCGAAGAGATTGACCGTGCTCGAGCACCGTGGAGGGGAGTAGAGATGACCCTCATGCGGCTCGATGGCACTGAAGCGCCGCCGCGTCCCACCAGAGTGGAGAGGGAGCGCGCCGAATCTGAGGCGCGGCGTGAACTTGCGGAATGGCTTGCTCGAGACCCGCGCGAAAGGCTGGCGGAGGCTCGTCGTGCGGAGGCCGAAGAGGACAGGCTAGCGGGAATCCAGCGTGCGGATGCCGGATCACGGCCGGTTGTCACGTCGACGGCGCTCGGCTCGCACAACATATCAATGGACGGCCGCCCCATAGCCCACGATGCGTCTCCCGGCGGGTCCGGTCATTCGGCGGAGATAGCCGCATTGCTACACTCCCGGTTGCGACCCGTTGCAGCCCGAGCCCCGACCTCGTCGCCTCTCGTCACCTGCCTGCGCCCTACTGAACCTCCGATCGCCGTCGGCCTTTGCTCGGAGTTACTTCATCGGGCGCTCTCAACGCGACCTCCACCCTCGGCACCGGCGACCCCCCTGCGAGCCGCGCCTCCAACGGCCCCTGCTGCCCGCGAGGATGCCGAAGGTCTCGCCCACTGCCTCACCCCGGCGCGCACCCTTCTGGGCAAGCGTCGGCTTCACAGCCCTGGCCCCTCGCGGCTCGTTGCAGGCTTGCGCATGCCACCAACGCCCCCGTGGACTGAGGCGCAATCATCAAGTCTGGCCGCTGCTAGTTCTGAGTACGCTCGACTCCGCACCTTAGCGCTTGCAGAGGGCGGTGAACCGGGCATGGCTATTCGGACCGAACTTACTGACGCCATGACTGTCGCGGGGGTCATCGACGAGACCGTCTTCTTCGGGATCAACGCGAACACCCTCAATACGGACGTCCGCGCTTGGGACATGTGGGAGCGAGTCTGCCGCGCTCAGGGTACCAGCCCTCTGCGCTCAGCCGCTGAGGCCCGCGACTTCCCGGAGCGGAACGCCCATCTGCTTGCATGCTTACTGCTCCATGCGTTCGCCGTCGGGCGACCGCGAGATCGCAGTCGGGCCTTCATCAAGCCGCGCTCGGCATTGGCCTACCCCTTGGCTATCGTTCGTATCTTTGCGAGGTGGGGCGTCACTATGCCCAGCTACAAGGTACTCAAAGCCGCCGTCGCAGGCCTCTCGCGTGCCTACCTATCCTATTACGGCCCCTACTCCCTCGCGCCGCGGCGCGCCGAGCCTATGAAGTTCAGCATGGTTCGTGAGCTCTTCGCTATCCCCGCTACGGACACTTCCACCGTATGTATCGGGGGCCTCCAGTGGAGCGATACCGACCACCATGTCTTCATGTTTCGCCGGCTCATTTGCGTAATGATGGTCACCGCCTTTCGCCTCGGCGAGATCGTCCGGCACCAGTCTGGCGAGATCATGTTCCTCACGTTTGAGTCGCTCACCTGGGTCATTGGGGGCGTCGCCATCTCTCACCCGACGGCCGCGCAGCTGGCGGCCATGCGCCCAGGGATCGACGGCGCCCGTCTGGCACCCCCGCGCAGCAAGCCGGATCAGACCGGCGAGATCCACTGCCCATTTGGTGTGGTACTCACGTTTCACCCGGATGACCCAATCAACGCCGCGACCGCATTGCGGGACCTCGAGCTGCGCGTGGGCAGGTTCGTCACCAACCGCAGCACGACGCCCTTGTTTGCTGATGCGGCGGGCGAGCCCTACACGCACCACTTTCTCCACTCCATGCTGAGGGCGGCCCTAGCCCACCTTTATGGAACGGCGGTTGCCAGCCTCTACTCATTCCACTCCTTCCGCTCGGGGCTGGCCTCGGCGCTTCACGCTGCCGGTGTGGACGATGGCATGATCCAGCTCATATGCCGCTGGATGTGCCCCGAGTCGCTCCACGTCTACCGCCGCATGGGAGTCGCCGAGCACGAGTCCCTTATCCGAAAGGCCTCCGGGTGCCACGTGGACTGCACCCAGTCGGTCAATGTCCCGACAGTCGTCGGCGACCAGCATATGGCAGCTCTGACTAGCGAGTTCAGCCAGCTCAAGGCAGCTGCGGAGATACAAGCCTACGAGCAGGCGCTTCGCGTCGCCACCGATCCGTTCTCCCCTCGAGATCCGCCTCGAGGCGCGCGCCCAGCTGCACTCTCGCCCACGCGAGCTGCCTCTCCTGAGGTGCCCGGGCCAGTGGACCACCCAGTCACGCTTGAGCCCATCAAAGAGACCCCAATGCCCGGCGCCGAGCTGGCAGTCGGCCGACACATGTGGCCCGACTACCCCTGTGACGAGTTGAACGGCCTAGGCTGGAAGGTCCTAGTGCTCTCAGCAACCCCCGCCACTGCAACCATCCGTTTCACACACGCCCGCCTACGCGGGCGCCGATACGAAGACACCCAGGTACAGACCAGCTCGCTTCTGCTGATTAAGCCGCTCTATCCGCTCGACCAACAGGGACCGTAGGAGGCTCGCGCCATGGCGAGCGTCCGCGGCATTCTAAATATTCAATCCCTTAACGAGCTCACGTACGAGAAGGTTTCTTCTGTGTCAGATTTGTCTTCTCGCCGAGGAGCTCGGTAACAATGAAGGGCGGTTGGGCTGGGGCGAAGGTATCTTCTGCGAGCGAGGAAACAGGGGGCGCCAGGCGGACCCCCGTCACCAGCCGAAGATACGGTGGGGAGCGCCCACACCCAAGGGGGAGGGACGGGCGTGACCGGAGTCGTCGATAGGAGCGCGCAGCGCATCGTTTCGCGCGTAGAGTCGTTTCCCCACAAAGGGGAAACTCGCTCTTGTCGCGTACTCACCATGCAGAGCCAAGGCCAGCCCAAGCTCGGCCCAAGGCTCCGCGCGGCACGCTCAGTTTTTAGTGAACCCACCACCATCCCCATGCACCACCAGTATCTGTGTTACTGTGTGGGACCGTAGGAGGCTCGCGCCATGGCGAGCGTCCGCGGCATTCTAAATATTCAATCCCTTAACGAGCTCACGTACGAGAAGTGGAGTTTTACATTTTTCCGCGTTGCGCGCCGCGTACCGGATTACGATCAAGTCGAACAATAAAAGACGTAAAAAAGACGAGACAGTCGCGGTTGCTCAGTGAAGGGTTGATTGCGTGCGCCCCAGCGCGCGCCGCGGGGTCACGCACCCTCGAACGCACCCTCGAAACGCACCCCACCGCGCCGGGTGCGACTCGTCGCGCCCGCCGTGCGCAGGACCCATGCACCGGAGAGTGCTGTGCACTCTCTGTGGGTCCTGGGGCCCCGCTCCTGAGGGCCTCGCCTGGCATTGCTGAACGGCGCACGGGCAGAAGCCACGGTGCGAGGGCTCAGTTGGTGGGCTCCAACGGCGGCCGGCAACACGTGCGATCGACAACGTCAAGCATTCGCGCGTCCGGCGTGCCTTGGCGGAAGTCTTTATCTCCACGATAGCGTTGCACTGTCTGGCGGCAGCTCGCGCCTGTCGGATCGCTCTTGAGGGCCTCCATGAATTTCTTGTGCGACGCAAAGTTACCGTGGAGGAGCGAGCAGCGCATGTCGCACCGGTGTCGCTCCCAAAAGCCGCGCCAGCTCGCCATGTGCGTTCCGATCTGACGGTTCCAGCCGCACGGAAGTTCATGGAACACCTCGCGCCCGCCCGTGCCGTTGACGCTCATCCAGCTGTAGAGCGTCTGGTCGCCGAGCCAACCGATGCCGCCGGGCTTCATGGGCTTGCCGCGGAAGCCTCGTGTCGCGTACGCGTCCATCAAGTCGGCATAGTGGCTCGACGCGCGCATCTCTGCCAGTGCTAGTAGCTGCACACCACCGTTGAAGCCCAGACCTCCAAGCGAGCGCACCTCCTGGTAAGAGGGGCACTGCTCGGCCGCGACACCGAGCAGCTCGCCCTGCCGGAAGCGATCAAACTCGCGCCACAGCCCGAGCAGGTCTTCGAAAAGGAACAGATCCGTGTCGAGCACGATCACGCGAGAGAGCGATTTGGGTAGCACCAGGTGCAGCAGCGGCTTGTAGAGGTAGATGGGCCCCGGGCCAGTCGCCGAGTGGCTCAGCCGCCGATACAGGTCGCGCACCTTGCGAGGGATGTCGGCGACGGTGTGCAGGTGCACGCGGTCGATCGGCAACCCGCGCCACACGGCCCGCTGCTGCATCTCCTGCCGGAGCTCGCTCGGCGACTTGTCTACGAGCAGGTGATAGCTTACGGTCGAGTTGACGCTCTGCGCCTCAATGTTGCGGATAATGCTTACGGACATGTCGATCTGCGTCGGCGCCCCGAGAGCAAGGAAGCAGACATCGACGGGGACTCGTGTGCTCCGGGGCAGCAATTGCCGTGTAGCTACGGCAGCCTCGGCAGACAGCAGCATTGGCGGTGCCGGCGGCGTGGTCGTGCGATGGTGCCCGCGGCCTCGCCTCCTCGGTGGTCGCTGCTCATGGCGCCGCGCTGCTCGGTTTGCACGCCCACCGCCACGCCGACGATCCGCTGAATCAGCAACAGCACTTCCTGCATGTACATCAAGCTCGCGAAGAGAACGTCGCGCAGCCTCGTTGCGTGTGGCCGGATTGGCAAGCTCCTGTTGGTCGTTCACAACGACATAACCCACATGATCAAAAGCGCTCATCACGACGAAGGCTATGGCCAATGCGCCGACGAGCGGCACCACGCAGAGGTACCGGGGCAAGTCGGTCATCGCGAATCCAAAGCGCCCATCACGACGCTTTCTTCGACACGGACAAATGTCTGGGCTTCTTGCATGGGAGATATTGATACTTCATGTGTCGTACCGTGCGCGCTTTTAGAATTACAGGGAGTGTTGACGGCGCCTCCTCCTTTCCTCAGAATTGGCGATCCACCACGCTCGAGAGCTCCGTCGTGAGCTTGACGAGGCTCTTTGCCGCGGGACTTGCCTCTTTTTTCCTGGCAGCGGTGTCCAGAGCACTGAGCGAGCTCTGGACGGCCTTCCTGCTTTCCGTGCCCATGGTCGCGCGGTCGAGCGTCGCTGCGTCCAGAGCCGTGATCATCGCCTCGATGGCACCAAAGTCGTTCCCTTTAACCATCGCTATCATCTTCGCCGCCGCTTCGATCAAATTTCGCAAATCAGCATTCGAGGTGTCGAGCCCGGCTTGCCCAAGCGTTTCTATTGCCTTGCCGAGCTGCATGTCCTCATAGGCACTGATGAGTTTCTTTGGCTCAAGGCAAACGTCCTCGCGGCCAAGTGCAACAACCTCGCACGTATTAGCCATCGCCCCGGTCGGTCGTATTGGAGAAGGGATGAACGCTGGCAGTGCTTGCTCCGCGGAATCGCCGTAGCTCGCCCTTGCCGGCCGCCGGTGGCTGATGCCCACCGCCAGTGAGGCTGCCGTGGAGGCCAACAGTTGGCGCCGTGGAAGACGTGTAGTCGGCAAAGCCAGCAACGCTAGCTGCACCACGAGCAGCATGTACAACGACCGAACGACGAAGACGGAAGTGGGAAGGGACGACGCTCAGCGACAGCGTGCTCCGTGCACGCTCGCGGTCCCCCGCGGTCGTTCGTTGACGCTGTGAATGAATCTTTCGGGACTGTGAACGTTTTGGCTGGAATGACATCAGGAAAGCTGTCGCAGCCGACAATGGCCGACGCGCATGATGGGCGGCGCGATTGACACGTCACTGATACGTCCAGTCCATCTCGCGCTCCTCGAACCAATGAGCGCCGCTCACGAAGTTCTCGGCCGGCAGCATTGCGAGGAGTGCCGATGTCCTCGCGCCGCGCTCGGCGCTCTCATAGCCCTGATGATCGTTTTGGTCCGTGGCGCAGTAGCCGGGGTCGACAGAGTTGACCATGATTGCGGGCTCATCCCGCGCGAGCACGCGGCTCATCGCGATCAGGCCCATCTTGCTGACGCCGTAACAGGTATTCGGCCAGCCACGCGCCTGGTGCATGCCGGCTTCGGCGTCGGACACGAAGCTGCACATGATCGCTTCGAGGTTCGTGAGCGACAATGTCGGCGATGTGAGCGCAGCAATCTTCTCTGCAGACCCACGCAGTCGCCCGGCAGCGGAGGCCACGTTGATGATGCGCGGCGACGGCGACGCACGTAGCAGCGGCAGCATGGCGCGCGTGAGGGCCAACGTGCCGAAGAAGTTGGTTTGGAGCGTGATGCTCGCCTGCTGCTCAAACGGCGTATAGCGTGTTCGGCCGTACAGCGTGGGGTCGTTGAAGCAAATGGCGGCGTTGTTAACGAGCACGTCAAGTCGGCCATATTCGCTAGCAATGGCGTCGCGCGCGGCCTCGATGGTCGCGAGGTCAGCGAGATCAATCCTCTGCACGGCCACGTCCGCTTGCTTAGGTGGTGGCCACGCACATGCTGCCAGCTCCTTTGCAGCCGCCGCGCCGAGCTCCAGATTTCGACAGCCAAGGATTACCGTCATATCCGGAGTCGCAGCGAGTTTGCGCGCAATCTCCTTGCCGATTCCTTTGTTGCTTCCGGTGATGAGTGCCACTTTGCTGCCGGTCTTAGGTTCTATCGCGGCGAGGTAGGCGAAGGTGTTCAAGAGCATCAACATTCCGGTGCGTGGCAGTGAAGTCAAGTTGCAAGTCAAGTCAAGTCAAAGGAATTTGACTTTGCTTGACAGACTCACGTGTGTGAATTGGCTGTTACATGTAATACGCGGCCGACGAACGTTTCACGAGTCCATGCTTGAATCGTCTCCGTACTCGGCCATCCACTCGCCGAGCTTCGTGTCGTCGACGGGCTCGTAGGCTTGCTGCACCGCATGCCTCGGGGCTGGCGCAAGTGCCTCAGCAGGCAGCGGCGGCTTGTTCCGATCGGGCGCCCATAGCGGGACTGAGAGTGTGTCGTACGCGGCAGCGACGCAGTCTGTCGGCAGCCTGGCGGCATCGGCTGCCTGCTTCGCGATCGTCTGCATCACTTTGAAGGATGCAGGGTGGTAGCGCTGCGAGAAGTGAGTCAACAGGAGCGCCCTGGCGCCAACCCGTCTCGCAAACTCTCCTGCCATCTGTGGCGTCGAGTGACCCCGCCGGTAGGTCTCCCGCTGTAGCTTCTCGCCGCCGCCGCGGTCCCCAAACGTGGGCAGGTAAGCGTTAGTCGCCTCGTGAATCAGAAGGTCAGCGCCGCGAGCGAGCTGCGCGCACGGCGAGGCGTCGCAGCAGTCGCCGAGCACCACTAGCTTGCGCCCGCGCCGGCTCTCGCCCATCAACTCGCTGCCTCGGAGTACCTGCCCATCTGGGAGCGCCAGCTCTCCGTCCATCCCGAGCGCCTTGACCTTTTTGAGGAGTGCGCGTGGGTCGCGCACGCCCCAAAGATCGAAGATCGCCTTTCGGTTCGCCTCGAGCATTGGGAGAGCCTTATCCACGAGCAGGCGGCCTTCCTTGTCCTTCTCAGCCACCACGTATCCCACGCACGGGACGGTGTGCTCTACTGGCGCTGCGCATACGCTGATCTCGTCGCTCTCGAACAGGCGCCATACCGCTCCGCCGCCACCGCCGCCGCCGCCACCGCCGCCGCTGCCGCCGCGCGCGGCCTCGGGCGACGGCGCCTCGGGCCCCACGTCGCGGCTGCCGGGGATTTCGCCCCACGCATTGCCTTCCGCGTCGATATTGGGCCGCTCGACGGGACGCGCCGAGATTGGCGCGACTGGCTGGCGAGCCGAGTTTCGGAGCAGCGGCACCTGATGAGGGGGCGTCATCAGAGGTCATCAACTGGGGCCATCAAATGCAATCAAGACGCAATCGAGGAGCTTGGCGGCACCTGATGAAGCTCGTGCACCACGTACGCGGGCAGCTTGCGCGTGCCTGTGAAGGAGAGCGAGACGCGGATGAAGGCGCGCAGCCCGTGCGGGCCATAGATCTCTAGCGGAGGCGCGTTCTTCGGCCGGCCATTGGCGATCAGGCAGAGCAGCCCGGGCAGACCGAAGGCGTGGTCGCCGTGCGCGTGCGTGATGAAGATCTTATCGATCTTTGACGGACGGACCCAACAGCGCTGCAGCTGTACCTGCGTGCCCTCGCCAACGTCGAAGAGCCAGTACGAGTCACGCACGCGCAGCGCCGTGCACGAGGCGCCGCGCGCGGGCGACGGGAAGCATGCACCCGACCCGAGGATGGAGACCTCCATGTCGGCTCCCGATGCGCCCCATGCAGCCGCAGTGGCGGCGGCCGCGGCGTCGACCGCCGGCACAGCACACGTGGTGTCGACACTCTTGATCGCATCGGTCGCCAACGCGGGCGGCTTGGTCGCGGCGCTCGCGCGCGTCGGCCGTGTCGCCGCGGGAGCAGGGCTCGCTGCAGATTGCGGCAGCAGGTCGGCAGGCAAGGGCGGCGGCAGCGGTGCAGCCTGCATATCAGCCTGCGTGGCAGCCTGCGTGGCAGATTCCACGATCAGCGCCTGCAACAGCCGTGGAGCGAGCACCGCTTTGGTTCCACTCAACGGGAGGGAGCGTGCAGCGCACTCGGCCTTCAGCTCGTCTTTGCTCAGAATCTTCTCGAGGTGTGCAGCAGAGCCGTCACAGGCGACGAGCAAATTAGGCATCCCGGTCGCGGTCGAGAGCACGATAGACGCCCGCAAGGACGGGATGCTCGGGCTAAGTAGCGGCACCAGCGCGGCCAGTGCCAATGTGACGACGAGCACCATATGGACTGTCGCTCTGAGCGGATGATGACTTAGCAATCAACACCTAGCGAGAGCGAAAGAGCCTTTTTTCGGATCGTTTGCACGAGCTGACGTGGGCTTATTTCAAAACAACGTCGAACTTACCCGCAACCTTCGCTCGCGCAACCTTTTCGTGATCGCGACCGGGCGCCGCGGTTCGTGAGCGTGGCCGGCCAGCATGCCACCGGCGGGAACTGGCGGGTTGGATCGACAGTACGACTATCTGATCAAGCTGCTGCTGATCGGAGATTCCGGTGAGTACCGCCGATGGCCACTGCCCAGCTGCAGGCAGCCTTGTTTTCGCAAGGCGCATTTGCACACAGTGGCCCATCGGCGATGGACGACTGCGATGACAGCTGCTGTGTTGTGGCCCGTCTGCAGGTGTGGGCAAGTCCGCCATCCTGATGCGGTTCGCCGACGACTCATTCACCACGAGCTTTATCACAACTATTGGGTGAGCTTGCCGCACACGAATCAGATCCTGAGCAAGCCGCAGCACAGAGCCACGTTTGGCTCTGACACGCCGTGAGCCGCTCGCTCGGCCGCGCCCTGCTCGCAGTATCGACTTCAAGATCCGTACCATCACTCTCGATGGCAAGCGGATCAAGCTGCAGATATGGGACACCGCCGGGCAGGAGCGCTTCAAGACTATCACGACGGCATACTACCGCGGCGCGATGGGGATTCTGCTCGTATACGATGTGACGAACGAGGGGTCGTTTGCGAACATCAACCAATGGATGCTGGCCATTCAACAGCATGCCTCCGACTCCGTCAACAAAGTGCTGGTGCGCGGCCGCAATTAGGATGGTGGCGCGCACCCCGCTGCCTGCCCGCTCGCTCACACGCTCTCCACCCCTGCCACGTGCGCGCGCGCGCGCGCAGCTAGGGAACAAGGCCGATACCTCGGGTCCCCTCGTGAGCAAACGCGCCGTCGCGACGGCCCGCGGGCAGGCCCTTGCCGATCAGCACGGCATCCGCTTCTTCGAGACTTCGGCCAAAAATTCGATCAACATCGAGGAGGCATTCAGCACGATCACACGCGACATCAAGCAGCGACTGCTCGACGGCGGCGGCAGTGCGGCGGGAGGCGACGCAGCTGTCAAGCTAGAGAAGGGCGGGGCATCGAAGGGCTGCTGCTGAGAGATCAGTAGAGGCCCCGCCCTGTGTGCGACCCTCCGAGGACGAGGAGCACAACTTTTGGCGTGCACTTCGGCGCGCAGCGCACGCCGCGAAGGCCCACAAAACCTAATTCCGACAGTCACGGCTTCGATAATCATGGCCTCATGTGTGCTTTATCTAGTTTTTGTGAAGTACGAGCTAAATACGTAGCCTTTCGACTTCAGAAGAGGTCATCGCCACTTTGCACTTACCGCATACGCTTACCGCGCGCTTACAAACCCTTGCTCGCACGGAGTGAATTCCCATTTGCATTTCCCTGTGACGGCAGCGCCCGCGCCGGCTCGCCCCGCGGCTGACACCCTCTCCGAGAGTGGCTCCGGCTGGGAGGCCTGAGGCTAGGGGTGGCGGCTGGGGTCCTCGAACCACGATCGGGCGGATCGGACGGCCGCGAGGAGCTCTAGTCTGGACCGTCAAAGGTAACTCTTGAGGTATCTGTGAACAGCAAAGTCGGTCTATCATCCAGATGCCCTTCGCTCAAGATGGTAACGACCTCGGCATCAACGCCGAGTTGGGCGAGCATGCTCTGGGACGCTGAGTTGCATGCTCTTGCACGCCCGGTTCAGCCCCTTGGCCCCGACACGACGATACGGAGTGGCGTCGGGAGCATGTCGAGCTCTGCTCGTAGCAGCTCGATTGAGAGGCACGATGAAAAGGTCAGCCCGGCGGGCATTGAGGCACGCCGCACTTCCAAAAGTGCGCAAACGCCGCCGCGACGTCCGTGTCACGGTACCGCGCTCAGCTGGGACGCTGGAGTGATGAGCACCGAGCACTGCTTGAGCACGCCATCTCGGCACAGGCGAGCGAGCTCTGGGCTGGGCGCGTCAAGCGTCAACCATCGCATCCGCTTCCGGCTTCGGTACGGAGTAGATTACGCTCACTTCCTGCGTGATCGGCGGGCGGGCGATGAAGCAGCACGATCCAAGTACCATCTCGGCGTTGCCATGAGCATGTAGAATCTGGACTTGATCTTGTCATCTTTTGCCGGACCGCTGTGGCTGACAAGCCCTCAAGTCGATGGATGATTGCCCTCATGTTCATCTCCAGGCGGTGCACCCTGCTGCCCCTGCACCGCTGCGAGCTTGGCCTCGAGATCGGCCATTTTGGGGCGCAACTGGAAGAGCTCTGACCGCGCCATCTCCTCCGCGACGAGGAGCTCACCAAGATGTTCCTCGAGCTGCTGGATGCGCTCCAGGTCCGTCCGACCCTGCTCGTCGGCGCTGCGCGGCCCACCGGCCTCGGCGGCCCGCAACCGCCCCGTCAGCTCCTCAATGGTGGCGATGAGCACCTGTTCCTCCTGGTTGGCCAGCTCGCACACTGCTTGAAGCTCCTGCCTCGCGTCGTCCGCGTCGGCCGTTGCACGGTATAGCTCTGTGCGCAGCGCGCTCGCCTCCTGCGTCGCCGCTGCGAGTCTTTGTTCCAGTTCACGGACCTCGGCTGTGCCGCCAGTTGTAGCAATGCTTCCGTCCTGCTTTTGCAATGCGACCTCGAGCTCCTCTCGCGCAGCAGACTCGTCGGCAAACAGCTGCTGTAGCGCCTCCAGTTCATCCTTAAGGTCCGTCACGCGTTCCTCAGCATCTTCGCGGGCAGCGTTGGCTGCGCGGAGCTGCTTCTCCAACGACTCCACTGTGCAGCATCGCGGCGGCAGAGCTCGTAATGGAGCCTGCACCAGCGCTCTAGGTGTCTGAACGCCGTGACGCCACGCGACGAGCGCTGAGCCCGCGATGGCGCCGCCGCCGATCATCACAAGAGAAAGCATCACGAACGAAACCGCGTACAGTACCGGGTATCGCTCGCGTTGATTGATCGCTGATGAGATGCATGAGAGCGTGGGTTTCGCGAGCAATGGGACATTCGTGTGGGCCGTCGTTGTTCCCTCGCCGGTCAAAACGCGTCGTCATGAACACCCACCCCGTGTGCTTCACAGCACATATAACGCAGTCGCGTGGATCCCTCTCAGGTGGTCACGCAAATACATGGCTGACGGTAATCGTCGGCTCCCTGGTGGCGGGGCGAACCCCAACGCCGCCGTGTTCACGCCGGGCGGCGGCTACGGCTACAACCAGCAGGGGCCGCCCAGGGGTGCGCCGCCACCGCCTGGCTACGGGCAGCCACCGGGCTTCGCGCCGCCGCCCGTACGGGGAGCCACATGGCCAAGTCACGAAGCCCAGTATGGCCAGCAGTATGGGCAGTACGGCGGCGGCCAGTACAACCAGCCGCCGCCGCCGCCGCAGCAGCAGCAGTATGGCCAATACGGCGGTGGCGGCTTCCAGCCGCCGCAGCAGTACGGGCAATACGGCGGCGGGCAGTACGGCCAGCCGCAGCAGCCGCAGTTCGCCCAGCCGGCGCCCCCCACAGACGAGGAGCAGGAATGGCTCGAGCAGCAGATGACGAAGGCCTCAACGGTGCGCCCGCCCGCCTTGTCGCGCCACGTGCTCGTTCGCCGTTCGACCGGAGCACCACGTCTGCCTCCCCCCACGCCCATCGCCTCGTCCGCTCACTACCTGCGCGTCGTGCGCTGCACTTGCTCAGCCGGCTGCCCCGTCGAATGCATCATTTCGTCCTGAGGAGGAGGACGACGAGCCCGAGCCGGTCATGCCTTCCGCGGCAGCCCAGCCAACCCCCGCCGCCGACGAGAAGGCGCCCGGAGACTATGATGACGTAAGAGAGTGCCTTGCCAACGCCCCTCCGCCTCCGCTTACGCCGCCGCCTCATCGCGGCCGACGCCACCGTTGCCGCGGTGGGCCCTCTCTCATTCACACGTGACCCGCCGCTTGCAGGTTATGAAGCTGATCGAGGAGAACCGTCGCAAGAATGAAGCGAAGCGGGCCGCGCAGTCGGCACGCAACGCTGAGATTACGGCGGCCTTCGAGGCACGCCAGGGCATGGCTCAGTGAGTGCTGGCGCCGGAACCAGCTGCGAGGACCGCAGCGGCTCGGCGTGGCGCGATGGCTGGACGGCAGGGTGGTGATCAGGTGAGCGGGCGGTGGGGGCACGAATGAGAGAGGGGTACCTCTTGGGACAAAAATTGCAGCCGGAGCATTACGTGGCGCGTGCATCTCTGGACCTGGCAACGCCCCATGCTGTTCACACGTGTCACATCACAGAACAGCCTGTGAACTTGTGGAGTAGGTATTTACAGTGCCCCTGGTACGACTGAACGTTGGAGGTGTGAATAAGTCGAAACTTCGTTACAGTCTCTCAAAGCTAATGGGGAAGCGGCTCTCGGCTCCTCACACACGCCTGTCGGCAGCGAGTGGGCCCCTGGCTGGTCCCCTGCGACGATGGGTGACAAAATGCTCATTGCGCGACTCTTCCAACTAGCTGGCCATGGGTCCAAATACATCACAGAAAACGACTGCCGTGGAGTTGCGCGCTTGATGGGCCACAACGATTCGCAGTTTTGGCGTTTGCTCAAGGTGTACGATGGCACGGGCATCTCGCTCGTGCGCGATGGCGTCGAGTGTGACGCGGTCAGCCTCTTTGACTTTGCGAAGGCGCTTCGGAACATCTTCACGCTAACGAAACTCAGGGGCGAGGGTCCGACTGATTTGATGGCTTCGCTGCATTGGGCCATCAGCGAGCTGGAGAGGCACCAACACCGGGGCGTCTGCACCATCGTCTGGAAGGGCGGCCCTCCTGACCTCGTCTTCGCCAAGCTCAAGCCCATCATTCAGGCATGGGACTTTTATGACGCTCATCACAGCCAGGTGACGCTCATCTATGAACCGCCGCGGACGATACGGGTGACCGGGCTGAACGCGCTCTGCCCATCCAACCCGGCCGTGGCGCGATCATGGTCGGATTGGCTCCCTCCGCTGGTGCACGAGGCGGAGCAGGTCCTCGGCGTCCACGACGTGCAGATCAAGGACACTGGCTACCTTGGGCTGTGAGCTGTGAGCTTCCCGTAATCACAGTCAGCAACACAAAGAATCGCCGAGGCGCTTCGCTCGGGTTGATGCTGGCTCTGTCGTGAGGACTCGTGTCGCTGGCGGCGGCGGCGGTACAGACCACCATCGCTGAACTGGGTACCATGAACGGACATTTTCACAGGCCCGCATGATCGCGTAACATGCTCAGTGGGGTCATACAGTCGCAGTGATGAAATCCCGAATGATCGGTCGGAGCAACTTGAGGTAGCCCGAAGGCGCGAAAGGACGAACAACAAGGGTGATCAAGACTGCTGTAGCCACTATCCAGACACAAACTAGCTGAAATCCGCCCGCTGACACCCTACACGGGACGCAGTCTTACGGACGTTTTACGCACGTTAAGACGCACGAGGCCTGTCACACATCGGGCCGTGGCCATGACCGCGTAAGGCGTGACCGAAGCGTGACCGTGTCCGTGACCCGCTCCGTCAACGCTCCGTCCAGCCCTGCAGGTTGGCAGCCAATCCGCAGACCGCACGACACGCGAGTGTCGAGGACCGGCCGGTGGACCGCGCCGTGGACGCGTCCGAGACCAACTGTGTATTCGCTATTCCGTAACACGAGAACCACCCGGAAAAAGGTTTGGGCAAGTTCCCACACTGTGTTCACACTCCGATAAAGAAAATGGAGATCGCGATAAGCTCCATCGAGATCGTGGAGCACATCAGAGTCTTCAATGCGGCTCGTCTTGCTCTTGCCGCTGGCAACGCATGCATTATACTCACCCTCGCGCCTAGGCTACAGAGCGGGATCGCCCGCGCATGGGCCACCACGCTGCCATCCGAACGTCATGCTCACTACAGCTTTTGAGCCCACTGCGGAGCTCAGTGCGACTGATGTGGTGCGAGTCGTGTGCGAGGGCCTTATGAACAATGACGATCCGAAGCCCGACGCCGGCCTCGAACGCCTGTACCACTTCATGAACCCAAGGGGACGCTTGGCATTCGCACCCACGCCGCCCAAGAGCGGCTTGCAGGGTGGCGTGACGTTGGAGTACTTTCTCGAGAAGGCGGGAAACGTTGCGCTTGGCGCGCTCATCTTCTGTGCGAGCGTGGAGCTCGTTGGAGAGATGCAGCTCACGCCCAGCTCACGCACGCGCGGGGCGCTCGCGACACAGCTCATCGAGGTCGGCAACAGCCCACTAGTCGACGACAGTGACGCGGTTGCTGCCCTCCGGTCGCTCGTGAGCGCCCCGGACGACTTCCTCGGCTCCGTGATCACGGCCGTGCGCGAAGGTCGCGAGCTGCCCGAGGCGCCCCCCTCATCGCTCATCAAGCGGCGCTTCTGGGTTCAATTGGAGCAGGAGCGGCGGCCGCCGTTGCAGGATTGCTGGCTCATCAAGGAGATGCTGTCGCTTGAGAAGACCAAATTCCAAATGCTCAACGAAGGCGGCGAGGAGTTCGAAGGTGCCGATAGTAAATGAGTGGGCTACAAAAGCAGATGAGTGAGCTTGGATTCGTGAGCAACGAGTGAAGTCGACGTGACCGCGCGCTCACGGCAGTCCCTTTCAGCTTTCTCCTGATGCTGTGCGGTGAGCCGGTGCGGTGTGTGAACTCACAGATCCGATCGGATCTGTGAGTTCACACACGGGTCACGCCAGTGACCCGTGACCTGACGGGCCGACGAGTCCACGCAGAAGAGGTACGCAGCCGTTTCGATGCTTTACACGGCGCGGGTCGAGGTGTCGACGGTGCAGCCGCCGACAGCGAGAATACTTTGGCACCGTCGCCACGCGCCCCGACGGTCGGCGGGTCGGGGGCGCGGCGCATTCACTCACCGGTCGGTATCGATGTATCGATGTATCGTTGGTTCTCGGTTCTGTACGGTTCTGAATGTGAATCGAATTTAATCGAATACCTGTACGTTCTGAATCAGAAAGGGTGTTAGTACGAAAACGCGGCCGTCAACCGGACCCGACCTCCACCTGGACCGCCACGGGCACTTCCGCAGCACGGTCGCCTCGGACGCCCCGCGCGCCTCCCCCTCCGGACCCCGCGCCGGGCGGTCGGCTGTGCTCGGCTACCACATTCCTGCTTCCTCATCTGGATCAGCACATGCGTGCGCCTGCAGCTGTCACGTCTCGAGGGCTTGGGAGTCGGATGTTCTGCGGTGCGTCGGTCCCCGTCCCCTCGCCTAGGTTATTGGGAGCCGGGTGCGTCTGTGTGCTGCTGCGGCTGGCGCCGTTGCCCCCAGCGCCGCCGTACACGGCGAGCTTGCTGACGCCCACGTGCTGCCGCTTGGCGAGGCTGGCGTGGGGCATCTCGTCCATGAGGAAGGCAGCATGGCTGCGCGGCCGCTCGCTCCGCACCCCACTCGTAAAGTATCTTTGCTTGAGGGTCTCTGTGGCGGAGCTCCGCTGCTTCGGATCATAGGTGAGAAGTCCATATGTGAGCAAATCGATGGCCGCCTCGCCAGGCCTCACTTTGGCAAAAGTCTGGGCGACGTCATTGTACGGCTGTGCCGGCAGCTGCACCTTAGACCAGAGGGGGAGCTCCTTCACATCTGGCCAGATGCGCTCTGATGGCGTGCCGATCAAGTCGCAGATGGCAATGAGTTGTGCAATCTCCGTCGACGCTGGAAGGAGCGGCCGGTGCAGCAGCAGCTCTCCTAGAATGCAACCGACTGACCACATATCGATGGCGGGCCCGTATCGAGTCGCGCCAAGCAGCAGCTCGGGCGCGCGGTACCACAGGGTGACCACGCGAGGGGTGTATGCTTCTCCGTCGCCACTGTGGCCAGGGCCACATGCGCAGCGGCCGCGCGCCAACCCAAAGTCGCACAGCTTGAGCGTACCGTCCGCTGCCAGCAGTATGTTGGACATCTTGATGTCGCGATGGATCACTAGGTTGGCATGGATGTATTCGACGGCGTGGACCAACTCTGACATCATCCACTTGACCTCACCGTGGGCAAATGGCTTGCCCATCGTGTCTATCACCCGGGCGAGATCAAAGGCGCAAAACTCGAAAACTAGGAAGACCGAGTCGGCACGGCTGCCGACGACGACGTCGAGTAGGGAGATGATGTTCGGGTGTTGCAACTGGCGAAGCAGCGAGATCTCTCGCAGCGACGTGAGAGGCATTCCCTCACGCTCGAAGCCCTCGCCAGTAAGCTTGACGCGTTTGAGGGCCACGCGTTGGCCACTGGCCTTGTCGATCGCCGTGTAAACGCTGCCATAGGTGCCCTCGCCGAGCTTGTCACCCTTGCTGAAGTCCGACACGGAGCGGCATAGGCCCCCGGAAAGCCTCTTCATGTGTTCCGAGAAAACACACATCACGTACTGTACAGTAAGCAACAAGAGCCGTGAAGGGAATACAGTACAATACAATACAGGCCTGCCATGAGACACATGCAGACAGAGAGCTGAGAGAAAACCTGATAAAAGAAAGAGCGGCAGGCCCCAGTATGAACTCGGGAGGGAGCGCGCCCGCCGACATGGGCGGTGAACCCCCAGATGGGCGCGCCAGGGGGCAGCCAGGAGAAGTATACTAGCCGCCCCCTGAAGAGACGAAATTCACAGCATTTTAGGTAAGGAGAAAAAACAATGGAAAGCTGAGGGCACCGCGGGCTCTCGTCCGGCCGGCTGCTGTCTACCCTGGGTCATCCGTCCGCTGGCGGAGAGTCTGATTCTTTCTCCAAGCGGTGATGAATCGCTGTCTTCGGTCCCGAAGAGGTGAACCACGCACTGATCGGCTGTGTATCTACAGCAGCTGACTCTGTCTTGGCCCGCTGCTGGGTGTACCATTTGACTCGAGGCGGCGCGCTGGCGGGGGTTGCGCTCCCCGGGGTGCTCCCCTCGGCGTCCGCTGTGGCACCATTCTCTGTCACTAGGAGCACCGAGCTGACTGCGTCCGCACAGCGCTTGGGCAGATACGCATTGCAGTGGTCGGCGATCCTTGCCAGAGTGACCGGCGCGTACCGGCGGCCGATGGCAATAGCGAGGCCCAGCACGCATGCAAACGTGCCCGGGCTAAGGATCCCAAAGAGGCCGACCATGTGCATGTGCCTCGCCTTTCGGGGCTCTTTCCCCAGCCCCGTGCTCGTGTCCGAGGTGCGCGTGCTGTTGGCGGGCTGACTCACAGTGTTCACTGGCGGGCTGCGCCGTGATCGCGCTGGATGAGCCCCACCGACGTCTACGCGAGCACCCCCGCTTCTGCCCACGTCCCCTTGGCCGTTGGTGATGGACGAGCCTGCAGATTTGGCGGGCAGGTTGGCAGCATGGCTTGCGAGTTCGTGCTCACCGGCGCCGGCACCGGCGCTGCTGCTGCCACTGCGTGCAGGGCTCTCATGAGCCTTGCTGACAGAGCTGCTCGTTCGATTCGCTCCCGCCGCCGTCCAACAGCTCGCACAGCCCGAACACTTGCACCATCGCCTGCAATCTGCGGCTCGGCACCACGAGGCGCAGCCAATGGTGGTGCTGTCGCCCGTGTGCATGGGTGTGCACGCGGGCTTATCCGCTGACGGTGCGTCGTGCTTTCCGCTATCTGGACTGCTCTTGCCGCTGCTGGGTTGACCTGTCCTGCTGCCCGCAGCTATTGGTGGAGCCACTCCTCTCACGCTCACCTCCGCGCCGCTGGACTGCACGGTGGCATGCGCTCTGTCGCGCGAAGACGGCTTGGCGCCCTCACTCGGCAGCCTTGTGCCAGATGTCTTGCGGCACTGGATGCATGCCTTGCATTGGCAGCGACTGCAGTGCCCAGCATGACTATTGGCCTCTGACACCTTGCACCACGAAGAGCACTTTTCAATGCTGCTATCGCCCGGGAGCCCAGATTCGCAAACGCGTGGTGGCGGCGGTGGCAATGCGGACGGGAATGGCGGTGACCTCAGCAGCGGCAGCGACTCCATTGACGGTGGCCGCATGTTGCACAGCCCACAGCTCCTGCATTGACAACGGCCACAGTGTGATGTGCGCGAGCAGAAGCTTGCACAACCCACTCTATTGGTATCTCCTTGGAGACCAGAGGAGCACGCTAACGGCTCTGATGATGAAGCGATGGCTGATATCAGGCTGCCCAGCAGTGTCAGCACGACCCAGTTGGCGTCCATCCCGAGAGCGCCGGCCGGTGTTTACACAGCACCGTACAGTAGGTGCAGTGTTTTGACGTTTCATAAACAGACAAAACAGGTAAGTTTGGTCGCGCACCTCTACTCAGAAAGCCGGGAACTGAAACTTGCAGACGTTCTAAGTTGTGATGGCACGTGATTGAGTCAAACATCACCCCATATTCATACACAAACTCATACACATGTTCGCTCGACGCCTGGCTCTAAATCCCATCGTGCGTCGTGCCGCGAGTGGTGCTAGCCTCGTCATCGCAGCGACGTCTTGGGCGGCCACGACGCAGACGCAGTGCCTCTCAGTTGACATATCCGACAGCATTGCAACAAAGCTCCGCACTCAACTGATCTTTGCCCTGGCTAGGGAGAAAGCAACGTGCGAGGTTACGCCTCAGGGCAAACCGTGCGATAAAAGCTGCGACGCTGGCAACATGTGCCGAGGTGTCATAACCATGGCTATGCTGCCAAACGACACTTGCCAGATCACCTATCGTGTCACGGGGTTGACTCCTGGAGCCCACGGCTTCCACGTGCACGAAAAGGCTGATTTCAGCAACGGCTGCCTGAGTGCTGGGCCGCACTACAACCCGTTCAACAAGAATCACGGTGCGCCAACGGACGAGGATCGCCATGTCGGTGACTTAGGTAACATCGTCGCCGATGCCGACGGGGTCGCGGAAGGAGTGATCATCGACCACTTGATCAAGCTCTCGGGCCCGTACTCTGTCGTCGGTCGCTCTATGATGGTGCATGCCGACCCAGACGACCTTGGCAAGGGTGACAACTCGCAGCCTTCGCCGCCAGTGAACGGGAAGGCCAGCAAGGTCACCGGAAACGCCGGCGCGCGCATCGCGTGCGGCGAGATCAAGATCGCCTCTTGATGAGCTCTACAATTAGATCTCTCGAGCGGCGGCGGCTCAGGAGAGGGGATGTCTGAGACAAGGGGATACGCCCACGTGACCCTGCCGGCGATGCGTTCGAGTGGAACAGCATGAGCCAGAGGGAACGAGCTGGGACCTGTGAGCTGGGATCGGCTAAGTTTGTATGCAGTATGGAGATGGCACACCGGACAACGTGCACCTCGAACCCGAATGTACCCGCATGGTGTACAGCACTCAGGGGGTATTATCGAGAGAGCATCAGGTCTCGCTCAACACAACACATTATACCCTTCATCGATTTCGATGTCGACACGCGAATGGGAGTCCCAGGGGAACCACGTGCCTCGGCGACGCCCACACGGCAGCCGCTGCTCTTCTTCTCGACTCGGCAGGGTCGCCAAACCAACTGCGTACTCACGGTCGAGGTGGCACGGCTGGTCGCCGAGCGCATTGGTCGTCGGCTTGTGGTTCCTTGGTGTCACACCTCACCCTACGGCCCGCAGGCATGCTCAGCCCGCCAAGACATCCCGTCGCAGCGGCAAGCGGTGCTTCCTTTTTTGCTAACGAAGATGCTACAGCCGCGCGACCTAGCGCGCTGCTCGGCAGCAGTCCCTGGCACGCCTCATCCACCAGTGCTGGAGCCGAGGGACCTGCCACTCACGACTTGGGCGCGGCCCGTTATCTGCCTGAGCGTCACGCCGAGAGGTCAGAAGCCAGCGCGCATGGACGGCGAGCGCAGTCCATGCGCGAAGGAGCTGTCGGGTGACGACGAGCTGCGCTCGCAGCTCACGTTCCGCTTCGTGCGCACCGTGAGCGTCACGCCCGACCAGCTCCGAGACTTTCACAATCACAACGAGCCCTCATCGCTCGCACTGCTTCCACCGGGCGAGGATGTGTACCTGGCCGAGGCGTTTTCGCTGTTCGCGAACGAGGCCTTCGGCCCGTTCTTTGGTCTGTGTGAGCTTCCGCGCCCCACTGATGAGGTCGTGCGCATGGAGCGCCAGTTGGAGCGAGCGCTCGGCTTCGCCCGCAACGAGACGTTATGCGTGCACTGGCGCGGCGAGGACTTCCATCACCCGACGAAGCTGGTGCGCTGGCGGACCAGCAGTACGCTGGGCGCGGACGAGGTGGCGAACCGCTGGATCAAGCCGCTCGCTCAGCACGTGAGGGCGCGCAATGTGCTACTCCTCACCAACGTACGTCACGAGACATTGGAAGGGTTGGTGGAGAAGCTGAGAGCGGCTGGGCTACGCGCTGCGTCGCCCCGGCATCTGAATGGCACCGCTTTCGGGTGTGACACGGGCTTTGTGTATGCCACCATCGCGGAACAGCTCGCTTGCAGCCGCGCGCGCACCTTCATGGGTTCACACCACTCGAGCTTCTCGAGCCACATCGTGGCCATGCGTCGCAGCGCACGCGGGGGGATGCGTACGGCGGCAGGTGCAACAGGAGCAGGAGCAGCGGCCATGCCAACGTCGGCGGGCGGGGAGCGCCACGCGTCGGCCGAGTATTGGATGGGTGACCCACGTGGTTCTCGACGTTGATAGCAGCAGGATAGCACGGCACGGCAGTGAGGCTCGGTCCCGGTCAGGGATCCCGTCGTAACGCGCTCCCCGTATCGCGCGTCGGTCATCCGCCAGAGAGTTTAGCAGGTACTAGTGCACGTTGAACTGCCCATTTTTCGGCTTCTCTCGCCGAGCGAGCGAGACACGCGAGACGCGTGACCCTTGCATTTCCCTGCCCCAGAGCAGCGACCGGGCAGTGGCTTCCTATTATAGAA
>ERZ761574.586-NODE-586-length-25755-cov-63.751595_pt1 | contig 25755 bp, 19 predicted proteins | sample MGYA00374950_ERZ761574 | MGnify/ENA primary metagenome ERZ761574 (study PRJEB28895, sample SAMN07631631) | mixed culture metagenome | isolation source: Freshwater growth medium | place: USA: Seattle, Washington | collected 2016-10-03 ... | reverse complement strand
AATTTTGTTGCGCGCTGCGCGCGCAAAATATCTCTACCAGTATCGAAAAGTCGCCTACCTTTTACCTTGCAAGCGCGCGTCGAAAGTGAAACCATGAAGTTAGCTTTCGAACCCACGGAACACGGCTTATGAATGGACCGATGAACGAAGAGTTGTCATCCTGAGCTGACCATTTCGCTTTTTGAGAAGGGGGAAGGAGTGAGCTAGCTATGCAGACGCGTCGCACGTCAATCGTATTGATCGCCGTGTGCGTGGCGCCCGCGGTGCTCGCCTTCCACGCTCCGCTCGTGCTCAAACCGCGTCTTCAACGGCCATTCTTGCCGACGCACGGCCGGCCGCTTGACGAGTCCGAGCCACGTCCCTGCGCTTGCCGCGGTCGTCTGGCGGCATCGCCATACATGCTCTGGGGTGGCAGCTCCGAACCGGTGCCCAAGCTGCGCAGGGGGCTTCTGGGGATCGGCTGGGTATCCTGGTGGAGCCAGGCGATCCTCTCGACCATCTCGGCTGTGCTGCTGCTCTTTGCGAACACAGTGACCGTCAGGCCGACGGCGCTGACCATCCTGGGCCGCGCGCTCACGCTCGGCGGCCTGGTCGCCGCGATCGCAAGCACGCTGTGGACCGTGGCGTACGGGCGGCTTGCCCGCAGGCTCGGACGCGCCACGCCGCCCACGGCCGAGGACGCCGCCGAGCGTGCCGCGAACATCGCGACAGTTGGCACCTGGCTCAACATCGTGGGCATGGTCCTGTGCCTGCTGGGCGCGGAGGCGATCGTGGGGACGCTGGCCGCCAAGGCACTGCAGTCGACGAGCGGCACGGCCATCACGGGCAGCTTTATCCCCAGCCCCGTGCAGGCGCTCGACCTTCTCATTGTCCAGGCGAATACGAACACGCTGCTCGCGCACTTTATCTCGCTGTGTGCCAACATGCGGCTGCGCGGGGCGGCCACGGCGTGCGAGGCGGCCGCGGCGAACGCATGAGAGAGTTCCGAGCTGGCGGGAACGCGCTGCCTGAGGATGGAGGAAGGCAAGCGCTGAACGTGGCGGGAGCCGTCCGCACGGCGCGCGGATTCAATACGTCTATACGTGGCACACCTGTCGGAGACCGGTCCGCGGTCCGGCACATCCAAGTGGTCGCTCGCACCGTGCCGGGAGCTAGGACCAGAGGTAGCAGCTACGCGCAGGACGCAGACAGAGCATGTCGTCCCCGGGAGAGATCACGTTGCCCACGCCACAGGGTCGCGGCGGGCCCACAACTGAACTGTCGATGACCTAGTGCTAGATCCTAGTCATTGTCTCCAAACCGAGGGCGGTGGAGTTGTTCTAATTCGCGTCTGCGTATTCTGGGGGGATGAGGATCTGCTCGCCGAAATCGAAACCGTATCCTGTTTCCCTGCATTTCTCGTTTCGATTTCACAGCGCCGCCTCGAGAAGACCCCTCGTCGCCTTTCCTCTTCGTCCTGAGGCATGGGCGTCTCCCTGCTGCTCCAGAAGCGCCTGGCGGCCTCCGTGCTCAAGTGCGGCAAGCGCAAGGTGTGGCTGGACCCCAATGAGGTCAACGAGATCAGCATGGCCAACTCAAGTACGTGCCATTCCGCTAGCACGATGCGAAACACTCTCCAGATCTGCAGCGCCAGCGCACCAGTGGCATGCCAGTGTTTGCTTGGGAGCGTTGCGGTTCTGCGACGAACGGCGCCAGAAGCCGGTTAGATGCCTCTGGGCGCCGTGCGGTCGTCGCGGGGAATCTCGCTGCGGCCGCTCTGTGGCTGATCAGCAAGGGTGCCGCTGGGCGACACCGCAGTACGGCTGCCGTCTGTCGTTGTCGCTGCCTGAGCTGGGGCGAAGGCAGTGCGCGCGCAGCCGTGTTAGGAAGCAGCGTCAACATGTTAGGCTCGGAAACACCAGCACCGGCACCAGCACCAGCATCAGCACCACAGCAGCAGCGGTCGCAGCGCGGCTGCGCGCGCGTCAAGACGTCCTCAGCTCCGCGCTCCTCCCCTCCTCAGCTCCGCGCTCATCCCCTGCTCGCCCTCTCGTGCTCCTACCTCAGGGCAAAACATCCGCAAGCTGAAGAAGGATGGTTTCATCATCCAGAAGCCGCAGAAGGTGCACTCGCGCGCGCGCACCAACGCCTGGGCTGAGTCGAAGCGCAAGGGGCGGCACACGGGCCACGGCAAGCGCAAGGGTGCTCACGATGCGCGCATGCCGGTCAAGGTGCAGTGGATGCGCCGCATGCGTGTGTTGCGCCGGCTACTCAAGAAGTACCGCGAGCAGAAGAAGATCGACAAGCATATGTACCACACGTTTTACCTGAAGGCCAAGGGTAACGAGTTCAAGAACAAACGTGTGCTGATGGAGTTCATTCACAAGGCGAAGAAGGAGAAGTTGCTGGAGAAGACGCTCGCAGACCAGGCACAGGCGCGCCGCGACAAGAACAAGGCTGTGCGCTCGCGCAAGGTCGCCGCGGCGGAGAAATCCATGCCTGAGCCCGAGCCTGAGCCCGAGCCCGAGCCCGCGCCCGCGCCGCCCGCTGCCGAGGGCGACAAGAAGGAGAAGAAAAAGAAGGAGAAGAAGCCCAAGGCGTGAGCGTGACGATCATTTGGGATACTCGGCACCGAACCCCGCTGTTAGCTTAGAGGTGGCATGCAAGCGGCCATGATGCGGCTCGGGACACTTGTGTACCTGTATGGTGGGGGCGCGCAGACCGGCATCCAGGTCTGGACGGAAGACTGAGAAGCGCCTCGTATTCCCTATCCGATCCCGCCACCGGTGCTGGACTCATGTATACAGACGTTGTGCGTGAGCATGTCTTTTAAGTGTCACATCAATCAATTTACGCGGTACAAGCAACAAGGTCGTTCGACCCGCGCGGGCGCATGCGCGCGGGCGGCATGCGCGATGCGGTGAGGCGAGAACCGAACACCGCCACGCACACGGCTTTGCACGAGGCCCGCGCAACGATCGTGAACGTCGACACGCGACAGGACCCCCGCGAGGCACACCTAAGCATAGCCTAAGGTCGGAGTCCGTCTCGAGACCTTTCACCGCGCCCCCGAGCGGGGACGACATCGTACGAGGTCCGGTGGGTCGGCCCGGCGTTCAGATCGCAAGACTGCACTCTCACGCCGACCCATCGCGGCGAAGCGTTGCCCTCGTCTGAGCACAGCCCGCGCGGCACATCGCCCCGGCATGCAATCTTCAGAATCCCTCGCCGCCCCACGCACACCGATCATGATTGAACGCCCGCCATCGTCATCGGCCCATCGCCATCGTCATCGGGCGCTCCTTCGCCATACCGCGGGCCGCGGCCGGCCCCGTGTTGCCGAAGCTGGGCGCAGTGGCCACGAGGCCCGTGGCTGGCCGGCGCTCGCGCTTGACCGGCACATCCCTCGTGAGCGCTGGACGCGGAGGCAGCTTGGGCGGCACGAACGTGCGATCGGCCGTGAAGGATGAGTAGAGAGGCAGTGTGAATTCGTACCTGTGGGGAAGGGGGGCGCCGTGGTGAGCTCTTGCATGCAGGGAGGTGGCCGAGGCAGTGTGAATTCGTACCCTTCGGCGTTGGTGTCCGACGCGCCAGGCTTCATCTCCCGAGGCTCGTGAGGAAGGAACTTGAAGGCGGCGCCGGAGTATTGCTGGAAGGGGTCGCGCACGATCGCATCGGCCAGCGAGGGCGGCGGCAGCGCCGTGATCTTGTCGGCGATCTCGCGCTGGTCGGGTGGGTAGCCTCGCTGCTGCTTCTTGGCGCCCGATGAGAGTTTGCGGTCCAAGAACGTCACGTCGTCGGCTGCAAGCTTGAAGGGGTCGTCGCGCATTGGCTGGGCGGGCGCCGCCTTTGGGTAGTGCTCGGGTTTCATCCACCACTTACGCCGGCCGTTGAACATCTCCGCCGAGACGGAGCCGTTGCCCAGTGTTGAGGCTGTGCGCGAGGCTGGGTCGGCGATGGCTGGCGGTTTGGCCGCGGTGCCAGGGGCGACGGAGAGCGGAATGCCCACCTGGGGCATGCTCGCTGACATGCTCGCGGCCAGGATGCCGGTCTTTTCGCGTGCCGCCTCAAGCTCCTCCTGCTGCTGCTTGGCCTGCTGCTGATGCTTCCTATCGATCGTCCAAAAGGGCTTCTCCTGCGTCGTGTAGCGCGGCGGCTGCGGCGGCTTGAACGCCTCGTAGTCGGAGAGCGCCTTCTCGGCGCGCTCGCGCCGGCGCATATCGAGCAGCTCGGCACGTGACTTGGAGCCCGCCGCCGACGCCTGCTGCAGCAGCGCGATGCTCTGATCGATGCGCACCTGCACACGCCCCTCCGCGTCGAGCTTGCCGGAATCATCGTGGTGACGCTTTTGGGCATCAAGCGTGACCACGTTGTCGCGGCGGCGCTCCTGCATGAGCTCCGTGCGGCTCCGGTTCTTAGGTTCGCCCACCCACGTCAGCGATGGGTCGTGCCGGGTACCCGGGTCGCAGGAGCCACCCAAGACTGTCTCTCGCGTGATGGATGTGACCATTACCTGCGGGTCGTGCGCCGTCAGCTTGGCCTGGATCTCGTGTGAGAAGCCGCTGGATTCGTAGGCGACCGCACGCTGCCGTAGCCGCCGCGAAGTGACCAAGTCGCTATAGGACGCGTGCTCGCATTCGCCCGTCCCGCCATAGCCGAGCGCGCGGGCTGCATCAGGGCCTGTTAGCCGCTTCGCCCAAACAGGGTTGAGGACCTCCCACGTGTCGTACTGGTTCTGCAGCTGCGAAGACGACTCATGGCGTCGCCTTGCGATCAGCTCGCTGCGGCTGATTGGTGGTGCTAGCAACCGGTCCATCGCGGCCCAACAGGCTCTCAAAGCTGGGCCGAAGCGCTCAAGCCTTCCCCTTTGTCTTCGTGTTGGAGTCCTTGGAACAGGCGAGGGAACGAATCGGTTTCGTCGCCCCAGAATGCAGCCCCTACGCGGAAATCCCACATCTTCCTTGGAAATTGAATTTACAGGGACGCCGCTATAGAGGACGCCGCTATAGAAAAAATGTTTCTCATGGCACCCTTTTTTTCCAAGAAGCCGGCTGTGAGCGCAAAAAGCTCGCGCATTGCTCTTTCGCGTCGCAAAGATGGCTCTCGTCCGGGCTGGCTACGTTGATTGGGGATCCGTCATCGCCGACATTGACCCGTACGCCTGGGCCTTCGTCGGTGCCGGCCTGGCCATCGGCCTCTCCGTGCTGGGTGCCGCGTGGGGCATCTTCATCACGGGCTCCTCGCTGCTGGGCGCTGCAGTTAAGGCGCCGCGCATCCGCTCAAAGAACCTCATCAGGTGCGCCGAGTGCAACCACCGGCAGCGCCGGTGACCCCGGCGCCGCGCCGCGACTCACATCAGCCCGTGACAGGTCAGCGGCAGGCGCGCAGTTCGCTCACCGCCGCCGCCTTCTATCTGTTGTCCCGACCCCCGCAGCGTCATCTTCTGCGAGGCCGTCGCAATCTACGGCGTCATCGTGTCCATCATCTTGCAGACCAAAATCGAGCGACCTGACGAGGTCAGCGACATGGCCGCTCTGCTCGTCAACCAGAAATGGGCCGGCTATGCTGTCTTTTGGGCGGGGGTCTGCTGCGGCTTCGGCAACCTCGCGTGCGGCGTGTGCGTTGGCATCTGCGGCAGCGGCTGCGCACTGGCCGACGCGCAGAACGGCAACCTCTTCGTGAAGGTGCGCGTCGACGCCTCTGCTCGCCTTGCCGCGAGGGCCTCTTGCCTCTGCACTTGCCGACGTGGTCGCCGCGCTCGCCGTGTGCTATGCCGCGTGCTTCGGGCGAGGGCCCATCCGTGCACATCGAAGGGCCACGGAACTCCATGTCGGCGCCAGCAGCCCGCGGCGCTGCTCACACGCCACTTGACCCGTACGGCCGCAGATCTTGGTGATAGAGATCTTCGCCTCCGCGCTCGGCATCTTCGCCATCATCGTCGCCATCATCATGTCAACGAATGCGAAATTCGTGCTCTAGTCACACCCTGCGCCCTACAATGGCGGCGCAACGGCGGACATGGTTTCGTGATTCCGTGCGTGGGTAAGTACAAAGCCGCTTGACGTGCAATCGACGATTCGAAGAGAGGATACATCGGTGTTGTGGCTCCAGCTTCCACGTGAGAAAGCCACACATCCGCCCAGGGCTCCTGGCTCCGAGGAGCGGGGAATTCGCAAACTGCAGTCCATGCTCCACATGCGCTATTGCTAGGCATGAGCAACCGAAAAACTCATTTAACCCGGGCGGGCGGGGTTTCCAATTTACCTAATGTTGCTGACACGAATTTGTATACGTCGTACGTCCTCTTGATCACGTCAAAACACGTACATACACGGACCGGACGGGCGCACACGCCGCGGACAGCATGAATGAATTCTACCAATCTCGAATTCTGTCGATCGCCGTTCATGGTTTTTGCGTTTTACGACGCAGCGCCGAGCCGATGCCGCGCTTTTACGCCGAGCCGGTACTGCGCGGGTCGGGGGGTTGTAGCGGACTCAAAAGGTCAAGGCTCACGGCGCGCGTGACGGTCAGAGGTCCGGTGCGCGGCGGAGACAGCGCCGCACGCCCCACCCCAAATGAGGCGAGCGCGTCGAACTGTGCGATCTCCGCGAGTTCTCCGGTGCACGTGTGACACGCGATCATGGGCCGTTGAGCGACGGGTCAATGCGACGGGCGATCCTCATCCCAGTCGTCCGAGTCGTCGTCGTCGTCGATGTCGTGGCCCATGAGCTGCATGCACTGGGCTTCGTGGGCATGCGCGAGCTGCGCAATCACGCTGTACTCGCCCCCGAGCTGTCGCAGAGTGTTCGCCCACTCACGCTGCCCGCTCTCAGGCACGAGCTCACCATCGACCATCTCGAGGAATTGCTCGGCTGGCCGCGGCTGCACTAGGTGCTCGGAGAGCACAGCCGCCGCCTCGGCCGACAGCTCTGAGCCCTCTAGCTCATCCGTCCAGTCGTCGACGCCCCCGAGAGTGAGCACGCCGTTCTCGAGTTCTACGTGAACAGTGAGACCGCGCCTGCCGCCCGCGCTCCCACTGCTGCTGCTGCTGCTGCTGCTGCTGCTGCTGCTGCTGCTGCTGCCACCGCCGCTGCTGCTGCTCGCCGCAGGCTCGTCGGCGAGGCTCGTCGCGCTGGCGCCGCCGCTGGCGCCGCTCGCGAGTCGCGCGTGCAGCCAGCGATGCACGCGTTCTCCTTGCCGAATCGTCTCGGCGAGGTGCTCTAGGGACGCGCCGCCGTCGAGGCCCTCCCCCCGCCCGCCGTCGGTCAGGTCATCCTCGTCGCCTAGCGTCGGCTGCGCGAGCGCGAGGATCGCGATGTCCGAGGCGGACCCGCGGCCCAAGAACCAGCCGCCGTCGGCACTCTCTCCCTCAAGTTGGTTCGAGCCCCAGCTGGAGCCGCCAAGCACGAACTTGAAGTCGGTCGGGTGGGCGCGCCCACTCCCGATGAGGGAGCTCGCCGCCGACACGAAGCCGCGGCTGACCGGCGAGGCATACAAGTGCGACAGGCGCGCACGACGCAGCGCAGCGTTGATGCGCGCCGCGTGCTGCGCAGCCGCTGGCGACACTGCATGCGCGGCGGCGGAGGCGGCGCGGCTCAGCCGACCATGGGAGTGGAGCGCGACGAGCGGTGTGACCATGGGGCCGCCGATGTGCAGGATGTTGTCTGCGAGCGCGCCGAGGGCCGCCGGTGGCAGGCAGCACGCTGGCTCTCCAACCGCGCTCTCACGCGAGAGGATGCGCGCTGCGTGGCGCACCGAAAAGTACGAGGGCTTGTTGAGGATGAGCCCAAACGAGCCAGACGAGGCCTCGGTGGTCCGCACGGGAGTGGAGGGTGCACGCGGCGAGGCGCCCCCCGATGGCGGCGCCGCGTGCTCGAGCAGCAGCACAATCGCCCGACCGAAGGAGGGGCAACACTGCGTGGGCGGCGCGATGAGCAAACGGCCAGGACGCAGGTCGTTTGCGACCTTCAGTGGACCGGGCGCCGCACTGGCGTACCGGCTCACATCGGACCCGCCAGTCCGACTGGTGCTCTGGGATGGCTTGCAACCGTCCTCTTCGCTCGATGTGGGCGGCTTCTGCCGGGGCAGCGCGTGCGTCCCCGCCGCAGTCTCCGAGAGGAAGGACAGCGCTGCGAACGCGGCATTGAGGCGAGCGCTCGTCTCGCCGTCGGCGGCTGGCGAATCAAACGAGCGCCGGAGAAAATCAGCCATCGACACGCCCTGGCCGTGTGCAGGCGGCCGGTACGCTGACGCGCCGCCCAGGAAATCGCGCACGACCGCACCAAAGCCACGCCCGTGCTCCTCGGGCAGTGGGTGCCACTGCTGGTCATGATGTTCGTAAACGCGGCGCGGCGCCGCCGTGAGCATGCTCTTGAGGATTGGGCCGCGATCATACTGGAGTGCTAATCGGCGCAGCGCGCGATAGAGCGACACTGCAACCTGGCGATCGCCGCTCATCAAGTGGGGTGGTTCCCGACGGAGAGAGCAATTTTTTACGACGATGCGTTGTCCCGATTCGTTCTTCGAGGCGTTCCTGGGGCCTGGGCACCTGTCAAGTTTCCCACATCAATCAGACTGTCTGTCAGAGGAGTTGCGTCGCGGTCCCCCCACGCTCACCACATGTTCCCACAGGTGTCAGGTTTCAGCATCGCCGCCCGGCCCAACTCTTCGGCCTGTCGGAAGTTCCATGAAGTTCGCGATATGTCCACAAAATGTGCAATCGGCCCGTTATCGGCGGGAAACAATGCGAAACCGGACGGTCGCGCGCTGTGAAACTGGTGCATCGATACTACAAGACTCTGAGATCAGTTTGAACCTACGAATACTCGCGAGAGAGCGCGTCTCATCTTAAATTGTCACACCCCTCACCTGCCATCCTCTTCGTCCACCCACTTGCCCTCGAGCGCGTGTAGCACGAGCTCGTCGTACGTGATCGGTTTGGGCGCGCCCCTGACCGCGAGGTTGATGAGGCGTCGCTCGCGCTCGCGGTCCGCCTTATGCGCGTTGGTGAGCGCCTCGTACCTGATGAGGGAGGCCAGCAGAGGCCATCAGAGGCAATCAGCCGAGCATCGGGCGCGTTGGTGAGCGCCTCGTACCGCTTGCGCGCCGCGTCGGCCTCGCGCATGCATGCGTGGAAGAGGTCGCTCGCGCCGTCGTGGGAGAGCACCGCCACGCACGATGCTTTGGCCGAGCGCTTGAGACAGCGCGCGAGGGTGCGGCGCGTGAAGCAAAAGACAATGGGCACGTGGCCGTCGCGCTCGACGAGCTGCTGGCTCGAGCGCTTCGTCTGCTCGTCATACACCCACTCGAGCTTCATGTCGCACAGCTGCACGAGCTCAGCGATCAACTGGTCCAGCCCCTCCTCTGACTCGATCTTCTCGATGTTGTGCGCGACGAGGAGCGCGCGTGCCTTGTTCGTCTTGAGCGAGCGAATCACCTCGCGGAGCCCGCACACGTATCGCTTGCGCATGGCGGCCTTGACGGGGTCCTTGAGGTGTGCTCGCTCCTGCAGCCGCTGCAGCTCGCTCAGCAGCTTCGCGCTCGCCTCATTCACCTCTGGCGTGATCAGCTGCCGCACGTACTCGCGCACGAGCCAGGGGTCGGCCGTGGCCTCCTTGGGCCGCTCGAGCTTCGGTTTCGTCAGCGTGCCCTCTCCGGTTTCGTCAGCGAGCTTCGGTTTCGTCAGCGTGCCCTCTCCCTCCGCATCCACCGCCGCAGCCGATGGAGCCGCCGCCGCCGGTGCCGCCGACGCCGGAGCCGCCGGCGGCGGAGGAGCCGCCGCTGACGCGCTGAAACGCGAAGCCGCCAAAGCTACCGCCGCCGCCGCCGTAGGCGCCTTGGTTTCGATCTCGTCCTTGCCATCCTCCTCCTCCTCCTCCTCCTCCTCCACCGCCTCCCCCTCGCCCTCTTCCTCGTGCACAGTTGCGGTCTCTATCAGTAACGCCGACGCTGCCGCAAGCAACTCGTCCTCATTCTCTCCCTCCGCCTCCTCCTCCGCCTCCTCCTCCTCCTCCTCCTCCTCCTCCTCCTCGTCGTCGTCGTCGTCGTCGTCGTCGTTGTCGTCGGCGAGCACCTCGCCGCTCAGAAGCGCCGTCGCCGCAGCCAGCAACGCGTCCGGCTCTGCCTCCCCCTCCCCCTCCTCCTCCCCCGCTATTGCATCCGGGTAGAGAAGAGCAAACGCTGCGTCCACCAGCTCGTCGGCGGTCATCGCCTCCTCCACCTCCTCCGCCTCCTCCACCTCCACTGCCTCCACCGCTGCATCGCCAGCACCCTCTCCACTCACCTCCCCACTCGCCTTAGCAGCATCAGCACCCTCTCCACTCACCTTTCCACTCACCTCAGCAGCGCCAGAGTCGGGGGCAGCGGCCACACTGCCCCCTTCGGGTGCCGGCACCTCGGCGGGCGACCCGCTGGCAGCACCGCCGCCCTCCTCTGCCGAGGTCTGATCGGCGGCCTTCTTGCCGAGGATCCCGTGCTTCATCATCAATTCCTTCAGGATGGTCTTCTTCATCTTCGAGAGACGAACCTTTTTCGGTCCGACCTTCTCCTTGCCCTTCATCTGAGTCTTCCCGAGCCCACTGAGCGCCGTACCGGCGGTGTTCACGCCCGTGTTCTTGGCGCCACTCTCTTTCAAAGATCCACGTTGGCCCATGGTGAGGTTGAGCGGCTTGTTCTTCCCCTCAGCTGCCTCGCTGACAACGCCCTTGCCGCCCTTTTTCTTGGCAGGCTTGGCGGCGAGCATCAGGTCGAAGAGATCGGAGAGCATCACATTAGCTTGCGGCTTGGGCTTCTGGTACGCGGGCTTGTCCGGTGCCCCCTTAGCAGCGGGCGCACTGCTCTTGCTCTCAGTGCCCCCTGGCACCTTGAGCATTCCCGGCTGGGGCTTCTGGGGCTGGGATGTGGATGGCTGTGACGAGGATGAGGTGGCCGCGGTGGGCTTGGCGCCGCGGTGGGTGCCGCCATCGGCCTTCGGGGACGCAGCGGGCTTGCTCACCACAACGCTCGCCCCAGCCGCCGCCCAGCCGCCTCCCACCGCACCCACCGCACTCGCAGCACTGCTGGTGAGTCCTGCAGACGCCGCCACCGTCGGCGTCGGCTTCGGCTTCGATGGCAAAGAGGGGAAGAGGTCGATGGCGTCCGTAGGCGGCGGCAGCGGAATGGGCATGGGCGCCGTGGCGGGCGCCCCAGTGCGCTTCGTAGGGGACGTGTCTCGAGCCTCGGTGGCCTTCCTCCCTGCGGGTGGGGCTTTGGACTCGGTCTTCACTGACGAACCCTGTGGCTCCACTGACGAACCCTGTGGGGCTTTGGACTCGGTCTTCTTCGGCTCCGCTGCCTTGGCCTCGACGCCGAATTGGGTTGCCCCGCTGCCGGTGGCGGTGGCGGTGGCGGTGGCGGTGGCGGTGGCGGTGGCGGTGGCGGTGCCCTCACTCTTCGCCGTCCTGTTGCCGCCGCCACGGCCTTGGTTGACGTAGCTGGTGTGCCTTGTCCCATCAACGTCCAGGGGCTCTTTGCCTGCCTCCTCTGCTGCCGCCTTTGCCATGCGTGACGCGACCTCCTCAAACTCCTCGCGCATGAGCGCCACCGCCTCGGCCGTGAGATTGAGCTGTAGTCGGCGCACCGGCGCCGCGGGCGCCTTTTTGATCGACGAGAGCGCCGCCGAGTTTCCCCACACGCCCGCCACCTTGGGCGGCTGCGCCACCGGTGCTGCATCGTCAGAGGTGGCGCCGTCGTGGGCGCCAGAGGTGGCGCTCCCGGCGCCGTCTTGGGCGCCGTCCCGGGTTCGGGCGCTCGCATTCTGACTCGCACTTGCGGCGGCGGCGGCGAAGGAGCCCTTGGCAGCTCCTCCGCCGCTCTTGCCGCCTGCATCGCCCTTGGCACCTGCCGCGTCAGCAGTGGCGCCGCCACCCCCCTTGCCCTTTGAAGGTACGAGCGAGCCCGTCTGCGAGTTCCACAGCAGGCCGGAAGTCTTGGGCCTTCGAAGACTTGCTGGCTCCTCCTCCTCCTGCTCGCGTTGCACGCGTGCAGAGGCATGGTCGCCCTCCTCCGCCGCCTCGGTAGCACGGGCAGCCGCGGCCAGGGCGCCGACAGACGCAGTGGCAAGGCCGCCCGTGGCAGCGCCCTTGCCCCTGCCCTTGGCGCCACCGCCACGGCCGCCACCTTTGCCGCCATTGTCATCGGGTGCTCCGGGTGCGTCACCGCCCCCGCCCTTGGCGCCGCTGGCACCCCGCCCGCCCGTGCCGCCCTTGCCGCCGCCCGTGCCACTGCCAGACGTATCGAGGCCACTACCGGTACCGCGGCCGCCCTTGCCGCCGCCTTTGGTGCCACCGTCGCCCTTGCCGTCACCCTTGCTGGCGCCGCCAGCGCCTTTGCCGCCACCAGCGCCATCGGGGCGTGGCGATGCAGCTGCGTCGGGCACGCCCTCGTCTCGGATGGGTCGCGAGCGCATGGGGCTCGGATTGGCAACGGCAGCGGCCCAGCTGAATGGCGCCTTGGGAGGCGCTGCCGACGAAACCGACGAAACCGACGAAACCGGCGCTGCCGACCCCTCCCCGCGCGCGTTCACCACGGCGCTCGCGCCCGAGCCAGCAGCGCTGCCAGAGCTGCCGCCCGCTGACATGGCGCTCTCCACGCCGGCGGCGGCGTGGTTAGAGGTCGGAGCGGCGGCGATCGTATCAGTCGTGGCGGCTTCGCTGGAGCCAGCGGGGCCCTCCTTGCCCTTCTCGTTCTCCTTCTTGGCTGCCTTGGCCGCCTTGGCTGCCTTGGCCGCAGCGGCCTTCTCTGGGTCCTTGGGTTTCGTGAGCTTCGTCGGCTTCTGCTTTGGGTCCTTGTAGTAGCCGATGCCGTCGTCGCCTGCACGGAAGGCGTAGCCGGGCTTGGCGCCCTCGAAGGTTGCGGCGGGGAGGAAGGTGGGCGGCTCGTCCGGCCTCTTCTCAGCTTTCTTGGGTGAGCGCGCCGCCGTGGCTTGCTCCTGCGCTGCACGCCGTGGTGGCAAGTGGCCAGGCTGCTGCAGCTCTTGTTGCTGGCGCGGCGCACGAGCTCCGGCCGGTTGATACCACTGTGTCTGGTCTGCCGGCGCGGACAAGCCCCAGTATCCTTTTGGTGGAGCAAACACCATCCCGCCAGGCACGAATGGAGCGGCATTAGGGTTTCCTCCCGGCACAAAGACAAGTGCGGTTGGGTTGAGACCGGTGCTGCTGCTCGATGCAGCACTCGTGTTCTGCGATGAAGCGTTGCTCGCCTCGTCGTCCATTGCTGCGCGGCGCGAGCGCGACGGGGCTCGGGGGCACCCGCGCCACGTCGAATTTCAGGGGCGAACTGCACGGGGGGAGAATTTGCAACACACAGTGGACAAACAGCGGTCCATGCAAAACATCCGTCAGCGGACCTCCACCGAGTGTGCCCCGTGTGTGTCCCGGCTCCCCCCGGTGTCTTTTTACCGACGAGGGGACGTGTGTTCAACTCAATAAATTCATACACTGTGAAGACGTCAGAGAGAGGGACGATCAAAAACATCCACAAGCCTTTCATCACTGTAGGGTAGCTCGTTCACATATAATGGCCGTCACATATAACCTGTCACTCACTTCCCACTGTCGCCTGACCGGGCCGACAGTCAGGTGCGGGCGAGGAAGGTGCGGGCTGCTTGTGGATGTCGGCTGCATAAGCCTCGAGCGCCTTCATAAAGGTCGGGTTGGGCTGCACTAGCGGCCTAGAGGCCTGGACCCGGGCCAGCGCCACGGCCACTCCAACCTTGAACTTGGCCATTACATAGGCGGTTGCGAGTGCCCCGGAGCGGCTCTTGCCCTGTGCGCAGCTGACGACGACCATCTTGCCCGCGGCCACGCACTCGCGCGCCCAGACGAGAGCGCGGACGATGTCTTCGAGTTCAATGTCAAATGTCTCTGAGTCCTCCCATTCAAGGTCCAAGAGCCGCGGTGGAGACTCATTGCGGAGTCTGTCGAATTCGGCTCGCGTGGTTGGCAGAAAGTCGTGCAGCTTGTGCCCCGCGCAATTCAGCACCACGCTGCTGCTGGTGGTGGGGTCCTCCTTGCACACACGGAGAGCTGCCTTGTAGCTGCCCACTGCGAGCTCGCTAGGAAGCACGACCGATGCTCTGCCATCATCCTGCGTTGCCACGACCGCCAGCAGCTGCTGATCGTCGACCTCCTCGCGGGAATGCTCCCTGATGTCGCAGCCGCATTCGGCGCACTTGTTGGCGGTGGCCTTGGCAAGAGGCTTGCGAAGCACAAAGTTGTGACCAAGTGACGTGCGAGCGAAGGTGGCTGCACTGGCAACGCTCATGGCGGGGCGAGAAAAACCGAGCGCTCGAGAGTTTCCCAAAACCTAAAAAGGAGTTTGTGTTACTGTGTGAATGGAATTTGTGTGAGAGAAGGGAGTGGGCTCGTACAAATGCACGGCACGGCATCCAAGCAGAAGCGCATCACGGGCCGCACGGCGATTCCGAGAATCAGAATGCACGATCCGTGCGACTTTCGTGGCCGGTGTGAGTCGAGTCCCTTCTCCCTCGCCGGACAGAGTCTGTAAAAGTCTCTAGTCTGCTGCACGTCCCTCGTCCCCGGTCCCCCTCACGCGACGCTCAAAGCAACTCTGACACCCTCGGTCAGGTCACCTCCGCGCGTCCAATTCGAGGGATAACGGTACATGCTACATCCTGCCTTGGCACTCTACTCCTGCGCCGACACGAGCGGCCCTCTCTCATCCGCCGCGGCGATCGCGTCCGCGATCCCCTTGGCGCCCGTATGCATGGTCACGTCGGTCACGTAGTCGATCGCCTCAGCGAACGCGGTGCGTATGGGTGTGTACTCCATCCCGAGCTCTCGCTTCGATCTGTCCGCGCTAAAGCACAGCGTGCCGCCCACGGCTGTACTCACCAAGTCGACTGGCGCCGCCGGAGGCCGTCTGCTCACCCAGTTCGACCAGATGGTCAGCCCACGTGCGCTGATTCGCGCGAGCCACGCTGGAATCTCATACGCAGGCGCAGGCTGCCCCGAGATCTGCGCGATGAGCCCGTAGAACTCCTTGGTGCTCAGCTGCTGATCGCCGATCAACCAGCGCTCGCCATCTACGGCCATTGTGCGACGACGGTGAGCTCCGCTGCTGCCGCTGCCGCTGCCGCTGCTGCTGCCACTGCCACCACGACCGCTCACGCGCTCCGTGGCGCGCACGATCGCCTCCGCCGCATCGCGCACGTGCACGTAAGTGAAGACCACATCGCTCACGATCGTGGCAGGCACAGCGCCCTGAACGAGGTCAAGGATGCGCATCACATCGCGATTCGAGTCCACCAGCTTCGGGTCTGCACCGATGCAGCATGCAAGGAAGAGCGTGCATCCGCGCAAGCGGCCCGCGTCGAAGGCCTGCTGGGCGAGAAGGTCGCCTCGATGCTTGCTGGCCGCGTACTGGCTCGAGTGCGGACCCACGGGCGTTGACTCATTGAAAGTCTCCTTGGGAGCGCAGCACCGTCCATAGGCCAGCACTGTGGACACATGCACGAGTGCTACAGCTGGAGTCTCGGCGAGGGCTTCGAGGAGGTTTTGCACACCCGTAGCGTTTACCTCAAACTGCGACGGGTCGGGAAGCCACCATGCGTACACGCCCGCACAATTGATCACGATGTGGCAGTTTGACGTCCTGATCGCGTTAAGAAGGCTAGCAACATCCTCCACGTCACCAATTAGAGCGGTCGCGCCCTCCGGTATCGTGCGCTGGCCGCGTGTGAGTCCAAAGACTGTGTAGTGTCTCTCGAGAAGCGTCCGCACGACGTGAGAACCGACGAACCCGGATGCGCCCGTCACCAGGACGCGCATTATCCGATCGTGCGATCAAAGTGAGCAGCTTCACGACGCCACGAGACACGAGGTCGGCCATGTACACGGCCACACGTGTGAATTAAACATTGACTGTGAATGGGTGACTGAGATGACCTGGCAACCTTCGCGCCCAAGTCAAGACAACTCCCCCACACAAAAGGCGGCTGGGCCTGCGGCACCTGGTCGTTGGTGGTGGGTCCGGGTGATGTCTGCGTGTGCGGGGCGGGGCAGCCACGAGGTACACAGCAAGCAAGCAAAAACAGCCGACTTACCTAGCTTGCTTCTGGGCGGGAGTTAGCAGTTACGCGCGAGAGGGTGTGCAGCCCGCGAGCCCCTGCAGCCGACAGCGTGGCCGACGTGTTGAACTTTTGAGATGACAACGCATGCGCTCGTAAACCGTCGGCCGAGCTCTTGGCTGCACGTGGGCTCGTAGCACGAGTATGAGTAGTTGTATGGCATGTGAATTGTATCGCGGCAGCACGGGCGCGTAGCACGGGTCGTTGTATGGCATGCGAATTGTATTGTAGGTCACGTGGCTCTCATCCTAGGCATTGCCCAACGACGTTATGCAATCCAAGGATGAAGAGCCAGACCGTGGGTGTTCAGCGCAGCCCAGCGGCCGTCTCGGCGGCGAGCCGGTTCGAAAGACCCATCCGTGCACGATCTTGTAGCGACGAGTGCTCCACGTCGCCCCCGCGGTACGGATCGTGCTGCTTCGCCAGATGGGGCCGCGCGACCAGGCCGCACAGCTTGCCCTCGTGAAAGTGCCGGCTGAGGTACACATCGACGGGCGCGTCGACGGGTAGCCCGGCCAGCAGCACGCGCGCCGCGGCCGGCCACAGGAGGTAGGCATGCGTCTGCCAAGCCCAGGTCACTTCGAGCAGCTCAGAGGTGACAGAGGTCGCTCGAGCGGCCCAGATCCACACCTTGGCGCGGAGCGAGGGTGCGCTCTCACGCACCGTCGCCTCAGCCCCCAGAAAGAGCACAACCAGCCGTTCGGCCGGCAGCTCCGATGCGCCTTCCACGGCGCGCATGAGCGCTCGGCATGACGCGTCCACCTCAGGCGTGCCGAAGCTCACGTCATCCTCGAGGATGAGCAAGGGCGCCTCACTCGCGGCGCAACGTCGCCAGAGCGCCACGTGGCTCGCTGCGCAGCTCGGTGGCGCTGTCGTGAGCGCCTCGAAGCGCTCCGCGTGCCCCAAGCCCACGGCGGGTAGCGCCGCCTCCATCGCACGTCGCCGGTCGGTGCGGGAAGCGAGGTTGATGTACACAGCGGCGGGCACACGGCCCAGAGCATGCAGCGGCAGTGACGGAGGAGGAGGAGGCGGCGGGGTTTGGTCGGGCGCGACAGCCGTTGGGGAAGTGGCGGGTGCACGCAGCGCCGCCGCGAGGCGCGCGGCGTCTGCTCGGGCGATGCCCAGCTCTGCGAGCATGCCTGGTAGGTCCGACATCGAGCGCAGCAGCCTCACAGTCAGCTCCTCCGACACGAGGCGTGGATGCAAGTGATCGAGAGCGAGCGCGCCGAGGAGCGTTGCGAGCTCCTCTTCACAGCCGGCAGCCTCTTCACAGCCGGCAGCCTCTTCACAGCCGGCAGCCTCTTCACAGCCGGTAGCCTCTTCACAGGTGGCAGCCTCTTCACAGCCTGAAGAGCTCACCCTGGCCGCCTCGCGTTCGCACAGGTCGATGCAGCGCGGGTCGCCGCCCTTTCGAGCCCATTCGAGGGCAGTCCATCCAACCTGCGGCTCGGTGCCCTCGACCTCCGCCCTCGCCTGGAGAAGGAGACTTGCACACTCGGGCCGACGCGCGTAGCACGCCGCATGTAGCGGGCGCAGGCCGCTATTCGACGCAAGCTCGAGCGCGCATCCGGCAGCGATGAGGGCCGCCGCGCACTCGTGCTCTCCGCGCTCGCACGCAGTGTACAGCGCCGTCTCACCGTGCCCGTCTGTCTTGTCGAGGTGCGCCCTAGCCGCGATGAGCACCTGCACGCACGCTGCCTGTCCCTCAAAGGTTGCCGCGTACAGAGGGCTGCCGAGCTCGCAGCCCAGGTGGATGTCGGCGTCGGCATCGATGAGCAGCTGCACAGTGCTCGCACGGCCGTGCCGACAAGCCATGACGAGCGCTGTGCTGCCATCGTGCAGCCGCTGGTCGAGGCGCGCGCCGGCAGCGAGCAACGCGTGCACCACGGCATTGTGGCCCTCCACGCACGCAATCGAGAGCGCACACGCACCAGTCTCAGGCAGCGCGTTATGGACGTCGGCCAAGTGGTGGCAAAGGATGCTGCAACACTCGGCAGCACCCGATTCGGCAGCCATTAGCAGCGGGGTGTACCCATCATGACGTTGTTTGTCGACGTGCGCTCCGGCTTCTAGCAGTGCCTTCACGACGGCTGGCAGGTTCTCCTCGCATGCTACGAGTAACGCCGTTTGCCCATCAGCATCGCGCTGATTCACGTCGTATCGAAGCCGCTCGTGGATAAACTCACCGTGTGAAGCACCGCGTAAAGCGTCGATCAGCGAGCACTTTTCGTTGCCAGCGTCTGCGCGTGAATCGTCGATCAACGAGCGCTTTTCGTTGCCAGAGTCTGGCGAGGTGCCAAATTCGTCAAGGAGGACCGATTCGTGAAGGCCAGCCATTCGTCGAGGACCGAGATGTGCTGGAGGGGTGCCATGAGCCAGGGCAAAACTTGTAAGTTTCCTGGGGCAAACTTGTAAGTTTTCCTTTGCATCAATAGTACACCCTGTGCGATGGGCTATTTCTCGCAATCGTCAAGGAATCTGACGCATCCGGTCGGCTTCGCCGCGTTGCTCGGCCACTTACGCATTTACTAAGCCAATGCATTTAGCCCACGCCGCACGCCCGTCTCGCGCCCATGGCCCGTCTGTCCGCGTCTTATCCGCGTCTCGGCGTCACGAGCTCATCAAGCGGGGTCGGTTTTGAAGGCGCGACATGCCTCGGGACATGCCTACGCCCTACGGTGAGCTTTTAAGAGCTTGACGGCTCGCATGGCGGGCGGTGTGGGCTGTATGGGCTATGGCGATAAGAATGGTTGTTGCGAGAACGACGGCTGCCGAGATAGCCGCGCGGTGGTGTGCAAGGAAGGTCCGAGGGGACAGGGGAGGACCCTTGGGAGGACCATGTAAGGCCATACCGAGTGGGGTCGAGCTCAATTGGTCGAGCTAGGGTCGAGCGGGTCTGGTCGGTCCCGGCTCACCTGGGGAACATGGAGCCGGGTCACACCCAATCGGTGCTGCTGCTGCTGCTCAACACAACGCGCACACGCTCCGGACCCCCAAGCACGAGGGCCTCTATCGCTAAATGCGGTGTGTACCGTACCGGGAACTATGAGTCGCTGCAGCGATTGCGACTCCCCCCGGTGTCTTTTCCCGGGAACTTTTAGTCGATGAGTCGCTGAAGCCCGGAGCGCCGCGCTGTCCGCGTGAACGTTCACAGCCAATGTTTATAATATGATAATTCGACACCCAAGACGCGTCAAGCAACTCGTCAAACGAGCGCCGTGCTACGGCACGCGCGAGGAGAAGCGGCGTACTGGCCGCGATGCAGCATCTCTCCCTCAAGGACAGCCAGCATTGGGTTGGCCTCGAGTCCAACCCCGAGGTCATGACCGAGTACGCACACAAGCTCGGCGTTGACAAATCGTGGGCCTTCTCGGATGTGGTCGGTTTGGATGAGGATTCGCTCAAGTTGGTGCCGGAGCCGTGCTTGGGTCTCATCTTCCTTTACCCGTTCAGCCAGCTAGAGGCGCACAAGCGCAAACGCGGCCGCGTGCGAGGGCGGCCCACGGACGGCGTGTGGTTCATGTCGCAGACGATCGGCAACGCGTGTGGCGCGGTCGCGCTCATGCATACATTGACAAACTGCATGGATCAGGTGAGCAGCAGCAGCAGCAGCAAGCTCGCGGGCTTTGCAAACGACGCCAAGGGCGCGAGTGCGTTCGAGCGCGGCAAGCTCTTCGGCAGGGCGATGGGCGAGCTACACGACGCCGTGGCGGCGCATGGGCAAACTGACGCGCCGAAACCCAATGCCGACTTGGACTTCCACTTTATCTCGCTCGTGGCCGTCGACGGCATCCTTTATGAGCTCGACGGCAACAACGATGGCCCGATCGAGTGCGGGGCCGTCCAGCGAGGCCCTGGCGGCTTTATTCGCGCAGCCGTCGAGCACGTCAAAGAAGAGTACATCGCACCGTAAGCGCCGCGGCTCGAACGCATCTGAGCGCGCCGCCTAGCCGGCTACGAGCTCACGCCCCGCCGCCTGAGGGCACCCGACTCACGTTGCGCGCGGATGGCGCCCATGCGTTGCTCGCAGCTTTCCAGACAGCCACTTCGTGGCGCTCGCGCTCGGTCCTGCCGCACCGGACCAGTGAGCGCCCACCACAGCGGTCTCTCGATTGCACGGAGCGTTCAGAGGGAGCGCGCGAACACTCCCTCTCAACGTCGGAATGCCTACATTGCCGGAATGCCTACATATGTTCGCGATGTCCTGAGATACGTGGCCCTCGGCGGCTCGGGCCTGCCGAGTCATGCCGTTCGTCGCATGAAAACGCGGTGCCGTTACCTTAACCGCTCGGCTGCGTACCTGTTTTGTTTCGCGTTCGGTCGTACGTGGTCACTGCACTGTCACTTTGAACCCATGAAAACTATCATGAATCTAGAACTCTGTCCAGCGCCCCACGACCGCTCTGGGCGTGTGGGCGAAAAGAAGGCAAAAGTCTCAACGCAAGTGCACACAGTCATCGCCAGCCCCGGGCGCTACCTGTGATGGTGGCCACGCGACGACGAGGCTACACTGTCTTTGACTTTTTTGACCTTCTTCTTCGAAACGGTCGCCGGCGGGAGGTTGTCCGCGTTGTCGTCCTCGTCGAGGACCTTTCGGCGCGATGCCGACGAGGTGCGGCGCGGCTTGCGAGTGTCCGAGGGCTTGCGAGCCCCCGTGCCTACGAAGCCTACGACGCCGCCGACGTCGTCGGAGAAATGCGTGCGGGCGGTGTTCGCGAGGCTGCCGCTGTCCACCGTCTGCGTGCGGGCCGTGTTCGCGAGGCTGCCGCTGTCCACTGTACCCTCGATCGACTCAGAAACCGTGCGGGCGGTGTTCGCCAGGCTGTCTAATTGGCTGCTTGCGCCGTGGCCGAAGCTCACAAGTGGACCCATGGTGTCCTCTTCGGCAGCGGCCACCGTAGCTAGCCGTGGCGACCGTGCGGTTGGAGGAGCCTGTGAACGTTCACAGCTGGCCGCAGCGGCCACCGCGGCCGTGCTGCTGGCCGTGCTGCTGACCCCGCTCGCGGCCCCAGAGGCGGGCGCCGTGGCGCTCGCGGTCGCGGCCACCGCCGTCGTGCCACGTGGCGGCATGGGCGCCGTCGTGGGCGTACCACGTGGCATATGCGCCGTCGTGGGCATAGGCGCCGTGACGGGCGTGCCACGTGGCGGCGACTCTCTTGTGGGCTGCAGCGAGTCCGCCGCGGCGTGGGCGGCGGTGGTCGCAGTGGTTGCGGTGTGTGCGGCTGGTGCGTGCAGATGCGGATGGGCGCCGTGATGGGCTGCAGCGAGTGGCAGCGGCTGGGCGCCGTGATGGGCGCCGTGCGCCTCGGCATCGTCGACGTGGCTAGCCGCCTGTGAACGTTCACAGCTAGCCAGTGTGGGGGGCGCGAGAAACGTTGCCGCCGGGGGGATGGCGGCGGCGGCGGCAGCAGCTGTGGTCGTCATCGCCGCTGCTGCGTGGCGCGGTGCCTTAGGCAGTTGAACGCCGCCTGTCATTCTGGCGACCACCGCCCGTACCGCTGCCTGCCCGATGGCCTGTGCAGCCGCCTCCTCGGCCGCCAGCCGCGCCGCCTCCGGATCCGCTCCTGCTTTGGATGCGAGCATGGCCGCCTCCGTGGCCGCCTGCATCGCGACTGCTTCGATCGAGAGGGCGCTCGGCGCAGCGCGGAAAGAGACTGCGGGCAGCTCCCACGCGGCACCCGCGGCGGCTGGAGCGTGCTGCTGTGCGGCAACCGCGTGCTGCGCCGGCATCGCCTGCTTCGCGCAGTGGTGGGCGCCGTGGTGGGCGCCGTGGTGGGCGCCGTGGGCGCGCGCAGCCGCCTGCCTCTCGGTATGCCTCTCAGGCTCCGCATCGGGTAGACGGTCCCGCACTCGGGGGAGGCGGGGAAGCTCCGGCTCAGGGGGGGTGGCGTGCCGGTCGTCGCTCTCGCCTCGCGCGTGCCCCTTGACCTTCTTGCCGCCCGAGACCTCTCGATCGGTCGCGTGCCCCTTGAGCTTACCTCGGCTGCCTCGTACCTTCTCCGGCGCGGGTACGCCCCTCGCCCAGGCGAGCAGCTCGGAAGAGGCGAGGGGAGAGCCGGCCGCGACACACTCGCCTTCACGCCTGGTGATGGCGGGGGAGGCCATTTCCTTCGCGACCTGTGTGGGCAGCTGATTGGGCGCTGTGGTGGGCACCTTCCACCCTTCCGCTGCGCGGGCAAGCTGGAGATTGTCCAGATTGTCCAGCTGCCGATCGAGCTGCGCGATCGACGCCTCCGAGGAGAAGCTCTCCTTATTGGTCGACGCCTCTGAGGAGAAGCTCGAGTTGCGAGACATGGACGCTGTTACCGACGTGTTGATCGAGATCGAGGCCTGCGCAGCGCCCGCGGCCTCCGCCAGCCCCAGCACGCTCGAGGCTCGCGCAGCAGCGCTCGCAGCAACGGTCGCCGCTGACGGCAAGGGCGGCGGGGGCATCGGGCACAGCGCGGCCGGCACGTTCGACATGGGCGCCGTGCTGGGCACATGCGGCAGTGGCGCACCGAGGTACTTTTCGAGTGCGACCAGTCCAGGAGGGCGAGAGGGAAGAGGCGCCACCATCGCCGGTGGCGGCTCCACAGCGGAGGTTGGCGAGATCTGCCCACAGCCCTCAGCGTATGGCGTCAATGTGGAGGGCGCCGAGGCCGCTGCTGAGGATGCTACGGCCCCTACCGCACCAGCAGGCTTGGCCGCTGCTGCTGCTGCGGTGGCGGCGGCAATGGCGGCGGATGCGACGGCGGCGGCGGTGGCAGCGGTGGCGGCTGTGGCGGCGGTGGCGGCGGCGGCGGCGGCGGTGGAGGCGGTGGCGGCGGCGGCGGCGGCGGCGGCGGCCCGCTTTCCAATCTCAGGCGAGCTCGAGACGCCGGGTGCAGACTCCTCAGCCTCCTCAGCCGACGCCGCGGTTGCCAGGAGCGAGCTCATCTTCGCGAGACGCTCGCTGCCACTCGTGGGGAGCAATGGGCCCTCTAAGCTCATCTTCGCAAGCTTCGAGTGCATGAGCTCGTGGATGTTGAGCGGCGCGCGCGTGGGCCCATGCACCGATGGTGTCGGCTGTGAGCCTGACTGGGCCAGGGCCGGCGAGGCTGACAGCGGGAGCGCCGTCGTGGGAGGCAGTACCTGCGATGGCGGCTCGTCCTCGCGATGGAACCTTCTCGACGGACCGAACGCGTTCGCGCAGAGCGAGGGCGATGCGCCCATAGGAACGACCGCCGATCGTGACGAGGACATGGCTGACGAGCTCAGGGTCGACAGGTCCGGCGCGTTCGCATTCGTGGGGGGCCGCCGCTCGTGCCGCAATACGCTGGACTCTACGTACTGCCTGTCCAAGTTCGAGCGGCTCGTGAGCGCGCCAGTCATGGCGCCGTACACGGCCGCGCGCTCGAAAAAGCCATGGGGAAGGGCGCTGCTGCCGTGGAGCTGCGGCGTTGCTCCGCCTGTGGCCGCACGAAAGAGGTTGCGCGACTGGTGCAGCGTCGACTCGATCTCGAGGCGATCACGACTCGATCTCGCGAGCGTCGACTCGATCTCGAGGCGCACCCGCGCCGACATGGCGCCGATCGCCGCGCTCGCGAGAGGAGACGCCATGTCGGGCGCGGTGCCGGCGCGGCCAAACGAGGGCAGCCGGAGCGCCACCACGGCATCCGCGGAGGCTGCTGGCATCGTCGACGCGGCCAGAGCCGGTGGCATCGTCGACGCGGCCAGAGCCGGCGCATCCGTGCCAAGCTCGTGCCAGCCAGTCCACCGTTGGCCCGCCGACGACGCAAGCGTTGCAGCCTGCACGGCTGCAGGCTGGTATCCACTCACGTGGGGCGCCCCACCGGCACTCGCACCGGAAGTTGATTGCCACGCGTGCCGGCGCGGCCCCACAGCCATTGTTGGCGAAGAGCGGCCACTGAAAGCCGAACCAACCTCACTTTCAGTGGCCGCGCCGGCGCCCGCCACGGCGTCGATGGCCGCGTCGACGCGCGCGAGCACCTCCTCCTCAAGCAGACTCCGTATCTCGATATTGGCAATGAGGTGCTCCACCGCCTCCGCGACCGCCTCCTCGCGCTCGTGCTCCTCGATCTCGTCGGCGCCCGTGACAGCGCCGAGCAACTGGGCGAGACGGCTCTTGCAGATGCTCTCATCGAATACGAATTGCGAGGGCAGCCGGCAGCTGGGCGAGGGTGTCCTCGACCTTTCCTTGGCCAACAGGCGCATTGCATGCGCGCGCTCCTTGCTCAGTTTCTTCACCTTGACGTACTGCTCGAAGCGCAGCTGCTCTCGCCGGCGCATCAGCCGGTTGAGCGCGTAGATCTCGGCACGAATCTGATGAGGGATGTCATCAGATGTCATCAGGGGTCATCAGGGGTCATCAGGGTCATCAGTGGTCATCAGTGGTCATCAGAGGTCATCAGTGGTCATCAGGGATCTCGGCACGAACTTGCTCCTCCTCGGCGCGCTGCAGCAGAAAGTCGGCGCGTTGGCGCGCGCGGCGCATCCGCTCCTCCTCGACGCGCCGGTCATGCTCGTTCATCGAGGGCGACACCTCATTGAGCACGCGCTCCCACTTGGCCGCCGCGCTCGTCGCCGCCTTCTCGGCCAGCGCCGACGCGTGCGCGTCAGCCGCCGCACGGAGCGCTGCGAAGCTCTTCAGGCCGCCACCGTTCGCAGACGCCTCGTCCTTGGGGGGCACCACGGTATGCACGCGAGTGTGCACCTGCTGCCGCACGATCCCCTGCTGCCGTGAGATGGCGGCCGCCGTCGTTGCGTAGGCCACTGAAGGATATTCTTTTGCGGCTTGCGCCGCCGCGTTGGCCACCGCGAGGACGCGCGACGCCGACTCCCGGAGTCGCGGAGGGCTGCGCGTCGCGTCTGCACCGCCGGCAGGACGCCCTTCCACCGCGGCGGCAACCCCAGCGGCCTTTTCGCGACGCTTCTCGCTGCACGCGCCCGCCCGTTGTGCGAGCTGCTCGGCGTAGCGGCGCGAGAGAGGTGGAGTGCCTTCCGCGAGCGAAGGTGCCTTTGGCACCGTCGGCGCCGACCGCATCCCTCCCGCTTCCTTGAAGTCGGCGGTGCTCGGCGCTGCGATGCGAACGAGTTGGTCACGTGAGTTCTGACGCCGCAGGGTCGAAGGACGGCTATCCCGTTTGCGCTCGCGATCACTGGGCTCCGTGTACACCTGCCGGGGCGAACGCGGGCTGCGCGGGCTGCGCATGCTTTTCTGCCGTGGGCTGATAAAACGTGGGCTGATCAGCTCCGGCTGGTTGATCGGTGGAGGCAGCGGCGGAGCCCAAAGCCTTGCGCCGGAAGAGGACACGGCGTTGTGCGAGCTCAGCGGTCCTTGGCTGGGCGAACTCAACGTGCGTGGGCTACTCGGCGTGACCTGGCCGCTGGAGAGCGGCTCCCGCTCACGTGGAGTGCTGCCGCCGACCTTCATCTCCGATGGCGACCGATCGCGGCGCCGCTCGAGTGCCACTCGCGGCCGTCTGGTCAAAGGGCTCGCTGCCCCTTCGGTCTGGTCGAGCGAGCACTTCGAAAAATGGTCCAGGGCTCCAAACTTCTCACGACGGCGCTTTAGCTAAAAGTTCAGTTCAGTTCAGTTCAGTTCAGTTCAGTTCAGCCATGGAGCGCAGCAGGCAGAAGAACAGGGGTCAGCGGCAGGCGATGGCTAG
>ERZ761574.577-NODE-577-length-25813-cov-87.047985_pt1 | contig 25813 bp, 14 predicted proteins | sample MGYA00374950_ERZ761574 | MGnify/ENA primary metagenome ERZ761574 (study PRJEB28895, sample SAMN07631631) | mixed culture metagenome | isolation source: Freshwater growth medium | place: USA: Seattle, Washington | collected 2016-10-03 ... | reverse complement strand
CGCACGCGGAGTGCGCAAAGGGTGTTCTAGACAAACAACCCCCGACTCACGCCTGGAAAAACACGCGCTTGCGGGAAGTGATCGCGATTCTAAGTTCGCGCCCGATTAGGCAATCGGGGCGCGGTGCCACGCTCCAGGGGCCACAAAGGGGCAAGGGCCACACTCAGGGGGCACACACTAACACGTGATGGTGAGAACCATCCAACGGGTAAGTGCCCGGTCACGGCCGAGCATTCGATCCGACTAAGCGGCCGAGCGGGCCGCATTCGATTCGCCTAAGCTTGTATTAAGCATTTCCTTCGGACGTTTAAGTATGATCATCTCGTTTCCAACTTTCTCCAACGCTTGATGAAACGTCGGTTGGTTCTTTCTCCCACCATCGTCCATGCCTCTCGCCCGCTTCAAGGAGCTCGCCGAGCTTGTCGTGACCGCCGACGACCTCGATGCTAATGCTGGCCAGCGCTCCGGCGGTGCAATGCGCTCCAGCGCCAAAGCCAACCGTTCTAACCGCCGCAAATCGCCCTACGCTGTCGCGGCCGCAACGCCGACAGCACCGTCTGGCATTTCCCCAGCACTCGCGGCGCTCGGCATGGGATCAGTCACACGTAGACGTTCAACAAAGTTTCGCGCGGCCGTGCTCGTGCCAGAGCCAGCCCAGCTCGTGGTGCCGGTGATGCACGGCGCGGGCGGCGCGCGCGGCCCTCTGGAGCGGCAGCTCGCCAAGGAGGCAAAGTTCTCATCCAAGCGCGCGGCCCAGTTGGCAAGGCTCAGCAGCTGCGGCGACGACCCAGCGCGCGCGTTGCCGCAACCATCGCCGTCGCCACGCAAGTCGCCTCGAACGAAGTCGCCGTGGAACCTCGGCGGTCGATCGGTGGAGCAGTGGCGCGACGAGGCCTTTGCGGGCTTCGTGGGCTCTGACCCTGCTCAGGCGGCGGCGCCTGGTGGCAGCACCATCGCGACGTCGACAACCACATTGGAAGCTCTGCGAAGCGGCGTCGGCAAGCACCTGCCGCCGCTCCGAGGCGTCGAGCAGCTCGAGCGCAAGCGACGGCTCGCAGCGCGGGCCAACGAAGCGAAGCAGCGCGAGGCACAGACGACAGCTGCAAAGCAGCGGGCGTTTGGCTTGGCATGATGCGTGTGCCTTATGCTGGGGCATCAAAGTAACGCACCACAGGAGGTGCACCATAGCGCATAGCCATAGGATGTGTACTCAAATTTACCGTTTTACCCCAAAAATTGACTGTGCCGACAGTACAGACTACAGTCTGAACTACGCTAGGATTGGGACTGATTTGAGAACCTAAGTCAGGCGCAATTACATCCCTCGTCAAGGGGCACCTCCCCAGGACCGGCCTCGGCTGCCTCCTCTGTGTTAGAAGTCACACAGTGATCGGCGCGGCGCTCCCCGTCGCCATCTGGGCGAATTCCAGGAAATCTCACCTCCTTAACGGCGCCCCGCTTGCTGGCCTGTTGCCAGTAGTCATGTAAGCGCGCCCCCCCGGGGACGCGCCTGCATGAGCGCCGCTGTACTGTGTGGTCCTGTTTTAAATTCACACAGACACACATTCACATTCACACACACACATTGTGGAACGATCGGTCCATGAAGAAAACGCACAGGCGCCCGTCCACATGGACAACCACATTGGATCTAGACAAGCGGAGACCCACGCGCGGATGCACTTCAGGAGTTGCACCACGCGCAGATTCGCATGAGTAGATCAGCTCTGTTGCAGTGGCTGAGCCGAGCGCAAATGGCCGCGCACATGCTTTTGCTTGCAGTGAGTGCCGCACCACCACCGCCGCCACCACTGCCGGCTGCGTGTTTCCAGCGTTGTGGGACAGCAGGAAGTACATGCATGAGTTTGGTTTTGACATTGACGTGCGAGGATCATGTTGAAATTGGCTGCTTCCATTGCCTGGGCTGCGGCTGCTCCTACATGCCGCCGCCCTCGCCGCCGCCACCCTCGCCCCCGCCGCCCTCACCACCGCCCTCGCCCCCGCCGCCCTCACCACCGCCCTCGCCGTCGCCGCCCTTGCCGCCTCCCTCACCGCCGCCTCCATCGCCGCCACCCTCGCCACCACCACCCTCGCCGCCGCCCTTGCCACCGCCGCCCTCTCCGCCACCATCGCCACCTCCTCCGTCCCCTCCGCCGTCGCCACCGCCGCCCTCGCCCCCACCCTCTCCGCCCCCGCCCTCTCCACCGCCCTCGCCACCCCCACCGTCGCCGCCTCCCTCCCCACCGCCGCCCTCGCCACCGCCCTCGCCGCCGCCGCCCTCACCGCCACCTTGGCCACCGCCACCGTCACCTCCGCCCTCGCCACCGCCGCCCTCACCACCGCCCTTACCGCCGCCTCCATCGCCTCCTCCCTCTCCGCCGCCCTCGCCGCCGCCGCCCTCGCCACCGCCCTCGCCGCCGCCACCCTCACCGCCACCCTCGCCGCCGCCTCCATCCCCACCGCCCTCGCCGCCGCCGCCCTCACCGCCGCCCTCGCCGCCGCCGCCCTCACCTCCGCCCTCACCTCCGCCCTCGCCACCGCCTCCCGTACCGCCGCCCTCGCCGCCGCCGCCGTCTCCACCACCCTCGCCACCGCCTCCGGCTCCACCTCCCTCACCCCCACCACCGGCACCACCGCCTTCGCCGCCACCACCCTGGCCGCCACCTTCTCCACCGCCGCCCGCACCGCCACCTTCTCCACCTCCACCCTCGCCGCCACCCTCACCTCCGCCGCCCGCGCAACCTCCCTCTCCGCCCCCGCCTTCTCCACCGCCCGTGCCACCACCTCCATCGCCTCCGCCCTTGCCTCCGCCCTCGCCACCACCGCCCGCGCCGCCACCTAAACCGCCTCCTTCCCCGCCGCCACCCTCACCGCCACCTGAACCACCGTCGCCGCCCTCACCGCCACCTCAACCACCGCCCCCTTCGCCACCGCCACCCTCACCGCCGCCTTTGCCACCACCACCCTCAACACCACCCTCGCCACCGCCGCCGTCACCACCACCTCCATCGCCTCCGCCCTTGCCGCCGCCGTCGCCGCCGCCGCCCTCGCCGCCACCCTTGCCACCGCCACCCTCACCGCCGCCCTCACCACCGCCCTCACCACCGCCGCCATCACCACCGCCACCATCGCCGCCACCATCGCCGCCGCCATCGCCGCCGCCACCCTCGCCACCGCCTCCTTTACCTCCGCCACCCTCACCACCGCCGCCCTCGCCACCGCCGCCTTCACCGCCACCCTCGCCGCCGCCACCCTCGCCGCCACCCTCGCCGCCGCCGCCCTCGCCGCCACCCTCGCCGCCACCGCCTTCACACCCGCCATTCGGACCTCTGTCCGCGGGCATGACCGTCCTCAACTTGCGCTCCACCGTCCTCTCTTTTGAACTGACGCTTGCCGACGAGATCGCTTCCTTTGGCTGGGCAGCCCTCCGCCGCCTTCAGGACACGCTGCGGCGCTTGACACGGTGCTTCGAGCCAGCATGTCGGCTCAGTGCCACCATCTCGCCGGCGAGCGTCCACGTCGTTGTCACCTTGATTATCCCAGACGTGCACGGCCCCTTTGGAAGCAATGCCAATCCCCATGCTATGGCCGTCACAGCAGCAGCCTCGACGCTGGTCACGTCGCCGCTCGCCAACCTGACTGCGAGCTTGGGTCATGTTGCCCTCTCCACAGTACCCGTGACGATTGCCACCGGCATCCTCGCACCTTTCGTAGTCGCCCCACCTCCACCATTGAAACCACCGTCCACTCCGCCACCTCCTCCTCTACAACCGCCGCCGCCGCCTTCGTCGCCTCCTCCGTCTCCGAGTCCGCCGCCGCCACCGCCCTCACCTCCGCCTCCGCCAGAGCCAACGTGGCCTCTCATCGCAACGGCTGTCGGCTGTACGGTCGCTCTGATGCTCCTCCTTGCCATTCGGTACAGATGGCAGGGGCAGAGGCGCAACAAATTGAGCGTCGAGGCCGAGGTGGTGGCAACGGCGAAAGCGAAGGCAGCCGCGGCGGAAGCAAAGGCGGTGATGGCGGCAGCAGCAGAGGCGGTGATGGCGGCGAAAGCTGAAGCTGTGATGGCAGCGGCAGCAGAGGCGGCAGAGGTGGCGAGGACAGCCGCGACGGAGGTGAGGGCGGCTGCAGAAAGGGCAATCGAGGAGCAGGCGAAGAATAACGCTGCAGCGAAGGCGATGGAAGCTGTCTTAGGTGTGGCCGTTCCCGGCGACTCGACCCTTAGGAATTACCCGCCGAGCGGCCGGGACAGAGGGCATGCCGATGCTCCACTGACGGACTCACACGCTTCGCAAGGCAAGTCGGACTCTCGCAGGCAGGCCTCCGCGGCTCAGGGCGAGCCTCCGCGGCGTGCGCGCCATCAGCACGCACGCTCGCCCGATTTGGGTCGCGCCCATCGGACGACGCATGCGAGCCGGCACTCGCCCGAAGGGAGGGTTGGCGGGCGGCGCTCAGCCGAGGACGACGAAGAGCGTCGATGGCTGGCGAAGCTGGAGCAGCGTGAGAGGCGGCAGCACTCAGGCAAGCAATTAGGATGGTCCTCGGCGTCCAGGCTCGCCTCACAGACGCTTGTGGCGCTGAATGCCATCCAACAGCACGTGGACTCTCTGGGTCTGGTCGCGGTCTTCGACTCCATCGACGCCAACCACACGGGCGAGGTGTCAGCCAGCCAGTTAGCCAAGGCATTGATGCGGATGGGGGTCCATATGGACGGCGAGGTTGAGGCGCGGCTGCTGAGCAAGCAGATCATTCGGGCGGCCAACCAGCGACATGGCTCAACGCTTCGGATCTTAGCATTCGACATCTTCTGTCACCTATTCGGCCAGCGGGGAGCCCTTCACAGAAGCCCTTCACAGCGGGGAGCCCTTCACATCGGGGAGACCTTCACAGAAGCCCTTCACAGAAGCCCCACGGCCCATCGTGTCTCATCGGCCGCCGCGGACGGCACGCCCGCGGCCGGTGACGACATGGGTGGCAGGACGCCGTCATCCGCCGTCTCCCTCGGCTCACCCCTGCAGCAGCCGTCGGGCGAGGCACGGAGCTCGCCGCCTTCTGCCGGCGCTGAGCTCCGCCAGCATCAGCGGTATCTCGAGTACCTGCTGAGATGCCAGCAGGAAGGCATTCAGCCCGCGCCAGAGGTGGCCGCTATGGCACACGAGATGATGGAGAGCACAAAGGAGGTGCTCGCGCTCGTCGCGAGCGTCGAGCGCGTCGAGGAACAGCTGGGGGTCGTCAGGCACGGCCCCGGAGCGCCGCTGTCGCGTGCGCAGACGCCTCCAGATGTGGTGCCGGCCTCGTCGTTGTCACCAAAACCACCGCCCACCTGCTCGCCACCAAAGCTATATGCCATGGCACGGCCACGTTTACGTGCTCGGCGCAAGAGCCACTTCGTCGAAGAGCAACCGGTACCGCTACCGGTGAAGCACGCCGCAGATGAAGATGTAGAGGAAGAGGCGACGTTGCTGGCCATCGTGCGCCAAGCCCGCCAGGGCGTGCGCGAGATTGCGCGTGAGCCTCAAGCCTCGAGACAACGTCCCTCGGGGATCTTGGAGGAGTTCTTGGATGCGTGAGCAAGTCGAGTGCATGCACGCGAGTTCCTTAGTTGAATACAATAGATTGAGATGGGGGTCGTCACGTTTTCTTATTCCGTCAAATTTTCAGCCCTGCGCACTCCATTTTAATCAAATTGTCGCGCTTCGGCTCGCCGAGCACGCCGCCGATCGTAACCGTCTCTTCCCTCTCGCAGCTCAAGGTCGAAGGTCGAGTTCTCGGCCGTCTTGCTTGGCTGAATCGCAACGCATCAGTGCAAATCAGTGCGGAAGATCGGCAAGCATTGCGCGATGGTACCGGTATGATAGGACAGGAAGGCTGTGCGTGGAAAGTCGCCCTCGTGATGCATGCGGTGCTCCTTTTTCCGACGGTTACTTTTTTGTTGAACGCTGCTCCTTCGAGACGGCTCGGAAGTGGAGGCCGCATGTCGGGCACATCACCCTCGCCGAGCACAACCCTCGGGTTAGTCGCCGGCCTTGTTTGCATGTACGGCGTTTTCACCTACTGGCGGCGTGCGAAGGCCGGCATTTCGAAGGAGCAGTTGAAGGCAGAGCTCTCGAGAGCTCTTCGACCCACGTTGGCCGAATTTCAGCGCACCAATGCGGACGAGCGGCAAGCATTACGCAAGGAGCTACAGAGTGCAATGGCTGCAGAACGCGCCGCAATGGTGGCGGAGGTGCTAGGCATCGTCGAGGAGCTTCAGAGTGCAATGACGGCAGAGCACGCGGCGGCAGTGGCGAAGATGCTGAGTGTCGTCGAAGACGTTGAAGTGATGATTTACGCCGACCGATGTGCGTCTACATACGAGCTTAACGATCGCCTCGACGGCATAACGGCCTCGCTGCTAGCTACGGCAAGCAGCGACGCGTTGAGAATTGCCAAGGCGGAGGTCAAGGCCGCGACAGCCTCGGATCGAGCGACGGCCAGCAGCAGCGTCCAAGCGCTTGCCCAAGTGTCGAAGATCGTCAAGACCAAGGTGGAGGCCGCTGCGGCCCCGGTGAGCATCCACGTGGATCAGCCTCCGGCGGAGTTGGAGGCGCCGTCGGCTTGGCGGCAGCTGGGCTTTGCGGCAGTTGGAGGCACGAAGCAGGTAGCATCCCGACGGCCCGGCGACGATGTTCTGGCAAACCGCGAGCGGCCCGCTCTCAATCTTGTGACGAGTCTCCAGGCTGCGAAGAATGAGCTCGAGGCGGCCAAGGCAGCGGCGGCGCGCGCTTACGTGGTGGCCCCGTCTCTCGAGGTCGCCAAGACGGAGCTCGAGGCTGCCAGTCCCCGGGCCCGCAGGAATAGGCGGCTGTCGGAGCTAGCACTGGGCGTTGCCTCGCCTGCGGGCGATAGGCCTCTGCCATGTCGAATTCCTACGTAGTATCGTATGCGACTTCTTGTGACCTTGTGTTCGGTGGGGCCTCGTTGTCCGTGTGTGGTACGGAGGTCGACCGGCGCCGCTATGCAAAACAGCCTCTCGGGCTGTTACCACATTGACAACACAGGTACCTCCTCGACCTCGCGGAGCTTCGTGCGGCACAATATTGGCGAGCTCTGTGAGTTGCCCGAAAACATCGAGTTTGCGGCGGCCATCAACGCAGCCGGAGGGCGTCCATCGTACGTGTGGCCCAGCCGGTTCTCACCCCTCGGCGCCTCCCGTGCGTCCACGGCTACAATGCAAGCGCGGATGGCAAGAGATACACCTTCCTGCGGCCCGGTGAGCTGCTGCAGCCGCACACGCAGTGCCCATTCATGCTCAACTCTGGGCTGCTCGTGCTCCGCCCTTTTAGTGGCGCCGCGTTCGAGCGCGACGTGGTGCAGCCGATGAGGAGCCACGCCATCAACACGTACGATGGCAGCGACCAAGGCATCTTCAATACGCTCCTTTACGGAGAGCGACGGCAGTGGGGCGACCGCTGGGCTGTGCTCCACCCGCGCTTCAACGTGATCGCACACTCGCGCTTCCACGCGGAGAGGCATTGGAATGGGATCGAGAGTACTGTCGTGCACTGGACCGGAATGTCGGGCCGTCCGTGGAACCTGACGTCACGCGCGAGCGAGGCTACCAATGAGGCGGCCAAGGAGTGGCGCGAGGGTTGCGGAGCCAGCGCCGCGGGGCAGAGAAGTGGGGAGAGTCTAACTTCCCTCATGAAAACAGTTGAAAACTTGTACAGTACCGTTGAGTCTCGAGAGATGATCATCATCGCGATCCGAGATGATCTCAGATCATCTCTTGAGATGAGACTTGACAACAAGCACATCGGTGGGGTGCGACACCGGCCCGCCAACACGTTCGAAAACACTTTCGCGTTTCGGGGAGGTTCGTCTGTGTGATCCGTGTCCCCGTGTGCGCCCGTGCGTCCCGTATGTGTCCCGGCTCCCCCCGGTGTCTTTTTACCGGCGTCGAGCGCGTTGTTTTGGTAGAAATTCCAACCCAGTTTCGAGTTTGAATCGCACAACCATGGGTGCCTGCTCCTCCAAGAAGGCAGTGGCCAAAGGGGTGTTTGACGACGTCAGCGGAGCAACTGCAGCAGGCCAGGACTTCGGTTCGACCGTGATCCATGCTCAACTTGCCGTGGAAACGGAATCATCCCCACCTTCACCGTGGTCGCCTCAAGAGCTAACGCAGATCGAAGATGAAACTCCGGTGGCAGACAGGCCGAAGCAGCTCACTCCTACTGCGATGACCAAACAGTTCGACGACGTCGCCACGCAGAAATCGCTCGCAACGCCAGCGCCGGCGGGTGCTACACTCGCGACGCCAGCGTCGGCGGGTGCCGACTATAATGCTGATTCCGAGGAAACGCCGGGAGCAGCCCTCGTCAAAAGCCCTCGCCGCATGCGAGTCGTCGCCGTTCGTGACGATCAGGCGTCCAAACTCGAGTTACCAGCAACGGCCGTGAAGGCATCCACCCTCGAATCACCAGCAGTGGCTGTGAAGGCATCCAAACTCCCCACGCCGCTGGTGACCACTCCTGTGGCACCAAAGCTGCCGACCACGCCGGCAGAGGATCTGACGGTCGCGACTGCGCAGCTAGGCGACCTGGGACCTCGGGCGCCCCCGTGCATGGACCATGTTGCGGCAGCTCAAGTCGCATCGCCAGCCGCGGTGCCGCCGCAGGTTGCAGAGCCATCGCCGGTGGCAGAGCCATCGCCGGTTGCAGAGCCGCCGCAGGTGGCAGAGCCGCAGCAGGTGGCAGAGCCGCAGCAGGTGGCAGAGCCACCGCCAGCTGTGCTCAAGTCTCCCTTGGCACTGATGCCGGCCATGGCCAAGGTCGTCACGGTGCCTTATCTCGTGCTGCCCAGAATCTTTTCGCCAAAGACCAAGGCGCTGAAGGCGAGTACGCCAGAGGCGGGTGCGCCTGCGACAGGCTACACCTCAGTGCGCGAGGCTGGCGCTGCGCCAGTGCCGGAGTGCTTTCCGCTCGCCTCGACACGAAAGCCGCTTCAGAAGCGGAAGCCGGGGGCGACGCCGCGGAATGAGACGCCGCGGAATGAGACGCCGCGGAATGAGACGCCGCGGAATGAGACGCCGCAGAATGAGACGCCACCGCGGGAGGCCGTCGTGGAGGCCGTCGTGGAGGCCATCGTGGAGGCCGTCGTGAAGGCTGCAGCCGCTGGAGGTTGCAGCCGCGACGATACTGTGCTGCAGCCGCTCCCGCCGCAGAGCCAGGTGCCAATCAAGTCGCCGCCGAAGCGGTCGGACCCCCCCTCCACACGGGGGACAAGCAAGGAGAAGCCCGTGTTCAAGCAGAAGCCCAAACCGAAGCGCCAAAAGGTGCGGCAGAATGACGAGAACGCCATGACGGCAACGCACCCGCCGTCGAACGCTCAATCAGAGGAGATCATGTACTTCTGAGCGTTGCAGCAAACTGACAACGTTCGACGCTCTCGCCAGGCAACCCAATCTTCTCGTTGCCATGTTCCGAGGAAATTTAGATGTCCACATGTCCACATGTGCGATGCGACGCGGGTGGCACATGTGGACGCTGGCGGCGTCTATGGCTATGCCACGACTTAGATGATCTTGATAGGAACCCCCCCTGCGTGTCGGAGTGCGCATTATGTGCGCGGATCTGTGCGACTGCGTTTGTGGGGCCAACGCAGAACTCGAAACATGCCATACATGATACAATGATCTTAGTTTCTTACCGTGGCAAATGGTAACGAAATCTCGTCCTTGAATCCGCGGATCCGCGCGCAGCCCGCACGGAAAAGACAGAAGTCGGCCACTGAGCCGGCTGCTGCAAGCACGACGCACCGCATGTGTGCGTCCAGAACCGAAGCCGGCCACGAACTGAATATTCGCTTATCGCCAAGGAGGTGACTCACGGATCTGACCATACACGTAGGCAAAGTTGATCGTGATTTTCTTTCGATAAGAATACATGCATTCCGATGAAATTTTCTTCCAAAACTTGAACATCTTCGCGTGCAGGAGGGCGTTCCGGCTGTGCTTTGAGCAGCCGGATCCCATGGGCGTGCCCAAATCAGCGCGGCGACTCGAGGCCGAGAGCAGTATGACCTCGGCGATCAGGTCGCCTCGAGGCCACCAGGCAAACGCCACGCTCGCAAGCATTGGCGCGGTCAGCGGCACCTCGGAAAGGACCTTCCTGCCAGAGCACACTGCGCCGAGGCTGTCGGAGAGCCGGATCGTTGCAGCAGGAGGCAGTATCGACGGGCTGATCGAGGCACTCCTCGACGCCGTGCGTGGGGGCACGATGGAGGTCCGAGAGCGCTCCGCTGCTGCCCTGAGGTCGTTAGCGTTGCAGAGCACTGACCACGCCAAGAAGATCGCAGACCAACATGGGATCGGCCCGCTCATCGGGCTGCTCGACACCGGCAGCACGCTCGCACAGGCACATTCGGCGGCGACGCTCTGTCACTTGACGCTCAAAGACCACGACAAGCAGATGCAGGTTGCCAACAAGGGTGGCATCTCAGCGCTCGTTGGCGTACTCCGTACGGGCGGCAATTCGGCGGCGGAGCAGGCGGCAGCAGCGCTCGCGAGCATCTCGTGCGCCGAGATGAACCAGGCGGCCATCATCAAGGCGGGTGCGGTCGTCCCGCTCGTCGGGCTGCTGCGCGTCGGTCAGGGCTCGGCGCAGGTGCATGCATGTCAGGCGGTCGCCAACCTCGCGTGCTGCCCTGCTGGTCAGGAGCAGATCAGGAAGGCGAACGGCGTGCCTTGCTTGCTGCTGCTGCTCGGCTCTGGCAAGACGCAGGAGCACGCGGCGCGCGCGCTTGGCCAGCTTGCGCACGAGCACCTCGACATCCAGCGTGAGGTGTGCAAGGCGGGCGGCATCCCGCTGCTGCTCGCGCTTCTCTCCGGCATCAACACGGACGTGCAAGTCCAAGCATGCGCTGCCATCTCGTCGCTCGCCCAAGGCGCCAACGGCAAGAACCGGCGCAAGACCCAGGAGGCGATTGCCAAGGCGGGCGGCATCGGGCCGCTCCTCCAGCTCGTCGAAAGCCGCTACCAGGACGTGATCGCCGCCGCCTTGCACGCACTGGCATCCACTGCGAGGAGCCACCGAGAGAACCAGGATGCGGTTGCCACCCACGGCGGCATCAAGACACTCACGGAGCTGCTGCAGCAGAGTCGGCCCGACGGCGGGCAAAACACGCCGGCGGTGCAGGCGAACGCGGCCCTGGCGATCATGCACATCTGCCGCGGCCACACCGCGAACCAGACGGCCGCAGCCGAGTACGGGTGCCTCGGCCAGCTCGGCGTGATGGCAAAAGGCGGCACCACCTTGGCGACAAAAGTCAGCGACAGCACCATGGAGGCCGAGGCGGCAGGTGCGCTCTGGGCCCTATCCGAGGGGCACAAGGCGAACAAAGTGTCGATCGCCGCATCGGGTGCGATCGTGACCCTTTGCCATCTGCTCGGCTCACCCTCGGAGCGCGCACATCGACACGCGGCGAGCGCCCTCTCGACGCTGTGTGAAGACGTCGCGGAGAACATGCAGCTTGTGGCGGCGCAGCTCGTTGGGCTGCTAGCAGATAGAATGGGGGAGCAAACGCGCAAGGACAGAGCCGTCAAGTCGCTCTGGCGCATGATCACGGAGAACCCGACGCATTCGATCACCATCGCGAAGGCGGGTGGCGCTGAGGCACTCGTCGATCTACTACAGACCGGCGCGGATACCTCCCGGGAGTACGCCCTGTGGTCGCTCTCGCTCTCGATCGACGAGAGCAACTGTGCCGTCGTGTGCGACTCGGGTGGGGTCAAGCCTCTGGTTCGTCAGCTCACGAGCTCAGATATGAGGGCTATGGAGCAAGCGGCGAGCGCGCTGGCTCGGCTGTCGCTGCACACGGACGACGCACGTCTCGCCATCGCTCGTGCGGGCGGCATCGAGCCACTCGTCACGATGCTCGAGGGACCCACGCCAGCTGGCGAGCTCCAAATCGGCGACGATGGCAATGACGAATGGCGAGTACGCGAAGGCAGCCGACTGAGCATTCCGACCTCGAACGGGGGGTGGGAGCCGCCCACAGCCTCTCAGGAGTTTGCCGCGGCTTGCCTGAGCGAGATGGCCAAGATACCCGCCAACAGGGCCGCCATCAAGCGTGCAGGTGGCATCCCACCCCTCGTGATGCTCGTTAATTGGCCCGTCAGCGGCGGTGATGAGCTGCCGCTTGATGCGGCTGGTCACGCACGCGACCCGCTTACCAGCAAAAAGCATGCGGCGGCGGCGCTCGCGAGGCTCTCCACCGAGCATGTGCCGCAGGGCTCGGGCGCTACACGCTCCGCCGACAATGTACGCCGTACTTTGTCGTCCGCAGCACTCCCGAAGAGCACGGGGGAACTCGTCGCAGAGGCTGGTGCGATTGCACCGCTCGTCAAACTGCTCGGTGGCGAGAAGGGGCAGGAAGCGCAGGAGGAGGCGGCCAGCGCCTTGTTCGCTATTGCGGACCATGCAGCCAACCGGCTCGCCATCACGGACGCGGGCGGAATCGCCCCGCTGGTGAACCTGCTCGGCAGCACCAACCCGAAGGCAAGAGAACACGCTGAGGGTGCGCTCGTGCGACTCTCAATCGAGAACGCCAACCGCGTGCTCATCATCAAGCAGCTCGTCTCGATGTTGGGGGAGGGCGCGAACGTGTCTGCGCAGGAGACAGCTGCGGCTGCCCTCGCCAACCTTGCTCGCGACAGCAAGGACAACCGCACGTCGATCGTAGAAGCGGGCGGCATCCTGCCGCTTCTCGCACTCATGAACTCCTCGTCAAACAACGCGAGAGAGAACACGCTGCAGGCGATCACGCAGCTCTGTACCAAATCTAAGGCCAATCAGGATGCTGTGGTCGAGGTCGGTGGCGTTCGCATGCTCGTCAACGTACTCACCAGCGCGACATCAAATGTGAAGGACTCGGCAGCTGCAAATGTTGCCTCGCTCGCAGCGATGGCAGTGTGGAGAGTGTCCGAAGGCAACCAGCAAATCAGAATCCTTATGGCGGAGGTGGGCGCGATCACGCCGCTCGTTGGCATGCTCGGATCTGTCTCGACCGAGATGCAGATGACTGCGGCAGGCGCGCTCGCGTCCCTGGCGCAGGACTGCGTCGAGAACCAGCTCGCGATTGCGCGCACGGGCGCAATCGCTCCCCTGTGCTCGCTCGTGCGCGAGGGTGCATCCGAGACCAAGGAGACTTGCGCGCAAGCCTTGTGGTCGCTCTCGGCTGACAACGCGGCCAACAAGGCGACAATTGCCAAGCTCGGCGGCGTCGAGCCGTTGGTGGCCCTGCTCGTTTCGGGCGGCACCGAGAAGTCGCACCGCTATGCTGCGGGCGCCCTGTCCTCGCTCGCATGCAAACACGCAGAGAATCGGTCGTCGATTGCCAAGCGGCTCGTCGTGCTGCTCAATGGGAAAGGCGTTGAGCGCGGCATGCGCGTGCTAAGCGCAGTCTCGCACCTGTGCATCGACCATCCAGCGAACCAGGTGGCCATCGCAAAGGCTGGTGGCATTCCGCCCCTCATCGTCTGGCTCAATAACATCAATGAAGAGTGCCAGAAGGTGGCGTCAAAAGCGATGCTCTCGCTCGCCGACAACAACGCGACTGCACAGTCCATGATCACGCGGCTCGACGGCATTCCCGCCATCATCGCGCTCGTGCGCCGCTCAACGGTCGTTGCGCAGGAGAATGCAACCCAGGCACTGTGGCATCTAGCGTCCTCAACAGAGAGCCAGCTTGCCATCGCCGAAGCGGGCGCGCTCGCACCGCTCGTGGCGCTCCTCTCCGCCGTAGGGCCGCGCGCGCCGGAGCTTGCAACCGTCACTCTCGTGCGACTCGCTCATGCAAACCCGAAGGTGTCCACGGCAATCGCCGAGGTCGGTGGCATTGCTCCGCTCGTGAGGCTTCTCACGCACGGCTCGCTGTACGCGCAGCAGCAGGCGGCATCGGCGCTCTCGGAGCTCGCCCTCGTAGCACTCAATCGTGATGCGATCGCCAACGAGGGAGCTATCGCGCCCCTCGTGCGACTGCTTTCTGCGAGGGGCCTCGGTACCCCCGAAGCTGCTGCAAAGGCGCTGGGCCGCCTGTCACGCGAAGACGGCAACCTAAGTGTGTTGCGGGCCAAGCAGCGCGAGGAACGTCGTGAGAAGAGGCGCATGCTGCGCGAGCGCAGGAGGCAGAAGCAGGTTGCCGGTGGCGATGCTGCTGAGCCCCCATCTGCCGCGCAAGCCTGCGCACAACCAAACAGGGTCAACGGCGAGGCTAGCATCGTAGAGAGACTCTCAGACGAGGAGAAAGCGAGTGGAAGCGTAGAGGCAAGTGACAGCGTAGAGGAGGACCGGGACGGGGAGGAACGCCAGGAAGATGGGACGGCCAAGGCTACCTCCCTTCCCTCAGACACCGAGTCGTCCGAAGACTCTGATGCTGATCAGGGTTGCGGCGCGCCCGATAGTTTGGCCGTCGCCAGCAAAGGGGTTGCCGACAGCCGACGCCTCAATTTCACGGGATGCACGCAGCGGCGCGCATACATCAACGCGTGCGGTGGCGTCAAGCGGCTGATCAGTATGCTCAAGGGACGCGTCGAATGTGAGGTGCTCCCTTCCGCTGCAGCGCCTCGCATGCACATTTTGTGGGCGCTCCAGGAGAAACGGGCCATTGCGAGCACTGAGGGTGCAGCTGAGGGGGCAGTTGAGGGGGCAGTTGAGGGCGTTGAGCGTGTCGAGGACGTCGTGGAAAGCGCGACCATAGCGGGCGTTGAGGGTGAGCATGGGCCGAGACTTGGGCACATGCTCGAGGATGGCGACAACCTGGAGGCTATGCGCGCCGCGGCGGCTGAGGCCCTGTGCGACATCGCATTGGACGACTTAGAGATGCAGGACGCCATCCTCTCGTTCGGAGGGGCGCCGCCACTGCTGCATCTGTGCCGTTCCGAGTCGATGACCACGCAGGAGCTCGCGGCGCGCTGCTTGTGGTATTTGGCTCGCTCGGTCGACAACCAGCCGATCCTCGTACAGTGCGGCGTCATAGCCGAGTGGGTGGAGCTGCTACGCAACGGTACGGTTGAGGCGAAGGATGTGTCGGCCGCGGGTCTTGCCGACCTGGGTCACGGCGGCGAGGTCGAGCTCAACAACAACCGCCGTCGGTTTGCGATGAGGGAGGAGCTCGACGAGCTTCCGCCGGAGGATCGGCTGGAGCGAGTCGAGCTGCTTCTTCGCCAGATGGTCCGCCGACTGCAACACCGCAAGTTGAGCCTGGGCTTCAGCGCATGGTCAGGTTGGTGGCGGGCCACCGTGAATGCGAGCTTCAACCCTGTTTCGAAGGAAGAGGGGGAGGCTCAGAAACCTGTTTCGAGGGAGGAGGGGGAGGCTCAAGGCTTTGCCGCAGTTGCCGCGGCTCTCGCTGGCCGCGCGACTACATCGCACGCCATCCTGACTACACGTTCGCGTCAAGCATCGAAGGAGATTGCGAAAGTACTCGGTGCCCAGCGCGACGATGTAGCGGCGCCTCAAACGAGTCTCTCCGACGCAACGGATGGCGACAAGCCGCCCGACAACCGGCTGCGCCTGATCGCCGAGACTGGCGCCATCGGCCCGCTCGTGGCGGTCATTTTTTCGGGCTCTTCCAAGGGTAAGGAGAAGGGTGCCCGCGCCTTGATGCACCTCGCTTTCGACCCGACGATTCGAAAGGAGATCGTCAAGGCGAATGGCATCCCGCCGCTCGCCAATCTTCTCGACCTCGAAGGAGGGACCGCCAACACATTTCGCTATGCCGCGGACACTCTGGCACGGCTGGCGCAGGATGACGTGGAGCACCAGGCACAGATTGCAAAGCGGCTTGTTTTCCTGCTGACCTCCGAGCGCGCGGATAGGCCGGAGACACAGGTTAGGGCGGCGCGGGCGCTGCGTAACATGGCAGCAAGCCAGCCAGAGTCACCAGTGGTCATCCTGAACGCGGGCGCTCTCTCTCCGCTGGTGAGGCTGCTCATTAGCGGCGTGCCCGAGCTGCTCGTCGAAGCGAGCAGCGCGCTGTCGACGCTGGCGATGCACTCGCCTGAGACACAGATGTCGATTGCCAATGGTCTGGTAGCGCTGCTCGGTCAGGGCGAGGACGACTCGCAGGAGCACGTCTCCGAACTGCTCTTGGAGCTCTCCGGGATCCCAAACAACCGCCGGGCCATTGCCGTCTCGGGCGCCATCCCGAAGCTCATCGCGCAGATCAAGTCCAAGGCGCCGCGCGTGCAGGAGCTCGGGGCGGCTGTACTCGCGCGACTGACAGCCGACACGCGGCGCGGAAGCGAAAACGTCGCGGAGTGCGTGGCACATGGCGGCATCCGGCCGTTGGTGGCGTTACTCGAGGCGCCATCGGCGGCCGCAAAGGCCCAGGCCTTGGCCGTGATCGCAGCCATCACGCGCGGGTCGCTCGCTAACCAAGAGGCTGTCTTCAAGAGCGGCGGCATTGAGCCGCTCGTTGCCTTGCTTACGTCTGCGAATGCCGCTGTCGCCGGTGATGAGAGCAGCGGAACTGCACCATGTCAGTCACTCCGCTCGTGCGGCGCTGCGCGCACGGACATTGACTCAGCCAAGGCAACGGAGAGCAAGCCTCTCATCGGCGCATTGCTTGTGAGTCCCACTGCGCAGGCAGCAGCCGCGCTGTGGTCCCTGACGTCATCGGGCTCCTCGTCGCAGACGGCAATCGCTGGGGCGGGGGCCATCGGACCACTCATCCGCCTGCTCGGTGGTGCAGCTTCGCCGCGCTCGCAGCGGCAAGCCGCGGGCGCTCTGTCCGGACTAGCCGCGCAGCATCCTCGCAATCAACAAGCCATCATGAGCGCCAACGCCGTGGAGCCCCTCGTCGCGATGCTGCATCCCGTGCAGCCCATCACAGGCGAGGACGACTTGTCAGAGGCAATTCGGCTCGAGTTGATCGGCGGCCAGGCCAATGCCGCGCTCGCACTCGCAGCGCTTGCCCGCGACAACCCGGAGTACCAATCCTTGATTGCCCATGCAGGCTGCTTAGAGACGCTGATCGAGCTCGTGAGAGCGGAGGATGAGGACATTGCCGCCAATGGCGCCGCGGCAGCCAACTCTCTGGAAGGAAACGGTAACGGCTCGGCCGTGGCGGCCGCGGCGGCGGCGGCGCTGTGGCGGCTGTCTTCTGGGCACTGCGACAACCAGAGGGCGATTGCGGTCAAGGACGGCATCTCGCCACTCGTTGGGCTGCTGGGTTCGGATGGCGAGGAAGCGCAGATACAGGCCGCCGGCGCGCTTGCGTCCATCTCGTCCAATAACGACGAGAATGAGCAGGCAATCGCGAAGATGCTTGTGGACTTGCTCCGGAACTCAACAGCATCGGAGAAGGCGAATCCCAAAGGCACGGGCGCTCCGGAGAAGGCCGCCCGTGGCATTTCCCGCCTCGCAAGGGCAAATGCATCGAACCAAACTGCGGTCGCGAGCGCCGGAGGCATCCCTCTCCTCGTCGAGCTCCTTGACGAGGGCGTGCGCGCCCGGCAATGGATCGAGGCGCGACGTGCATCCGCCGAGGAGCGCGAGGGCGCATCTGACGGGAGTCGCGCGGACTCGCCGAGCTTTTCGAAGTCGGCTGCAGGAGGTGGGCATCGCCGGCGCGCATTGACGGCGGATCGTGAGGCAGTCAAACCACCTTCGCCCGACTTGCGGCCAGTCGAGGTGGCCTTCGGCGAGGAAGGCGAGTCGGCGCATGTCAGTCCAGAATCGCCGCCAATATGCAACAACGATGCGGACCTTCGGCGGATGACCATCGCCGCTGCCCAAAAAGAGATGGCCGGGGCCATCTGGTCGATGGCGCATGAGAATACCGACAACCAAGCGGCTCTCGCGCAGGCGGGTGCCATCTCTCCCTTGATTGAGATGCTCCGTGGGGAGCCGTCCGGCTATCGCGACGCGGCAGGTGCTCTGTGGGCCCTCGCCGCCGACGAGTCCAATCAACTTCTGATCGCCGGTGCAAACGCCATCGGCCCTCTTGTGGCCATCTTGAACGCACGGGGGCCTGCCGTTGAGGCGCACGAGACCGCCGCCGGGGCGCTCGGAGCGCTCGCTCGGACGGCGAAGATTCGTAGCTCGATTGCCGAGGCAGGTGCCATTGCGCCACTCGTCGAGCTCTTCAACATGCAATCGATGGAGGCTAAGGTACAAGCCTCGGCCGCGCTCCTGACGCTCGTGATCCAGAACGAGGCGAATCAGCTGTCGATTGCCGCGGGCCTCGTGCGCATCTTCACCACGAGTCACAGCGTCGACGCGCACGAGCAGGCGTGTGACCTTTGTAAGAAGCTCTCGGAGGACGCGGACAACCGCGGCGCCCTCGCACGCGCAGGCGCCATTCCGCAGCTCGTGAAGCAGCTCAAGACGTCGACAGGGATGGGCCACCTGAATGCCGCCGCCGCACTCTCCAACATCGCGCTCAAGTCGGCAGAGCTGCGCGTACAGGTGACGCAGCAGCTCGTGAAGCTCCTCGCAGACGACTCGGAGGAGGTACGGCAGCGGGCGGGCGTTGCGGTGCGCCAGATGTCGTCTGAGGGTGGAGATGATTCGCAGCGGGCGGTGGCCATGGCTGGCGGCGTGGCGCCCCTGGTCGCGCTGCTCCATGATGGACTGCAAGATGGCATGGTGGAGGCACAGGAGTACGCGCTCTGGTCGCTCTCTCTCGTCACCGACCCCATCTCGCGCCGCACCATCGTCAACAACGGGGGAATCCGCATGTTCATCGAATGCCTCGTGCGGGGAGAGGTGTCGCAAGCCGCCCAGGAGCATGCCGCTGCAACACTCGCGGTGCTTGCCCGGGATCTGAGCAACTGCGCCGACATAGTGACGGCCGGGGGTATCGCACCGCTGGTCGCACTCCTCTCATCGGGTACCACGGGCGCCAAAAGGCACGCGGCCTCGGCTCTCGGCCGACTCGCGTCGAGCGGCATGGCCACGCAGCGTGCGATTGCGAATGCGGGTGCCATCGCCGAGCTCCACCGATGGCTCATCTTACCAGTGGACCAGCGCAACAAGCAAGCGCAAGAAGGCACGCTGCCGGATCTAGCGGCGCACACGCTCACGCAGCTGGCGTGGGACAATAAGGAGACCTCGGCTGCGATCATCGATGGGGGTGCCATCCCTCCACTCGAGGCTATGCTGCGGGCCCATCGGTCCGCGGAGGCCCAAAAGAATGCTGCTGGGCTGCTCGCCACGCTCATGGCTGTCACCATCGTCCCTAGGAAGCTCGTGAGATCGTCTGCGGACACGGATGCGCGACAGGCTACCTCGCCAGCCGCACATTCGAGGCGAGCCACCAAAGAGATCGCAAAGACCCTCGCTGCGCAAGGCGACGGCGGCCCGGCTCACGACCCGGCCGAGATGCCACCGCGCGCTGCCGAAGCTGCAGCTGACCCCGTCGTCAGCGCGGATACCTCCCTCGAGGGGGCTTCAGAGGATCCTGCTCGCCGTTTCGCGGAGGCGAAGGCGAACTTGAAGGAGGCGCAGGCGACGTTGAATGCGTTCAACGAGCTCTCCGTCACGGACGCGGCAGAGTACGGCGAAGAGCTCGACAAGCTGAACGCCAAGCTGAAAACCCTCGAGGAGGAGGTTAAGAGATGGCAACCCGCCGAGGCGGCCGGCGGCCGGCGCTCGCCGACGTCGGGTGGGCAGGCGGCACAGAGGCTGCAATCGCGTGCTGCCGATTTATTAGCGGCTGCGGGTGGGATTCCGAGTCTTGTAGCGTTGCTTGTGAGCGATCGCACGCTGCCGCACGAGAACGCGACGCGAGCACTCTGGTGTGTGGCGAACACGTACCAACACCAGATGGCGGTGGCCAAAGCGGGTGCCATCGCGCCGCTCGTGGCTCTGCTCGAACATGGAGCGATCGCCACGCAGCAGCACGCGTGCGCCGCCGTGGAGGCACTCGCTCGCGACTCGGACGAAAACCAGACGGCCATTGCGAAGGCACGCGCAATCGGACCGCTCGTGGCGCTGCTCGCGTCCGAGACGCCCGAGACGCAGAACCACGCTGTGTGCGCTCTGCTCCACCTCGCGTCTGACGTCGGCTCGAAGGCATCGCACTCGGTGGTGCGACGCCTCGTCGAGGTACTCGCCACACGCAACGCCTCTGCGCAGATGAAGGCCGCTTCGGCCCTTGCCGTGCTCACGGCGCGCTCGGTCGTCGACCGCGCTGCCATCGCGCAGGCGGGCGCCATCCCGCCGCTCGTGCGCCTTCTGGGCGACGGATTGCGAGTCGAGGACGACACGCCGCAGGAGCGTGCAGTGGCCGCACTGTCCGACCTCGCGAAAGACTCCAAGGCTGTCGAGGAGATCGTCGCGGCGGGTGGAGTGTCGCCGATCGTGTGCATGCTCTTGTCCCTGTCGTCCAAGGCGCAGACGAGCGCGGCCGCCTCGCTCTGGCACCTCGCCTCATCCGCTGACAACCGGGCCGAGATTGTGCGCGCCGGTGGCATCGTCAAACTCGTGCTGCTCCTCCAAAGCGGCTGCGCCGAGGCTCGGCGCCATGCGGCCGCGGCGCTTTGGGAGCTGTCCAACTCTACCGACTGCAAGGCGGCCATCGTGGCGGCGGGCGGCGTGGCGCCGCTCGTCGCGCTGCTGCTCGAGGCGGGCTCCGAGCCCCGTATGGCTGAGGCGAGCGAATCGGCGGCGGCGGTACTCTCGGAGCTCGCACGCTCGAACCACGCGAACAAGACGTTGATCACGGATGCGGGGGGGATCGTCGCGCTCGTGCAGGTACTCGGCTCGCCCTCCGTGGGCGCTCAGAAGCACGCCGCCGCGGCGCTCTGGGCGATGACACAGGGTCCGTCAGCGGCCGAGAACAGGGCAGCCCTGCTCGAAGCCAACGTGGGCGCGCAGCTGGTCGGGTTCCTCGACAAGGACGCTGCGGACGAGGGCCAGGGGTATGCCGTCGCGACCATCTGCGCGCTCGCGCAGGAGCACGAGGGCCAGACGGCTCTGCTTCAGGCGGGCTGCTTCGAGCCACTCCAAGAGCTGCTCAAGCGACAGCAACAGAGCAGACCGGAGCACAGCCGGCACAAGTCGACGTGGTTGGACGAGCGCACAGAGGAGGCGCTCGCATTACTCGCGCCCACTGTACTCCGCACGCCACCACCACCACCCACGGCGCAGGTCAGTGCCCCGCTCATGGCGGCGATCAACGATATCCGCGCGCAGATGTGCAAGAACCTTACACGCACGATGGACGCGCTCCGCGCCATGGATCTCGATAGCGACGGGGTCATCTCACGCGCGGAGTTTGTTCAGGCGGTGCCCAAGCTCGGGCTGCTTCGACAGTACGGCACCGCCGAGACCGAGGCTGTGTTCGACGCCCTCGACAACGACGGGAGCGGGGACATCGAATTCAACGAGCTGCACAGGCTGCTGCGCCGCGGCGGCGACGTGCAAGTGGGCAACTCTTCCGCCGCCCTTGCGGCGGCGGCAGCACTGCACGTGGGCGACAACAACTGGTCTGTCTCGCGGACGGTTGCCCTGTCGCCCTCACCACCCCCACCCTTGGTGCGCGCCGCGGCCTCACCTACGCGCGAGCCCGCACCGGCCGTGCTCTCCTCCACGTCCCTCGCCCCCCTCGCCCCCCTCGCCCCCCTCGCCCCCCTCGCCCCCCTCGCCCCGCCCCTCGACCCGCCCCTGGCCACGCCCCTCGCCCTACCCCTCGCCTTGGCGACGCCGCTCCAATCTTCGCGCACAAAGAGTCCTTCTGCAGGGCCGCTCGCGGCGTCGCCCTTAGCCGCGGCGCCCTCAGCAGCGGCGCCCCAGGCGCAAGGGGCAAGCAGGGGCGGTACCGCCAAGCCACAGTCGCAGTTGCCGCCGCGAGCTCCTTTGCAAGCGGCTGCCGCCGTCAAGAGTACTGATCCAAGCGGCGCCTCGGTCAAGGGAGTGTCGGCCCTGTTGACGCCATCGAGGTCGGGGCGGCGGCCCTCAAAGGAAGATGAACTGGCTCTGCCTACACGTCCTAATAAGTTGGCCGCATCTCCACCACCCTCGGCGCCGATGCTTGCTTGCTCGAAGCTCAAGCTACGCTGGGGGGAGGAGCTCGATAGCGCCGAGGCGGGCGACCTCGCTGCTGGCAGTGTGGTCCTCATCCTCGAAGTTGCGACGCTCGCTGACGGCACGAAGCGCGCGAAGGTAGCCGCCGAGGGGAGTGCAGGGCGGGAGCTCGGCTGGCTTAGCATGATCGCAAAGTCTGACGGCAAGGAGACGCTTGTGCCCGTTGGCTCGGCTGCCGCTAAGGCTGTGCTGATCAAGCTAGAAGCGCCCACCGCGGCAACGCAGCAGCGCTCGGCGGCCGCGTCCAAGCCCCCACCTGATACGTCTGTCAGCCTGTTCGTCGCACGCAGCAAGCTCAAGCTGCGCAAGGACATTGAGCTGGACTCGGAAGAGGTGGGGGAGCTGCCCATGGGTACGCGCGTGCGCGTCATCATGCGGACCGTGCTCAATGACCCGTGGGAGACGAAGCGCGCGTGCGTCGGTCTCGCCGACGACGGCGGCGCGCCGCCACTAGGGTGGGTGAGCTGCGTTGCCAAGGATGGGCGGGACACGCTCATCGCCGAATTCAGAAGGTGAAGAGCAGGAACTAATCCGCAGGGCTCGCAAAGTCAAAAGAGCGCGGGGGATGACGAAACAGGGGTTCCCACATCTCTATGTCAAAGCTCTAAAAAGGCGGTACGGTAGGAGGGCGGACCGTGTGGGCTCGGCGGGCCCCGCCCCGTCTGAGGCGTAGTTTAGGTATTAGGAGCCAGCTTTCTCAAGACGGTAAATCTCGCGAATGCACACGGAGAGACTGCAGTGACCTAGCTTACAGCAGCACATGCAATCACATCTTCGCATTTGGTCACTAGAAGCTTTTTATTGACGTTCTTCTCTTGTTTGCTTGGGGATCATGTGATGTGAAAGCGTAAGCGCGCAGGGGGTTGTGGGGCCTCTCGCGTCGCTCGGCGCCACTGCAGCTCGGCAGCCCGCTCTGTTTGAGCAGCAATTCCCCCGCAGATGATAACGTGCCGATTCGTGATCCGCTTGTCGATCGAAACCACGAGCTCCGCCTGATGCCTCTCCACCAGCGCCCCGCAGAGCAGCGCGTGGCGCGTGGCGTCGGGGCACCGGAGCATCTGGCAGCCTTCGGGGAAGCAAGCGGCGGTGCGCATGCAGCAGGGCATCACGGCCCACATGGCCCCAACCTCCGTCGCCATGTCGATGGCGGCGCCGTTGGCCTCCGTGCATGCATGCAGTGCTACGCAGAAGGCCTGCTCGTCTAGCCTCGCGCGCACGCTCTCGCAATCTAGGCTGCTCTCGACGAAACGGAGGTTCGTCAGCGGCGCGTCGCAGCGCGCGCTCATCACAGCGCGAAAGGCGGCCACGATGCTCTCAAATGCCGGTCGCTGCGCCAAGTCGACGCAGAGCACCTCGCGCTCTGGGAATCGGTAGGCGAGAAGAATGCCTACGAGTCCATGCCCGCATGCGAGCTCCGCGATTGTGGAGCAAGTGCGCCCCTGCTGCGTGCAAGCCGTCCCCAAGAAGCCCACAAGCACGGCGAAGGCTTCGATGCTCTCGCAGAGCTCCTTGACGCGCAGCGCCGTCGGTGCGTCGCGAACGCACGCCGCGAGCGCCGCGGAGGGTTCACCGGAGGCGATCTCGGGGCGATCTCGGTGGTTTCTGGGCATCACCTTCGTCTCGACGTAGAGCCAGAGCCGAGCCTGCAATGCTTCACTCAAGTCGGCAATGAGCACGTTTTGCTGCAGGCAGGTCTCGCGCATCGGGTACGCGTCGAGCTCATTCATGGACCACGGGCCCGTCGCGACCGCTCGCTCCTCGACGACGGCCTCGCCGCAATTCAATGGATCGAAAGCCGCCATCGGCTTGCCCTTGGCCAACTGCCTCTTGTAGATGCGGTACCGCTGTCGCCCATACAGGTCTTGCCGCCCACCCTGGCGGACGGTAGGGCAGTTGACGACGAAATGGCCCGGCCTGCAGCACACCTGACACACGTAGCTGGGAGGTGGCGTGCCGGTGACGCTGCGCTCGAGAATGACGGCCTTGGTCTTGACGGCTCTTGCGTTCATCGCAAGGTTGTACTCGGCGAGCGCCGCTTCGTATGCGGCCTGGAGTGCTGCCCTGCCTGTTTGGTCGACTTTTCGGAAATCGGGCTTCTTGGGCTTCTCCTGGGGTGGAAAAGGCGGTGGCGGAGGAGGTACCGGCTCGGTGGCAGCAGGCAGTGCCATGCTCGCCATCAGCGTCGCCGCTTCCGACACATCGGCCGCATATCCCTCGCATGCGCGTGTGCCGATCGACTCGAGTACCGCCTGCAGCTCGTCGAGCAGGCTGCTGCTGCTGCCGCCGCCTCTGTTGTCGTAAGCCGCTGCCGCCGCTTTGAGCTGATCCAGCGGCACGAATGGCTGGAGCTCGAGCGCGGTGAGCGCGACGGTAGTGCCTACCGTGTCGTCCTCGTCGTCGCTCTGTAGCTCGACACCGTCCAGGTCGGCCTGGAGCGCGCGGTCCAAGTCCTCTTCGTACGCGGACGACATGAATTCACACGGTCGACGTTGCCAACGTGAAGAGGCTCACAGGACAAATTCACATTCTCCCAGATGCCCCACGAAAGTTCGAGAGTCACGCCGAGATGGCAATCTAACGTGAACGTGAAGTTCGAGAGTCAGCCGCGGGGGTCGGCACCACGATGAGAACGCAGAGCGCATCGGAGCTCGGCTCGCAACTACCACGGCGTGCACAATGCCGGCGATCGTCTCACCGAGTCAACCGATCCGGCAGAGTGCGCACATCTCTGACTATCCTGTGGCTCCTGCAGCTGGTGGCAGCGGATGCACCAGCGATCAAGGCGCCGAGCCGTGTACAGTTCTCAGTGCAAGTAGACATCTGCGACTGGGAGCCGAAGCAGGCATGTGGAACGACCAACAGCACCGTCGGCCTTGGAAACAGCACGCTTCTTGCACCTGGCGCTGAACACGCGCCCATAGTCACGGCTGGAGCCTGCGACTATGGTGCGCTCGACTGGGTGTGGGCCACAAACCCTCTCTCAGGTAAGCCATCGCTGCACGTGACGTTCGATTCGCACGTTATCGAGGACGCTTCCCATCCAGAGTGCTTCATTGAGTGGAACGCGACGACGGCAGTGCACAAGCCCACATCTGCCGCTGTGTGCTATGTGAGCGACAGCCGAGAGGGGTATCACCTCACGCACTACACCTTCGCGGTGTTGGCGTGGGAGTGACACGTTACGCAACACAAGGGCAAGGCCAAAGCTGCTGCACCATATTGACACACAACAGTTTATGACGGGCATGCGTCAGTGGGGGCTGTGGCGTTTCCCACAGCGGATCCAGTGAGCCGGGGGATTCATCTCCTCGCGAGTATACGCATGCACATGTACATGATCATGCATGATAGCGCGCAGCCTCGAAGACCTGCCGCATGATAGTGCGCAACCTCGTCCTCGAACCTGCCAAAGTGCCGTGCGTGTAGCTTCTAGCTACCGCCAAACCAGCGCGCAGTTTCCGTCACTGCGTCTTCTGGACAACCTGTGTGAAGCTGAGGCAATGGCTGAAGGACTCGTCGAAGTCACTCAGTTCAAAGGCACTCGACGAGCAGAATGAGATACCCACCACCAATATACACCAAACACCCGATCGGACAAGTCCGGAAGTGTCGTCGGTCTCGTACTTCACCGCAGCAGGACTTCACACCGACCAATTCACCGACCCTTCCAGGGTTCGACGTCCCCGTGAGGAAGTCAGGAATCGGAGTACCCACCTTCGTCCTTGGCTGGAGGCGCACCAACC